>Ga0102589_1001020_pt1 | contig 43160 bp, 38 predicted proteins | sample AraplaMF_Col_mLB_FD_76858 | JGI IMG/M metagenome (GOLD analysis project Ga0102589, IMG submission 76858) | Arabidopsis root microbial communities from the University of North Carolina, USA - plate scrape MF_Col_mLB | ecosystem: Host-associated > Plants > Roots > Endosphere | place: USA...
TTTCAGCGTGTCTCCTCTCGCTTATCTACTAGGTATTTATATCATAGATTTGCGAAGGGAGTCGCTTTTGTTACAATATTGTAATATAAATGATAAATATGTCTTAATCTGTCGATAAACAAACATGAAATCGTTAGGAAACAGTAATAAAACTCTTCTATTATCTAATAGAAGAGTTTTCAATGTAAATCATGTCATTTTTAATTAAATCTTGGTAAGTTTCACGTTGTACCACTACTCTAGATACACCGTCTTTTACAAATACAACAGCCGGACGACGAATACGATTATAATTATTTGCCATTGAATATCCGTATGCACCTGTACATGATACAGCTAATAAGTCATTGCTCTCAACAACTGGTAACTCGCAATCCCAAATTAACATATCTCCACTTTCACAACATTTACCTGCAATTGATACAACCTCTTTATTCTCGTCATTCGCGCGGTTAGCAAGCATCGCTTCATACTTTGATCCATAAAGTGCTGGGCGGATATTATCGGTCATTCCCCCATCAACAGATACATATTTTCTTACTGAAGGTAGTTTTTTTGTTGCACCAATCGTATAAAGAGTTGTTCCCGCTTCACCAACGATACTACGACCAGGCTCCAACCATAATTCAGGAACTGGATACGACAATTCTTCACATTGTTGTTTAATAATAGAAGTAATTTGATCAATATGCTTAATGATTGATAACGGTTCGTCTTCAGAAGTATAACGAATCCCAAATCCGCCACCAACATTTAAAATTTCAGCTGTATAGTCTAATTCATTTTTTAATTCACTTAAGAAGTTCATTAATATTTTAATTGCGTGAACAAATCCATCTGGCTCAAAAATTTGCGACCCAATATGAGAATGTATTCCCAACAGTTTTAAGTTTGGTGAATCTAACGAAATGGCAACTGCTTCATTTGCTTGACCTGACGTAATATCAAAACCAAACTTTGAATCTTCTTGTCCTGTCATAACATATTCATGAGTGTGTGCTTCTACTCCAGGTGTTACACGTAATAAGATTGATACATATTCTCCACGACCCTCGGCAATCGCTTGTAAAACTTCTAATTCGAAGAAGTTATCTACAACGAAACAACCAATTTTAGCATCTAATGCTTCTTCAATTTCTTCTATTGATTTATTATTCCCATGAAAATGAATTTTCTCTGGCGGAAACCCTGCTTGAATCGCTGTATATAGTTCGCCACTTGAAACAACATCTAAACAAAACCCTTCTCTTTCAATTAAGCGGGCTTGTTCAATACAAAGAAAAGCTTTACTTGCATAAGCAACTTGATACTTTAATCCAGTTTCTTTTAATGCCTCATGAAATTCTCTACATTTAGACTCAATCAATGATTCGTCATATATATATAAAGGTGTCCCATACTGTTCAGCTAGTTGAACTGTACTGCAACCTCCGATTTCTAGATGTCCATTATGATCAATTCGACTATTACCATGTAAATACATTAATATTCTCCCTTCATAACTAAACACAAGTTCATTCACCAGAAGCCTTCTTCAATGTATTAGTGTATTAAAAAAGGCACATGAAGGATATGTTCATGTGCCTATCACTTTTAAAATAAAAAGGATATTGCCAATCACATCTCTTCAATAGCTCTTCACAAATACAAGTGACAGTACTACATTTATTAAATGTAGTCCCAGCATTTTAGCGTGTGGCACTCTAATGCTTCGGCATCGGATCCTTTCTCGTTTAGTCATCAAACCCACAGTTCTCTTAAACGATACTCTTATACAATGCAACCTCTACGAATAGATTGTTATTTATTATATTAGTCTATGTATAACACAGTCTAAAATTGGATGTCAAACCTTTTTAAAAAATAATCTGTAATTTCAATTTTTTACTATTTATTAGTCTACACAAGTTTTTCTTTTCAAAATATTATCTTTACTATAAAATATTAATTACGCGCTAAAAAAAGGTGATTAATATGAAAAATCTAATCAATAATAAAAAACATCATATAAAAAAAACAAGCCACTAACTTCATGTTAGTGGTTTTTCTTTTTTGTTGCCTTAGGACAACACTCTTAGCTAAAGTAGAAAAAATTGGTCAGAGGTGAATAGATTGCATTCAACCAAAATTGCATTACTTTCAATTTGTAGTAACTCTTTTATTGTTTTATTAAAATTAGTAGTTGGAATCATTACTGGTTCTGTTGCTATTATTTCGGAGGCAATCCATTCCTTATTAGATTTAGTCGCTTCCATCATCGCATTCTTCTCAGTGAAAATTTCGAATCGCCCACCCGATAAGGAACACCCTTATGGTCACGGTAAATTTGAAAATATTTCAGGGACTATTGAAACGCTTCTCATTTTTATTGCAGGAATTTGGATTATTGTGGAATCTGTTGAAAAACTAATTCACCCTTCACCAATAAAACTTCCTTTTTTAGGAGTAATGGTGATGCTACTCGGAGCTTTCATCAATTGGCAAGTTGGTAAAAAAGTTCAAAAAGTAGGAGATGAAACGCATTCTGTCGCAATGCAATCAAATGCCTTGCATTTATTAACAGACGTCTATTCATCGTTAGGCGTTGCGGCTAGTCTAATTTTAGTCTCGCTCACAGGTTGGGTAGTATTAGATGCTTTAATTGGTATTGGAATTGCATTATATATAATGAAAGAATCTATAGAGCTTGGAAAGAAATCATTTACGCCATTACTAGACACGGGGTTAACTTCAAGCGAAATCAAACAAATTGAACAAGTTTTGTTAAATTTCAAACCACAATTTATTGAATACCATGATTTACGAACAAGAAGATCCGGTGCAGAGGAACATATCGACTTTCATCTTGTTTTGCCGTCTAGCACAAGTATTGAAGAAGCTCATCTACTTTGCGATAAAATAGAAGATGAAATCAAAAAAGTTCTCATTAATCCCCAAATTTTAATTCACGTCGAACCGGAAAATGAAATGGTTAGAAATGTAAAATAAGAAACATAAAAAGCGCATCTTCATATAGATGCGCTCAATGTGTAGACAAAGTATATTAACTAGGTGATTCAGACTACCTGAAAACGCTTGTCTTCCAAGGCTAAAGAGCCTAATGAGGAGCAGAGTTACCTTAGTCGATAATTAGCCCTCAAGCAAGCTAAGCAGCGATTTTGCGGGCAGGCTAGATGATAATTTCATCCTTAGGTTGTTGCTCATTTTCTTTAATTTTTTGTGCTCTCATCGTAATCATCGCATAACCGATTGCCATGATAATTCCAAAGATATATCCACCTACTGTGAAAATAATAGTCCTTGAGTAGTATGCCTTCACACCATAGGCTTCAAGCATCCACCATTGTGCCCCGGTAAATATAATATCTTTAACAATCCAAGCTATAAACAAAAATTGGAACAACTTGAACAGTGAAGGATGTTTATACAGCTTCTTACTTTCTTCTCTTTCTTGTCCTTGTATAGCTGCAATATCAATCATAAAATAATATGGCAATGGTTTCTTTATTGCTAAAAGAATGAAGAATACCCCAATTAAGCCAATGTGGTAATACACATTATATAGAAGTAAATTTTCTTTTGTACCAGCGAGTAGATCCAATGCAGTACTAACAGTCATCGTAGAAATAATGAAAATGCCAGTAACATTGAATTGTTTTGTATACCAAAAACGAAATAAAGTATATAAAATCCCTGGAATGGTTGGGACAATCATCGCCCAATAATCTCCAATATATGGCTTTAATAGTTTATAACCTACTAATGGGAAAACTAAATACAAAATTAGATCGTAAATTAACAAATTACTTTCTTTTTTCATTTTTATAACCTCATTTTTCCTTATTCTACTATTGTAGTAATAGTGTTTTATTTATTTAAATTTGATTATAGCAAAAAAGTTCCTATGCAAACACTCTGCCCATAATATCTTCATAAATGACAAGTTCTTTAATGCTTTGCGATAATCCTTCACATATAAAATATTTATATTGTTTAACAGCCTCTATGTAGTAGTCAACTAATCGATGTATACATAACATACTTACATAAAACAAAAAAGAGAACATCCATATATCTTGAATGTTCTCTCGTATTTATTAAAATAAAGTTAATGAGCCAGGTCCTGTTAAAAGTAAACCAACAGATGTAGCAATGATGAGTAGATTGTATTCGATACCATTCGAAGTAATCCAAAAACCATTTTTTATGTGTACTTTTAAAATGGCAACTAACATTACCAAGATGATTAACCAAGCACCAACGGTCGTGTACAAGCCTGCCGCAACAAGTAATCCTCCTATTAGTTCCGCTGCACCTGATAAAAATGCAAAAAACCCACCAGGTTTCACACCAATCGACTCTAACCATTGACCAGTTCCTTTAATTCCATAACCACCAAACCATCCGAATAATTTCTGAACGCCATGTCCTGCCAATATAATTCCTAAAACAAGTCGAATAACTAATAATCCCTCATCTAGCATAGCTACACCTCAATCCCTTTAATTTGAGATATCTGTTGCTCATTAAATATTTATTCTAAATTCGAGATAATTATGTTATTTATTGATGATTTCAAAAAACAATCAGTTTTCGCGCTTATAAAGAATAGAATATGATAACACTCCATTTTTCACATAAACCAAAGGGGAGCTTAAACATGAAAAAAGTCGTTCCAATCATTGTAATTGGTTCTTGGTTTATTTTGTTAATACTAGCCGTGCATTTTAATTTGTTCCAATTATCTTTAAATGATATTAAGCATTTTATTGAAGATTCCACAATCCACCCAATGATATTATTCGTAGGTATTTTCTGTGCTCGAATTTTTCTATTCATCCCGAGTACAATGCTCGTTGTTGCAGGCAGTTTATTTTTTCACCCTCTTGAAACTATCATCCTTTCAATGATTGGTATGTTCATAACTGAAACCATTATCTATGGAATCAGTAGAAGTATGTTAAGTAATCATATTCAACAATATATGGAAACAAAATATCCAAAACTTAATAATGAGATTATTTCCAATGGAAAAAAATATTTATTTATTACTGTTGCAACCCCTTTAGCTCCCACAGATGGTGCTTGCTTTATTGCTGCTTCAACCAAAATGCCATATTTTTCTTATATCACTACTGTGTTAGCCGGAACGATTCCAATCGTAACGCTCTATACTCTTTACGGTAATTTCTTATTAGCTGCACCATGGTTAACATTATGCATCTCTGCCCCTATTGTGATCATTTTAATTGTTTATATCTCCATTCGAAAAAAACAAAAAAACGAGGTTCACTATACTTCCGAAAACGAAAATGTATAAATTCAACTGATTGGAATCCAAATTATTAAAATCATTTTAATTTTTTATGAATAAATCAATCATTCTATCATCATATTTGTTCTATAATAAGAAGTAGCATTCATTTTAATTTGGAGGTTTCTGATGGAAACAAATAAAATATTATCTTCACTATGTTATTTCAGTGTTTTTTTCGCACCATTCTTACTCCCAATCATCGTTTATTTCGTATCAAAAGATGCTTTTGTTAAAACACATGCGAAACGATCATTATTTTCGCACTTTCTTCCATTTATCACGTTTGTAGTCTTTTTTGTGCTATCATTCTTATCTTTTAATTCAATTGAAACTACTTATGGATGGATTATTTTTGCATTTGTAATTGTATTCATTATTAACTTCGTCGTATTTATTTGGAATATCATCCAAGGAATTAAAGTATTAATTCATTAATTCAAAAAATAAAAAAGATACACCATTCACTAATGGTGTATCTTTTTTCATTACTATATTTATTCAACTAACTACTTCTACCGTGATGAAGCCTCTCGGGCCAATATATTAGTCAGGTTCTTCGGTATATGTATGTTTGCTGTTAATCAGTTTCTTTAAATCTCCTCTATAAAATGTATCTTTAAGTTCCTTCATTTTAAATGGAATTAAAGGTGACAGATAAGGAATACCTACTGATTTTATACTCGCCATATAAATGATTAAAATTGTTGTCGCGATGATTAAACCCCTAAAGTCAAAAAAGTTAGCAGTAATTAAAAAAACTGGTCTTAAAATGGTATCAGCTCCAACTAGTCCTCTGTTCGACACTAAGAAACTAGAAAGAGTTGATATACCTATCACGATTAAACTGACTGGGTGGATTAATTTTGCAGTAACCGCCGTTTGGCCAATTACGATTGTGCCAATTAAAGAAACCAAAATTACTGCACTTTTTGGAAGGCGAAACGAAACATCTATTAACATTTTTATCAAAAATAAAAGAATGGAAATCTCCCAGAAGGTTGGTAGTAGTTCATCCTTTGAAAGGATTGCTTTTGTAATTTTGTTTGGCATATCAGCTTTATGAAAATTTGCTAACGCAACATAAATTCCCGGCAGATATATTCCTAATATAAAGGCGATTAATCGCATGATTCGATTAGTAAACCTACCAGGTGATATGTGATATTCATCAGGCGCCTGAATAAAATCAATAAATAAAGCTGGAGCTATAATGGCAAATGGGTATCCATCAACAATAACTGCGACTCTTCCTTCGAATAAAGAAGATACTACTCCATCTATTCGTTCTGAATGCCTAACTCGAGAAAAAAACGATCTTGGTTTTCCATCTAATACATCTTCCAATACTCGCTCACTAAGAACATACTTTATATCAAGACTTTTTAACCTTTTTTTAACTTCTTTTAATATACCTTTATCAACAATATTTTCTAAATATAAAATAGAAACCGATGTAGGGGAAATAGAGCCAAATTCTAATGTTTCCACACAAAAATCGGGAGTTTTTAAGGAACTTCTGATCAAATTAATATTTGTTTTCATTTTTTCCGTTAGTCCAATTTGCGGACCTCTTACTGAACGTTCTCCAATTGTTTCTTCTATGCTTCTTTCCGCCCACTTGGGAGATGGGATGATGATTCCTTTTGGAAAACCATTAACCAGTAAAACGGTACTGCCTTGCGCAATCGCATTGGTCAATTCTTTATACAGATTCGTAGTTTTCACATCTGTTGATTCAATGATTTTTTCAACGATTTGATCAATTAGCGATTCCTTAAAATCAACGGTCTTGAATTGTTCTAATAAAGGTTTGACCACATATTCCTGAACATGGTCTAAATCAATGATCCCGTCTATGTAAACTATATTGATTTCGACAGATTCTTTTAAACCCACCTTTATATTTCTTACGACCAAATCAGATGTATTGTGAAAAGTATCCTTTATATTGCTTATATTTTCTTTAAGCCATTTTTGAATTTCTTTGTTTGACATCCCATTGCCTCCCTTAAAGTTAGTATTTGGGAATCTTACAATACTATACTTATTTACATAGTCGACACAGTTTAAAAAAGAAAAAGACTGCTTGTTTAGCAGTCATTTTTTAGAAAATGCGTTTTATTAAGAAGGATATTGCTTTTATTCAAGATTGTAGAGAATAAAAAAGATAGGTTAGAATGTTAATCCAATCCTATCTTTCAACACATTTTCTACATTATTTCTCAGGAAATTTCCTAATTCGACATAGACACATTATGAGATATGAATTAGTCTCCTTGCGAATTCATATATACTTGTTCTGAGTTGGTCTTCTTAATTGATTTTTTGATAAAAATTGAAAGTAAGAAAATAAAGGTTAAAATGATTGAGCTAGCTAGTACTAATTGTGTTGTTGATAATGAAAACAATTTAGCTAAATAAACTGAGTATGCAAGGAGCGACGAAGTCACTAATTTTGCAAGCATTGCAATAAAGAAAAACCTCTTAAATGACACTTTACTAATACCAGCACCTACACAAATAATTTCATCTGGTAGTATCGGTATAATAAACATTAGTGTCAGTATAATCGTTTCATTTTTCGAAACATATTCCTGATAGCTTTTTAAATGTTTCTCTTTTATTAGTTTTGAAACTATTTTTAATCCACCTATTCTTGCTACGAAATACATGACAACAATACCTAATAAGGAGCCTAAAAACCCAAGGTAAGCACCCTCAAACGAACCTAACACTGCGCTTCCAGCAGGAAGTGTTACTGCTTCAGGTAACGGTAATATAATTGGTTGTAAAAAGCATATACTGAAAAATAATAATTTCGCAATTGATTTATGATCTATTAGTATTTGCTCAATTCCATACATATCTGCAAATACTAAAAACTTGGTTATATAGTAAATTAAAATAACAATGACAATACATACGAGTACGATTGATAAAGCAATTTTTGTTAATTTTAATAGCTTAGTATTGTTTGATAAAACAAGATATGCATCAAGGAGGCAAATCCCGATAATCGTCAGCGTAAAGATTACTTTATATACAGTTACAATCGTAGGTAAAAAATTAAATAACAAGTAAATTGCTAATGATGCTATTATGATGTGTATAAATAGTTCTTTCATTATATTTATATTTGTGTTTCGCAAATTAATCAAATCCCTCCACAACTGTATTCATTCTTGTGTATTGTTTTAATGTTCCTAGTATTCTTGTTATAATAATTATAGAATGTATTTAAACGTTTAAAATGAACCTTAGCATGAATTTTTGTAAGACTTAAGTCTTACAAATAGGTATTTTTACATCTATTATAGATAATTGACTACTTATTGAGCAATTATTTATTGATGTAGGATTGGAGTGATTAAATGTCTAGACAAAACTGGCAGTCTAGTAGCAAATACATTGCGTTAGGCATTGCACTAGGAGCGGCATTTGGAATTGCTTTTGACAATCTATCACTAGGAATTGGATTTGGCATTGCCTTGGGTGCTGCATTTAGTTATATTTATCAAAAGAAATAAATAATTTATCTAAAAAATAAAAACGGGAGTAAAGGTAGGATCAAACCTACTTTCCACTCCCGTTTTTTTAAGCTCTGTTTAAGAAGTTTTTTGAATGTTTCTGTAGATTCATTACAATTATTCTACAACTAACATAAAAATGCCTTTTTTTATTCAAAAAAAGCACTTTACATAAAACTTTTTAACATTTTTATCGAAATATATTTGGTTTCACTTTTTATCATATGAATCAATCGAATAATCTTTAAATAAGGTCTTTAATTGAATAAATTTTCCCATTCATTAATTCTTCATTTAATAGTAAGTTAACCAAAGCTTTGCCTACTAATTCTGGTGATCGTAATTCTCCATTCTTTTTATAATCCAAAAATTTATTAATCTCAGCAAATGCGTCTTCTTTTGCACCACGTATTACACATTGCATATCTGTATCCATTATCCCAGGATTAAACCCAATAATCTTATGGTGTTTATCATCCTTTTCTTGCTCAATTCCAGCTACATTTGTGTGCATATTAATGGCCGCTTTTGAACTGTTATATACACTCCATCCGTGAATTGAACGTTCAGCAGCACCTGAGGTTACATTTACAATAACAACCTCTACGTTATAAGGTCTTAATTCCTTTAATAGTAGATTGTTAATGATCATTGGTGCTAAGTAGTTAAGCTGCACTGCTTTTTCAATCAAGTTAGCATCTAAAAAACCTAAACGCTCAATTGGTTCAACCATCCCGGCATTATTGATGACATATACCTTTTTAGGCTGTTTCATAATCAATTTTTGAATGATTCCTTTAAATATTGTTTCAATCTCATTTCTATTACAAAGATCTATTTGTAGGTGAGTATAAATATTTTTTTTCATTTTCTCAAAGTAATCTACATGATCATTCGTACTACGTGATAAGCCAATCACCTCTATATTAGATTGTACGAGTTTCTTCGATATTTCAAACCCTAGTCCTTTTGATGCGCCAGTCACAATTGCAATATCCATCTATTAACCCTCCGCCTTTTCTTCTATCATTAAACATAAAAGGCTGATATCATCCGTTAGATACCAACCTTTTATAAATGTAAGCAAGTGTTTCAATTTCTTATGATCTCATTTAATATCAAAATTTTTTGTTTGCCAAAATATGATGTTACTTATATTTTAAAATACGACCGTATATAAAACAAATTAGAAAACAATTATAATTCAGTTCCATTTTAGAAATATACAAAAAAGCGGAGTCAGACCAATGATCACTCCACTTTTTTTGTGTATTCTAAGTTGATTACAACTCATTCTTATAGCAACAATATTTAAGAAAACAGATTTTTTTATTCAAATTAGAAATCAAAATTATCAGGGTCTGGACCTACACGGTGATTTTGGTTTAAAGCATCAATTGTTTTCATTTCTTCAGTCGTTAATTCGAAATCAAAAATATTCGCATTCTCTTGAATTCGGTGCTCTTTAATAGACTTCGGAATGATCACAATTTCGTTTTGTAAGTGCCAACGTAAAACGATTTGTGCAATTGATTTATTATGAGCTTTTGCTATTTTTAACAATGTTTCATTTTCAAATAATTGTCCTTGCATTAGTGGAGCCCATGCTTCCACTTGAATTGAGTTTTCTTTTAAGAAGTTTCTTAATTCTACCTGACTTAATAATGGATGTAATTCAACTTGGTTAACCATTGGTTTGATTTCTGCAATTCCTAGTACATCTTGTAGATGATGAATTTGAAAGTTGCTCATACCAATTGCCTTAACTTTACCTGCTTTATAAAGTGTTTCCAGCGCTTTCCATGATTCTACATATTTGCCTTCTACTGGCCAATGAATTAAATAAAGATCTAAGTAATCAAGATCTAGTTTCTTTAAGCTCAGTTCAAAGGCATCTATAGTTGATTGATACCCTAAGTCAGCATTCCAAACTTTTGATGTAATGAATAAATCTTCACGACTTATTCCATTTTCTTCGATTGCTTCTTTAATTCCTTGTCCTACTCCTTCTTCATTTCCGTAAATCGCTGCAGTATCAATACTACGATAGCCATTTTTAATAGCTGCTTTCACAGAATCGATAACAACTTGGCCATCTTCTACTTGGAATACTCCTAAACCAACAACAGGCATTTCAATTCCGTTATTTAATTTCACTCGACTATTGATATTATTCATTTTATATTTCTCCTTTATATTTTGTTTTTTATTGTAGGAAAATGAGGTATTACTTCTTCACCTAGTTCTTGAATGACTTCCTCTGCAGGTCTTTGACTGTCAAACAATGCAAAGAATAGATGATTTACTCCAATTTCTTTATAGATATTTAATAAATTAATTAAAGCCTTTCTACCGATACGATAACCCAATCTGATTGGCGTTGGTCCTTCGTTTGGATTTTCCGATAAATCTAAGTGCATCGGTTGTGTAAAAGGCTTAAATGTAACAGGGTGATACTGTTTTACTAAGCTTCGCCAATGCAAAATGGCTCCTTCTTGTTGAAATGGGGACCTAGGATAATACATCCAACCATCTCCATGTTCAGCAAACCATTCCATATCTTGTTGGCTATACCCAGTAATCATCGTTGGAATTCTTTTGGTTGGTTTTGGTACTAGATTAGCACCATTAATCGTCCCTATTGAGGAAGATAATATCGGAAAATCCTTGTATAAAACATTTTGGAGATATTGAAATGATTCAGCAAAACGATCTCCTCTATCCTCATGAAGTATACCCAATCCCATAAAATCTGCTCTTCGGTCACCAGAAGAAACACCCATAATAAGCCTTTCTGGAAACAAGTTTTCTATTGTTGCAATCTCTTTCGCTACTCTTAACGGATGTCTCAATGATAAAACAACAGCTGATGTTCCTAACGCAATCTCTTTTGTTTTGCTTGCAAGATACGCAAGATAGATGAACATATCATATATTTGTCCCGTTGCAGGATCCCCAAATGAGGGATCTTGCAATAGAACATCACGAAACCACAAGCTTGAAAACCCTAAATTCTCTGCAAGCTGAGCTAACTCTACTTGTTTTTCCATTGTAGGTGTTTGAAATTGATAGTTTTCCAATGGTATGTGCAGTCCAAGCGTTAATTCATTCTCCTGATACAAACGTTGGAAGGCGTGATGATCATGAAAGGCGTTCATCGGTTTCACATCCTATCAGTAATTTCATTTATCATTCATATGATTTTTGACTTTTTCTTTTTTCGATAGATGCACTCCATATACTTAGGAGTACCGCTCCGAATACCATTACCCCACCAATCCAAGGTGTATGAATTAATCCAATTGAATCAACAATCAAGCCTCCTACAAATGCGCCAATTGCAATTCCAATATTAAAAGCTGCAATATTCAAAGCAGATGCGATATCAACAGCTGATGGAACATACTTTTCAGCTAATTGAACGACATAAATTTGAAGTCCTGGAACGTTCATAAATGCTAATAATCCTAAGAAGAAAATTGTCACAATACCGACAATTTTAAACGGTGCCGTAAACGATAAGATTACTAACACGATTGCTTGAATAACAAACATCCAAGTTAATGCTTTTAACGGATTACGATTTGCCGCTTTTCCACCTAATGTATTACCAATAGCAACTGCAATTCCATAAACAAGTAAAATAACACTGACCGAACTAGGAGCAAAACCTGTAACCTTTTCTAAAATTGGTGCCAAATATGTGAAAGCAACAAACGTACCGCCATAACCTAATGCTGTAATTGAGAAAGCTAATAATAAAGGACCATTTGTTAAAATTTTAAAGTTATCACTTAATTTTGAAGGTGGAGCTTGTTTTAACGTTTTAGGTACAAGAATCGAGATTGCAATAATTGCAATTAGACCTAATATCGCTACAGCCCAAAAAGTAGATCTCCAACCAAAATGTTGTCCAATGAAGGTGCCTAATGGAACACCTGTAACAGTAGCTACTGTTAATCCTGTGAACATAAATGCAATCGCACTTGCACGTTTATTCTCCGGTACCAAATCTGCAGCTATTGTTGAACCAATCGAAAAGAATACTCCGTGAGAAAACGATGTAATAATTCTAGCCACTAATAGTAATCCAAAGCTTGTAGAAATTGCAGCTACACTATTACCGACAATAAATATGACCATCAACAGCATTAATAACGTTTTTCTACTCATTTTATTTGTAAGAGCAGTAATGATTGGTGCCCCAAATGCAACTCCCATTGCATATCCAGATATTAATAACCCAGCTAATGTGATAGAAATACTTAAATCATCAGCTAAAGTAGATAACAAACCTACAGGAACAAATTCAGTTGTACCAATACCAAATGCACTAATAGCTAAAGCCATTAAAGCCGGAGTTCCACCTTTATTCTCTTGAATATTTATCGTTGAAGTAGTTGAACTCATAAAAGAATCCTCCTTATAAAAATTTTATTTTGAAATGAAAACCTAAGGAACACGGCGCCTATATAATGTGCTCTCGGGTGATATACGCAATTATGAATCATACGAATCATAATGAGAAGTACGTACTTAAAAGTATGGTAGGTACTAAAAAGTAACTATTGAATGAAATAAAGCTATAATGGATATTTAGAAAAAAGCTTGTGTTCATATTTGAAGAGCACATTTGCCATTATGCGTGATTGACATAGAAAAAAGAAGTATGCACTTTCAAGTGATATAGTTACTTTTTAGTAACATTTAAGTGTTTAATGTGTTTTCCTTGAAGAAATTTTCACAAAGAAAAAAGAAAACTACACACCTTGGACATACAATGTTATGATATGTAAATCACTTTGACGAAAAAATTTAGAAAATAAATGAAGTAAAATAGATGACCTTTGGAGGAAACAATATGAAAGGAAACAGTATGAAAGGAAATAGTATGAAAAAATATAACATTCCTGTAGAAGCTTCATTAGATGTCATTGGAGGCAAATGGAAGGTTGTTATACTTTGTCATTTAATAAAAGGTAAAAAAAGAACGAGTGAATTAAAGCGATTGATGCCTGATATCACTCAAAAGATGCTAACTCAACAATTAAAAGAGTTACAGGGAGACAATATCGTAAAACGTCAAGTATTTAATCAGGTACCACCAAAAGTTGAGTATTCTTTAACTGAATATGGTTGGTCGTTAAAAGAAGTCTTGGACTTACTTTGTTGTTGGGGAGAACTTCATATTGAAAAAATGTATCCAAATAAATGTGATGTTTTGCTTTCACCAGTTGAAGAAGAAACAGTATAAATTACATGCAAAAATAAAGCCCCTACTGTTAAATAGTAGGGGCTTTTCAGACTGAATCTCTTAATTTTTTTATACTTTATCCACAAACTAATATACCGTTACATTTTAGATTTAGAATTTTAATTATCCGAATGCAACTAATACTAGCGCATCGCTTTCATTCCCAAATCTGTGCTTAACACCTCGTGGAACTGTAATCATTGATCCTTCAGGGATGATGACTTCCTTTGACTCGGTCTCTAAGATAAAACTTCCTTTAAAAGCAATGATCATTTCGTCTACGTTGTCATGCTGCTCGTATGCATATTCTTGTGGCTTAAGATTGATTAATAATAAGCTTCCTTTTTGAAACTCTTTTAATATATGATCCTTATCTACTTCTAAAGCTGAACCCAATTCAATGATATCAGTTATTTTCATTTACTTTATCCCCTAATTTTGTATTTTCCACTTAAATATTTCGATTGACCTCTTAGTCCAAACATAAAAAAAGAGAGAGCCTATGTCAAGTTTATGTATCAATGCCAAGGCTCTCTCTAGTTTATTTTTCTAAGTGTATCTTAATTTTTTGTCCTTTACCAATTACTTTTTTGTTTGAATCTAATACATCACTTGTCATTATTTCCACCCAATCAAGACTTGGTGTAGTTTTTTCTACGATAAATCCTAAAGCACCTTGCTTAGAAGTATTAGGCCCAATTTCACCACCTAAATATTCAATATAGAAATCATCGTGAAATGCTTTTTCTTCATTATTACTAGTTTTTAGATGGGACACTGGCCCAAAATTTACTTTTTCATCTGATTTGTTCACTAATTCAACTTCCACTTTTACAAATTGGAAGTTTTCATAACTCTCGGTGTAGTAATGAAAATAATCCATCAACGAATAGGTTGGAGAATTTTGTAGAAGCTTAACATTTTTAATTTTCATCTCAACAGAACCAATTGTAAATGTCTTATTCAGAGATGCTTTTCCATTTAAGGTTATTTCTCCTTTTTCATCTTTTAACTTTTGTCCTACCTTTAACAAATTTGTATCATCTGAAACTTGTGGATTCGGTACATAAATATCACTTAAAGATTTCGCTCTATTTTTTTCTATATTTGATGCAATTTTTGTCTGTTGGTTTTCGGTTTTTACCTCATCATTATTAGCTTTTTGCATATCGCTACATGCAGATAACAACATAATACCCAGTATAATTGGAATATACTTTTTCACTGAAAATCCCCCTTCATCCTTTTCGGCTATTTAAAGTAAAAGAGTTCCCATCAAACACTTCATTCAATGGGAACAACTATTCAAGTTTTCTTATTTGCCATTCTTTAAGATAGAAAAGATATTTTTTGCTTGGTCTGTATTATCGATTTTCCCTGCAAAGTACTGACTACCAGGGCCATATGCGTATACGTTTACGTCTTCACCAGTGTGTCCGCCAGTTGTCCAACCTGTAACAGAACGCGTATCAAAAATTGTTTCAATTGCATTATCGATTGTCACTAAGTCTTTCTTCTGAGCAGCCGCTTTAACAGACTGAATCTCTTCTTGTTTTAATGGAAGATCAATATATGATTTAAGCGTTTGTTCTACATCTGCACCTTTTACAATTTGTTCTGCCATAAAATCAGGCGTACGTTTTGCAGCAGAAATTGGTGCACCGAACCAGTTATAATCTCCTTTTGCACCAACTGAATAACCACCAGTAGAATGGTCAGCTGTTGCAACAACTAATGTATGCTTGTCCTTTTTCGCAAAGGCAATTGCAGTTTTAAAAGCCTCTTCGAAGTCTTGCATCTCACTCATTGCTGCTACAATATCATTATCATGACCAGCCCAGTCAATTTGGCTACCCTCTACCATTAAGAAGAAACCGTCTTTATCTTTAACTAGTTTATTAATGGCAGTATTTGTCATGTCTCTTAATGATGGCATTGTTGCATCACGATCCATCATCTTAGGCATTCCACCAGGTGCAAATAATCCTAACATTTTTGGATTTTTATCTTTTAGCATATCTTGTTTATTCGTAACATAAGAAAAACCATCTTTTTGGAATTCCTTCGTTAAGTCACGGTCAGCGCGTACAAAGTTAGACAAACCACCGCCTAGCATGACATCAATTTTATGACCACCTTTAATCATTTCATCATAGTAATCATCAGCGATGGCATTCATGTTTTTACGACTAGCATCATGTGCGCCATATGAAGCTGGAGTAGCATGCGTTATTTCTGAAGTAGCTACTAAACCCGTTGATTTTCCTTTTTCTTTTGCAGCTTCAAGTACTGTTTTTACAGTAGACCCATCATTATCTACACCAATTGCAGCATTATAAGTCTTAATCCCAGCTGACATTGCTGTTGCTGCAGCTGCAGAATCTGTTACATTTTGTGCAGGATCTTCCGGATATGTCATTTGTTGCCCAACAAGATAATGGTCAAATTCAGTTTGCTCTACTACCTTTGTTGCGGGATTGTCTTTTAAATAACGATACGCAGAAGTATATGAAACGCCCATTCCGTCACCAATTAAAAAGATTACATTTCTAATTTCGTTTTTCTTTGTTACTTCTTTTGCTTGCACTTCATTATTTGCAAATGATCCAATCAAAGCACCAGCCGTAATTGTAGAAAGTACTGCCACCGGAATTAATTTCTTTTTAAGTGTATTTTTCAACAAATGAAAAACCTCCCACATATTTTTTATTTTCTTTACTATTTAACAGTAACTAAGATTTATTAATCTGTTGTTTAACTGATGTAAACAGTAAATAAAAGAGTATGTAGTAAAGGTAAAAAATTTTAAAAGTATTAATATTAGAAGTTACTCTAATATAGTGAATATGAAGGATAACCTTAGGTTTATAAGTCTCTATCTAGTAAAAGAGCGATTTAATATAAGTTAATAAATCACATGGTTAATTAACATTTTGTTAACATTCTAAAAACTTTTCACTAAAATTTTATTCTTTCTAAAAATAAGGCTCTGTTAATGATTATTGTTGATGTTTTACAAACAACATTTTTTTATACTTTATTTACAGATATACAAGAAGAGAGCATTATAGATATTGATTGGAGTGGAAGGTGCGAGACTCCTGTGGGAGATGACAGAACGCTGAGACCCGGGCCCACACGACGTGGGTCATGCATGCGTTACGACAGGACGTCGTGGATTTAGCATGCCTTCCTTGAGGCTCAGCTCTAGCCCCACGGAAAGGGAGCAACCTGTAACAGAAATCAATAATCTTTTTTAATAGAGCCAAAAATAAAAAAGATTGAACTGATGTATGTAACTACATCTGTTCAATCTTTTTACTATTTTACTCTTTTCATGAAAGAGTGATTGGAAGTTAACTAACTCATGTTGAAAAAGGCTTTTTTAATTAAAAAATGTTGCCCAAAGTAAGTAAGCATTTAATACTGCTATAACAGCTGCGATGATCCATGCAACTACTTTTAACCAGCCCCTATTAACAAATGGTCCCATTTTCTTAGCATCACTTGTAAACATGACCAATGGTATAACTGCAAATGATAACTGTAAAGAAAGAATAACTTGACTCAAGATTAATAAATCGGTTGTACCTTTTGCACCATAGAGATACGTAACAATTAAGGCTGGCGTAATGGCAATTAGACGCGTAATTAATCTTCTAAGCCAAGGTGATAATTTAATATTCAAGAATCCTTCCATAACGATTTGACCGGCTATCGTTCCTGTAAGTGTAGAATTTTGACCAGAAGCTAGTAATGCTAGACCAAAGAATGTACTTGCAAGAGTTGTTCCTAACAATGGTGTAAGTAATTGAAACGCATCTTCAATCGAAGCTACTGCAGTATGCCCTGTTTTATAAAATGTAGAGGCAGCTAGTATTAAGATTGCTGCATTTACGAATAATGCAATCATTAAAGCAATTGTTGAATCCATCGTCGCATACTTTATCGCTTCTTTTTTCCCTTCATTGGATACTTCAAATTTTCTCGTCTGCACAATAGATGAGTGAAGGTATAAATTATGAGGCATGACGGTTGCACCTAAAATACCTAAAGAAATGTATAACATTTTTGGATCAGTAATAATTTGTGAGCTCGGTATAAATCCATTAAATACAGCTTTAATATCTGGTTGTGACATTGTTAATTCAAAAATAAAACAACCTGTAATTAAAATAATTAATGAGATAACAAGTGCTTCAATATAACGAAAACCTTTATTTTGTAATAGTAATACAAGTAAAACATCAAATGCAGTAATACATATACCGTAAAACAAAGGGATATCAAATAATAAATTTAAAGCGATGGCCGATCCTATTAGTTCTGCTAAGTCGCAAGCTGCAATGGCAGCCTCACATAGTATCCATAATACAAACGAAACAGGTTTACTAAAATGATCTCGACAAGCTTGAGCTAAGTCTCTACCAGTTACAATACCTAATTTTGCTGATAGTGATTGTAAAATGATTGCCATAATATTAGAAATAAGTATCACTGATAAAAGTGTATAGTTAAACGCCGATCCACCTGCCAGAGATGTAGCCCAATTCCCTGGGTCCATATATCCTACGGCTACTAAATAACCTGGCCCAGCAAAAGCCATAAATTTTCTTAAAGAACTCGCTTTTTTTGGAATCGGTAGCGAACGATGTACTTCTTGTAAACTTGGTTGAGTTTTTTCTCTTCTCCAACCTAAATCGTCATAATTAGATTTTTCCTGTGCTTTTTCTGACAAGTTTCCCACCACCTATTTTATTGAGTAAATCAAATAGTTTTTCCCTAGGGAAAGATTTTAAATTATATGCTGATTTTAACATAATAGTTCTTAATTGAAATAGAAAAATGAATTATTATAGTTTTTTAATGTTAGCGGGATTTTATTAGAATTTTATTAGTTTTTACCTAATATTTATATTGAAAAAAAGCTATATTAAAACACCACTTCTAAGAAGTGGTGTTTTTAAATAACAACTTATCTATGCTTTACCTGTTTTGGATGAGTGACTGCTTCTTCCTTATCCTTAGGATTAATATATTTGATTGTGATAAAGGCACCTATAATGCCAAGTATCAATGACAAAATCATCATATAATTATCGGGACCCTTCATTAAAAACGCAAAGGCAGGTGGTCCCGCTGCTACACCAACAAAACGCAATGAACTGTATAAAGAAGTAATTGTTCCTCTTTCTTCCTTCTCTATTCCTTCTGTTACTAATGAATCTAAGCTTGGTAAGGACAATCCAATTCCAATGCCACATAAAATAAGATTTAAAATCAACAAAAAGATGTTTTTTGAAAACAATGGTATGAGAAAAGAAAGACTGACTATGATGAATCCAATATAAATACATCTTTTCATAACAGTTTTTTGATCACCAATTTTTTTGCCTGTCACATAAGATGTAAATGATAAGGCTGCCAAAGGAATGGCCAATACTAACCCCTTCATAACGCCGTGTATTTGGTAACGATTTTCTAATAAAGATGAAAGATAAAAAAGCATGCCAAATAAAATAAACATAATGATGGCACCCAAAATGAAGATTGTATAAAGCCAGCGTCCATTTTGTCTTAAGATCTTCTTTACGGATCGTACGAACTTCTTTACTGATTTTACCTTTTGTTTTTTCATTTGTTTTGGTTGTTTTACAAAAATTAATATTAAAATGATGGCGATTGCACATAGGATTGGGATTGCAAAAAATGGCAAAAACCAAATAAACGATGCAAGTATAGAACCTAATATAGGACTTAGTACTTTACCAAAGGTATTAGATGTTTCAACAAGCCCTAAGCCACAGCTTACCTCTTTTTCATCTTTAAACATATCTCCAACACAAGGTATAACAACTGGCATAGCACCAGCGGAACCAATGCCTTGTATGATCCGTCCAATTATGATCCAAATGAATGGATTTTCCATTTTCCAAGATGCCCACCCTGTAAGTACGCCACCTAGACCTGCAATCAATAAACTAGGTATAATAACTTTTTTTCTTCCCCACTTATCAGACAAGTACCCAGCAATTGGTATGAGAAGAATGGCAAAAATTGAATATACAGTAATTATCATTGATACTTTAAAGCCAGTTATTCCTAGCTGTTTTTCAATTTTTGGTAGAACAGGAATCAGCATTGAATTTCCTAAGGTCATTACTAAAGGTACACTGGAGAGTGCCCACAAACTCATTTTTTGTTTTTTATCCATAATTCCTCCACCGCATTCTAAACAAATACACATTACCTGCAATACAATTACTTTACCCTAATCCTTTCTTATTACAGTTAAAATATTTTTCCAATGAAGTTTATGACGTTGAATATCTTAAGAAATGGATACAACTCCCAAACCTATCTGAAATATAGAGGGTGTTAGTAGTATTAAGGGGTTATTACATAGCAAAAATTGTTATACCGTTATCCTCGTTACATATTACCGTTCAAGAAAGACAATATTATTAATATGGTGATGACTCACCAACTATTTTCGATGTGGAGGGATTCTATCTTGAACATTCGTGAAGGACTCATCCCAACTGTACTTGGTTCAGCTGTTACAGCTACTGGTTATGCATTGAAGCAAAAACGTGGGTCTAACAAAATGATTGCAAACACCGTTTTTGGTTTCGGATTAGCCCACATTGTTTTAGGCGCAATTGACCTTGTAGAACATCGAAGCTAGAAAAAAGGAGAACATTTTATGTTCTCCTCAGTCTGTATAGTACAAATAATTTTCCTTATTGTTTAAACTGGATAGTAAATAACCATATGTAAACGAGTAATTGTTTCTCCAGAATTAAAGTAAGTATGTTCACGATCTGCTTTAAACTGGATTGAATCTCCCGCTCCTATAATATGGGCAGTATCATTAACAGCCAAAGTCAATTCACCTTCAAAAACTGTAATGAACTCCTCAGTACCAACGCCATGAGGACTAGCGTTTAACTTTCCGCCTTTTTCTAACTCGGCAGTATACACTTCAAATCTTCTTTTTTCGTCAAAAGGGAAAAAAGGATATACTCTATATTTTCCATTATCCTCCGTTAAGGCATGTACTTCATTTTTACGTATCACCTTTGTATCTGGTTGTGGATTTTCAATTAAAGACGTAAACGATATTTTTAAACCATTTGCGATTTTCCAAAGCGTGGTAATTGTTGGGCTAGATTCCCCTCTTTCAATTTGTCCAACCATTGTCTTACTTACTCCAGTTAATTCCGCAACTTTTTCCAAACTCAACTTTTTTCTCTCTCTATGACTTTTCAAATTTTTGGCAATGATTAAATTTAGCTCTTCCATTTAGAAAAACTCCTAACTTTTTAGTTGTGCGTTATAACGTCCGTAATGTATACTTTAGAATACAATACGTTATATAGACCGTTTTGAACATTATAACATAATAAGGGAGAGGACTTTATGCCAGTGCTTTCATTTTTACTGTTTGTTTTTGTTGCTTCATTTACCCCTGGGCCAAATAATATTATGGCAATGATCTTTGCAAATCAGAATGGCTTCAGAAAATCCATTAGGTTTTGCTTTGGTGTTGGAGTTGGATTCTTTATCATTATGTTAATTTGTAGCTATTTTAATTTGATGCTGCATTCTTTTATCCCAAAAATTGAGCTATTCCTAACAATCTTTGGCTTTATTTACATGTTGTATTTAGCTTATAAGATTATGAAAAGTAGTACTAATCAATCAAACAGTGAAGATAGTAAGAATAACACTTTTTTTACAGGGATCTTATTGCAATTTATTAATCCAAAAGGATTGATTTATGGGCTAACTGCTGTCTCATCTTTTATTATTCCATATTACAATACGAACTTCAGTTTAATTCTTGCATCATTTTTTCTAGCATTTGTCGGTTTCATTAGCACAGTTTGTTGGAGTGCTTTTGGTTCAGTCTTTCAAAAATTTTTATCAACATACAGAAAACAATTCAATATTGTTATGGCATTATTGTTAGTTTATACTGCCATTTCAATCATTCATTGATATTCAATATGCAAAAAAAGGCAAGTATTCAATATACTTTGCCTTTTTTCCATTGTTTTATAAGCCTTTTATGACAATATAATGCGTCTCGGGCTTTGCACCTAGTCTAAGTGGAATACCAGTTGTACCATATCCATTGCTAACGATTTGTGTAATGCCATTTTGTATATGTACTTTACCTTTCTCATATGGACCAATACCTAAAATACGAATCTGCCCACCATGTGTGTGCCCACTCAGCACTAAAGTTATCTTATGTTCGGGCTGGATTAGTTCCATTACGCTTGGATTATGACTAACTAATAATTTAAATCCCGTTTCCTTCTTCCCCTGAAGAGCACGATTGATATCGATCTGTCCAATATTCAAATCGTCTACTCCAATTAATGTCCACTCTATAAGTTGATGCTCCATAAGCGTTGCATCATTTTTTAAAATACATACGTCAAATCTATCAAAAATACCCATTAATTCATTCAAACCGTTTTCATGATCATTATTACCCCATACGAAGAAAATTGGCCCAAGGCTTTTTAAAGTTTCGATATTACTTTCAACCCTATGGAAGGGCACGCCCTTTTCAAGTAAATCTCCACCTACAATCACTAAGTCAACTTTATTTTGCATTTTTTTTATGATAGTTGGATGTATCAATCGCCTATGTATATCTGATATAAAGAAGATTCTTAACGGTTTATCGAGCGGTATATTTGAGAATGAAAATTCATGTTTCTTTATGATATTTAAATGTGCTTCTTTATACATGTAAAATAAAAGAATCATACAGAAGGATGAAAATAGCAGTATTATGAAAATCATCCCATGACCTCCTAAAAAGTTGAATGAATAATATAAAAGGCGTCGGAAAGCCGAGACCCGGCTCTCACTTTTCGCTCTACGAAAAAGGAAGTATCCTAGTGTTGACATGAACTAACCCAAACTTAAATAATAAAACTGACATAAATAAAAAAGACTCTTTTATAAAGAGTCAGTCTATATTAAAACATTTTTAACATACAAAAATAGATAGTAAACACCTGTACCTAATAATATGACTGTGGCAACTAGAAAAAAACCATAAACATAACCTTTTATTGCAGAAAGTATATCAAGCAATGCATTCTTCATAAATTCTAACAGTCTGTTCAGATTGATCACCTGCCCGTTTTCACTACAATTAATTTTACCATAATTACCATGCATACTGACAAAGAAAAATGCACCCCACTTATCGAGAGATGCATTTCTTTAAAAAATATCCTATTTCACTACATTTACCGTTGTAGATTCTGTTGTTACTTTAAAGCCTTGTTTATTTTCAACTTCAGCTGATATTGTATAAATACCCTCTGGAACATCTTCTTCAGGAGTCCATTTCACATGGAGTTCAGTTTCATTGTCGACAATTAGTGAATCAATTAACTTTCCACTCTCGTCTTTAATTAGAACCTTCCAATTTACACGATTGTTCGCAAATCCATTAATACCCGCTGGCGTTTTAGAGCTAACATTTTTATTTGGATAAACACTGAAATAACTAACTAGCATTCCATCATTAATATAAGATGGATCACCCCAAACTGTGTAACCATGATTTAAGGCATAGTCAGCACCCAACACTACCACACTCTTAGGCTCTTCATTTACAATCGTACTTGTTTGTCCAGGTTGTAATGGCTTATACTTCCCGTTATACCAAACGATTGCACCGTTATATCCACTACCATTGTCCGTAGCTTTAAATGATATTTCATAATTGCCATCTTTAGGCTGTACTTGAATATCAGAAACGACTGGAGCAATAGAGTCCACATTCACAGGAATTTTCACAATTTGTGGTTTTGCATCCTTATAATCAAGAGTCGTTTTAATCACATAATTGTAAGTTCCATCCTTTACAACTTGACCATTATTGTCTGTAACATCCCATAAATAACCACCAATCATATAATCACGGAATGACATAATATTTTTACGGAATTTCCATGGCTTTCCGGTTCCAGTGTACTCACTAAAATTACCAAGATATTGAATCTTTTCACCTTTTACATCCTCTACATACATTTCAGTTTCCTTTAAATTACGAAGTGCTGTAAATGTTGGGAATACGCCCGGAAAAGCAGCATTTGGAGAAATAACAATACGATTCAAATTAAACTTTCCTGTTCTTGGGTCATAACCAAGTGGGAATGTTCCTTCAGCCCCAGGCTCATCATTCCAAAGTACTGTATATCCTAAAAATGCATCTTGATCCCAAGCAACAGGATCGATGTTTTGTGGTTGATCCCATTCTCCATAGTACCCCATATAAGGTACTGTCAACGGTACTGCAGAATCACTATTTTTCCCAGTTGGCACTAAACGTACAAAGCCCTCAACAAATGTTCCTTTATTTAAATTACTAGGCAGTTTAATTTGTACATCTAGGCTTTTTTCCTGTCCTGGCTTAATTTTTAATATTTTACCATTCGAAGTCGTAACCGTTTCTCCATTTACACTTGCAGATGCGCCTACTAATCTTTTGCTTTTTAGAGTCAAATATTCTTTAGAATCAATTGTTCCATCATTGTCCAAATCAAATTCTTTTGTCTCTTTGCCATCTGTTAATACGTCAACATAAACCGAGTATTCTAGATCCTTAACACCAATGTTATCAAGTGCTTCTACATTTAATTTGAAGTGGGCAGTTCCTTCATTAATTTCTTTTAAAGCAACTGCACCTGCTTGCTCAAGTGATGCATTTTTATTTGAAACAATTACAGGTGTTTTAATAGCATTTTGAATTTGCATTAAACCAGACCCCTGCAAACGTGGTGAATATGGTACTTCACCGTTCGAACGCGGATCTTGAACAACTTTTGCGGTATTCATTAAGGCAATTTTTGCTTTTAATGCAGTTGCTTTTGAGTGAGTTAAGCCTTTATCATATAAAGCCTGCAATAATAATGCTGAACCACCTGCCACATGCGGTGTTGCCATTGATGTTCCACTCATAATCTCATATTCATTCCCTGGTACAGTTGAATATATATTTCCTCCTGGTGCAGATAACTCCGGTTTAAAATCTAAAGTATGTGGCGTTCCATAGGATGAAAAATCTGATATCGTATCTTTATCCAAATTTTCAACATAAGTGCCTTTCGATAGTTGCATCTTAACAGTATGTCCACTAGTTAATTTAGAAATGAAGGCATTCCCAATCTCCTTACTTGTTGTTACAGCCGGCGTTAAAATTGGACTAAAATAAACAAATGGATAATCAACTTCATCATTAGGTGGAACTAATATGACCGCTTTTGCACCTTTCTTTTTTGCTTCCGATTGGATATAAGAATACGTTCCGTATTTTTGATTCGGCTTCGCAACGACAATCTTGCCTGTTACATTTTTACCTGTAAAATCTGCAGTCCGTCCTTCTCCTACAAAAACCATTTCATACTGCTCTGATGGCGTTAATGCTTTAGAAAGCTTAAAGTTAAATTGTGTTTGATCTTGATAAGGTAGCTGCACACCATTTTCGTCTACTAAAGTACTCATATGTATTTTCGTATTTTCATAGGAAGCTACTGAAATAGCAAATGGGCTTACTCCTGGTTCCCCGACTGTACCGATATCTGGGTTTTCTGCATATGGTTGTAATGAAGATTGTATTAAATTATTTTTTGTACTATAAGAAGAGTTTCCACCTGCTACAACGACAAGTGTACCCTGCTCTGTTGCTTTTCTGATTGCTTTTTGGATTGGATCATTTTCCTCACCTACAAAACCTGCGTCAGAGCCTAAACTCATATTAATTACATCTGCTCCCATTGTTACAGCGTGTTCAATTCCAGCAATAATATCATCCTCATATGCACCTCCACCATTATCGGAGAATACCTTTTCAGCTAATAACTGTACTCCAGGCGCAATCCCTTTTACACCGTCGGACGTTTCATCGCCATTTGCACCAACAGTACCTGCAACATGCATTCCATGAGGACTTCCATTTTGACCACGTGGAATTACATCTGTATCACCATCTGCCCAGTCATATCCAGTTGGAACTTTGTCGCTATACCAAGTCTCATTTACTTCAGTATCAGCTAATTTATCTTGAATTCCTTTTTCAGTCCACTTTTCTTTGGCTTTCCCTTTTTCTGTTAACGTCATATCTTTATGCGTATAATCTACTCCAGAATCAACGATTGCTACAAGCATTCCTTCACCCTCATAGCCATACTCTTCCCAAACTTTTTGTGCTTGTACCAATTCCTTACTTGCTCCCATAGAAGGCTGGAATGTTCTTGCAATATGAACATTCGTTACACCTTTTATTGATTGAATATCTTTTACATTCTGAAACTCAGTTTCCACACTAAATCCATTAAAACCCTCATAGAAACGTTGTTTTACTTTATGCTTATCATTCTTTGCACCATTGGAAATCTCGGAAATTACCTGATCCTGCTTTTCCTTGTATTTCACCTTTTTACTTTTCTCACTTTTCTCAAATACTTCTGGCTGCTCTACTTCAACAATGACACGCACCTTCTCATTTGGCTTATAAGGTGTTGCTTGTCCTTTTTCTTTCAACTCTGAATAACGTAATGTATCTACTGATGCATCTGCACTTTGTTTTTGCTCATCCATAAAAATCTTCTGACCTTGTTTTACAATTTCTTCTAAACTCGGAGCCTGCTCTTGATTAACTCCCTTTTCTTCTGCAAAAATAGTTGTCGTTAATAGCATTGTTACTAAAGTGGTAGTTGCAATTACCCTATAAGGAAAACGTTTTCTTTTTTTCATTTCTTCTCTCCTCATCCGTTTCTATTAAGACATATCATTCTACTAATCTATTAGATTAAATAGAAAAACCATTCAATACTTAAAAATGTCTTAGCTATTACATTTTTAAGTACAGAATTTAATGAAATTATAATCGTCTTTTAATCATAAGCATATTGGGTTATCCTAAAGGACTTTTATCATATGAGAAGAGATAGAAATTTGCATAAATGAAGGTCAACAAAGAGAAAACTACTGTAATTTAGTAGAAAAGTTCTGAAACATTAAATTTAAAATTGGGTTATTTTATAGCAAAGTGACATGTAAATAATGTTTTTTAAAACGAGTATCACGATTTGAAGGTTGTAAAATAAGTGGAATTTCCTATTCATGGTTACGATTTTTACGGGTCGTGTAACTATAATGGTTAACGTTAATAAATACCAAAAAGAAAAAGGCCTGGGTAAAAATTAATTTACACATAGCCTCTTTTAAGTAGCAATGATAAGAATAGTTTATTTTTTCGATTGAATCTCATCTTCTTTAAAACGCCTTTGTATAAGTGCAATGACTAATAAACAAATAGGTATAATAATTTGAAGTGGTATATGTAGATAGTAAGGTATGATTTCTAACCTTTCTCTATCATTTTCTACTATATTCGGCGCGAGCCAGAGTGAGCTTAGTAGTATGATTACACCAATTGGATAAATTAATTGATCACTTTTTTTTACATTAAATAATTCCGCAGATCCAGAAACTGCGCAGTAGAAATAAACGGTTATTTTTGCGAAACCTCCACAAACCATAAAGATGACAATAAAAACATCTAATCTTTGAAGAAAATTAACAATATTGATATAACTGATCGATGTTAGAAGTGGAAATAGAGTTCTTTCTAATACAGGAACTCCTAATATCGCTATATTTTTTAGTGTGAAAACCAATAAGATTAATCCTGAAAATAACAAAGCAGGCAGGCCAACTTTTAATGCTTTTTCTTTTTTATTTAAATATGGCATTAACATAATAAATGTAATGACTTCACCAAATGGTAAGGTTAGTCCATGTGGAATAGCTGCTTTGATAATTGGCATCCATCCATTTTCTAAAACCGGTCTGAAATGATTAAAATCATACACTTTTGCGACAAATTCAAAAGTAATGACTATTACAGTAATCATCAAGACTAGTACAAAAATAACTTCATTTGTACGAACAATAGTTTCAATCCCTTTTTTAAGGCCATACATCATTAAAAACAACATTAAAATACCAATCAAAATTAAGGATGATGAGTTAAATAGAGTCATGATCAATAGCTCTTCAAATTTCCGTAAAATGAGGGAAGACATATAGATAAAATAGATAATATATGAGAGTACTACAACTTTACCTGCATACTCTCCTAATATAATTTGAACGGACTTGGTAAAAGGGATATCTGGATACATTTCAAATAATTGAGTATACAGGTAATATAATAAACATCCTAAAACAAGAGATAGTAATAAGCCAATCCATGCATCTTGTTTAGCTTTTGAAGCCAGAGCAACTAAAGATGCAGTACCAACCTCGAACAAAAACATCGTACAAAAAAATTGATAACCACTTATTAAGATTTTCCTATTCATCTCATTACCTTCTTTTAGGAGATTGATAACGTAAAGTTCCAATTATTATTACCTAACATTACCAATATTATGAACTACATTCATACTAGTAATTCAGTAACTTTAAAACAGAATACAAAATAAGAATGAGGGTAAAATAGGATAAACTTTCCTGTTTTGGAGGAACTATTTTATGAAAGCTGACCAATTACTTGAAAAAAACGAGAAATCATTAAGAGAATTGTTATTCAATAGTTCAGACTTCAAGTTTAGTGATTTCGAGACCGGTAATCGACGTTATCGGCTATTTTATTTGGAAACAATGATTGAGTCCGCTACAGTGCAAGACCATATTATCCGCCCATTACTGACGAATGTGAATGGAAGTGTACGGGAAGCAGTCTCAATACTGGATTACAGCGAAACTGATCTTCTTTTAGATGCTTCTAAAGCCTTAGTGGAAGGAAAAACTGTAGTTCAAATAAACGGTGAAGCCAAATTATATTTACTAGGAACAGAGTTAGTTAAAGAACGCTCAATAAACATTCCTATGAATGAACGTGTGTTACGCGGATCCCACGAAGCATTGAATGAAAACATCAATACGAACCTAAATATGATGCGAAAGTTGATAGAGACTCCAGATCTTGTCATAAAATTTTTCCAAGTTGGACGTAGGTCTAATACAAAAGTTGCTATACTCTATTTAAATTCTCTCGTCAATGAAGTTGTATTAGCTGAGTTTGAACGTAGAGTTGCAAAGATCGATATTGATTACATTGAAGCACCGAATTTTCTCCAAGAATTAATCGAAAAGAAGAATTTCACGTTGTTCCCGAAAATACTCGTTACCGAAAGACCAGACCGTATAAACTCTTACTTAATGGATGGGAAAATCGCAATACTGACTGATGGTTCACCTGATTGTCTAATCCTGCCTGTTTCGTTTTGGGCTTTCTTCCAAAGTCCAGATGATTATCAAATCGGCTGGCTGATTGGTAGTGCAATTAGATTACTTCGAATTCTATCTTTTATTCTTGCATTTAGTTTACCGGGAATATATGTTGCTCTTGTTACTTTTGATCCACGTATTGTTCCTTTCGAAATCGCGCTGACATTACAAAGCTCTATGCAATATATCGCTTTGCCGCCAGTTCTCGAAGCAATCGCAATGCTTTTAATACTAGAAATATTACGAGAAGCAACTGTGCGGCTTCCAAGTCCTATTGCCCAAACAATCGGAGTCGTTGGCGGTATCGTTATCGGTACCGTTGTTGTGCAGGCTAATTTAATTTCTAATATGATGGTAATTGTCGTTGCACTTACTGGTATCGCATCTTTTAATATTCCTTCTTATGAAATGAGTAGTGCAGCTCGTATGTTAACATATCCGTTCATCATCATGGCTTCGATGTTCGGGTTGATTGGTCTAGAAATTTCATTTATTTTGTTACTGACACATTTATCACGATTGGACACTATGGGTATTCCTTATTTTTACTCTTGGTTCACGGCAGATACAATTAAGGATACACTTTTCAGATTTCCAATTAGAAGTTTAAAAAAACGACCATTTGAAAGCATGGCAAAGGAAGCTACTAGAATTAAAGATCCAAGGGGGTAGACTGAATGATTCACTTGAAAAAGATTTCAATAAATCAGCTAATCTGCTTGGTTATACTTACCCAAGTTGGTGTTAGTGTTTTATCGATTCCTTATGCAGAATCCCGTCGATCAGGTTATGACTCTTGGATGTCTATTTTGATTGGAGGAATATTGGCACAAGTTGTAATCATGATTATCTATCAACTAGGAAAACGATATCCTGATCAATCTGTGCAACAATACGTTTTCACGATTCTTGGAAAGCCGTTAGGTTCTATATTTAATCTGATATTTGCATTATATTGCGCTCAATCTAGTGTAATGGTCGTCATATCTTATTCTGATGTACTTAATCGATGGGTGCTATTTCAGACACCATTTTTCGTTTTAATCGGTATATCGCTAGTTGTAGCCGCATATATCGCATCTTCTACTCTACGTTCAATTTCAACAATCACACAATCGATATTGAGTATGTTTTTGATTTGCGCTGTGATTATATTTATAAGTGGAATGGGGAAGGGTGATTGGCGTAATTTTATGCCAATCGGTACACACGGTATTGGATCAATACTTAAGGATTCAATACCTGCCTTTTGGGCATACGCTGGTTACGAGCTTCTTTTATATGTTTTTCCTTTCGTTAAGTGTAATAAAAAGAAAGATATTTTAATTGCCATGTCAATTGCTAATGGATTAACGACTTTTTTTTATCTACTTATCACAATTATTGTGACGTACAATTTTAGTGAAAATCAATTAAATACTGTCACAGAACCAATGGTTTATATTCTTCGCAAATTTAGATGGCCAGTCGTTCAAAGCCTAGATATATTATTTATGACACTTTGGTTATCAATAACTACCGTAACCGTTTATGTTTATTTGTTTTTGTCCGCACGTTATTTTGCATATGTCGGAAGAAAAGAAATTCGCAAACATCCCCTAATAGTATGGATCATAGCAATTATTTGTTTCGCTATTGGGATTTGGTTCTCAGACCGTCAATACATATTCAAATTCTCAGATTATCATAACAAAGTTACTATGGTTATGATTGCTGTTCCAACAATTTTACTATTAATATCCTATGTGAGAGAAAAGGTGGCGAGAGCATGAAAAAAGCTTTTATTCTTCTAATGCTATTGCCCCTTTTGACAGGTTGTTGGGATCGATTACCGTTACGCAAACTTAATTTAGTGGATGTAGCGGGTTTTGATTTCAACAAAGAGAATGGAGAGATTGAACTACATTATATCGTTACAAAGCTCAAAAGTACTGGTCAAGGATCAGGAGAGGCAACTTCTCAGATAACTAAACTGAAAGGGTCGAGTTTAGTAGAAACGATTGGTAAAGGGCAGTACACCGACCAAGCTCCTTTTTTAGGTATTACTACGGGAACCTATATGATGAGCGAGAGTTTCGCATCAAATGATCCTGTTTCATCGCTTGATTTCTTAATTCAAACTCCCTATTCATCAATCAATATCCCTGTAGTCGTATTTGAAGGGGACATGGCAAAGTTTTTGGAAACTGTGCCGAAAGCAAATAATGAATTTACTGAAAATCTGTACGATTTTAATCAGGCCTTAGAAAAGAACAATATTATTCCAAACGTTTCGATGATGCAGTTGATTCTATCCAAAGAAGACCCATTGACAGATATTGCTGTTCCTGTAATGAAACAATCCGAAATGGGAGTGGAATTAAGTGGCGCACTTTTATTCCGTCAAGGTTTGAATACAGAAACTAAACTTAACAAAGAACAGGTTCAGATGATGATGCTAATGAATGGGCAGGGAGTAGGAAAACAAAGATATACCGGAAACATCCAAGAAAATGGTAAGGAACCGCCTCCTACTGACAAAAAAAACAAAAACAATTATGCCTTTTCTGTCAAAAAAGATGATTCAAGATTCAAATTTACATCCAAAGCAAACAAATTACCGAATGTAAAATTAATTGTCCAAATAAAAATAAATATAATTGATCTTGGAAAATCATTTCACCAGAATAAGCCTGATTACATAAACCATATGGAAAAAGAACTGAGTAAACATTTAAAAGATATGGCTGTTACTACAATTAAAACAATGCAAAAAGCCAATTGTGACATTCTCGGTATCGGTAAGGAATTAAAAGCTCACCAACCTGAAATATGGAAGTCTTTGGATTGGCGGAAAGACTATCCACGCATGACGATTGAACCGACGTTTGATGTACAGATTATTAATTCGGATGTTGAGTAGGATTGATGTTCCAACTTGTTAAAGACTATCGTTTTCCTATCATGTTGAGGCGTATAAAGATAAAATTAATAAAAGAGGCTATGAAGTAAACGAGATATTTACTTCATAGCCTCTTTTTTCTTATGAGATTTTTATTGTCTCTAGTTCGATTTTTATCTATAAATTAATTTTATTTCACCAAAGTTTTTAATTCAGTATGTTTATGTAAATATTTGCGAAAACTGCAAGCACTATTTTTATAGGCCGATTTACACACTTAAACCTCTCCAAAAAAAGTTTACGATCTCATTTGCCATTTCATCTACCGAATTGATAATAGATTGATTATTTAAATCCCTAAAATTTCCTACTTTTAAAATTGCAAAGAACGCATGAGTTGCGAATTTAGAATTTCCCTTTGGAATTTCACCTTTATTCATTGCATCTTCAATTGCACTTTGAATTACTTCATACATTTTTTCCTCAGCATCATTCATTTGAAACATTTGCTCATCTGTTAATGAAATTTTTGCATCTTTTATAAAAGTTTGCAGATCAATATCAAAAGTGGCTTGTAAATGAATTTTTACAATTTCCAATAAGTTATCTTTTAATGGTCTTTCTATGGATAAGATTTCTTTTATTCGATCACTTATTCTGATCATCATTTGGACCATTGCATCGGTGAAAAGTTCAGCCTTTGTTGAGTAATAATAATATACCGTCGCTTTGGTCACGTCACATTCTTTTGCAACATCATCCATAGAGACAAGTTGATATCCTTTTTTTAGAAAAAGCTTTACTGCATTCTCTAATATAACTTCTTTAGTAGGCTTTTTTCGATTGCTCATATGAGGTCGTCCTAATGGTCGATTAGTTTGTCGCAAGGTACTTCTCTCCTAAGTAATTAATTAAGTTAATTATAACATATTAAAGTTCTTGATTAATTAACTAACCAGTATATATAATTAAAAGCATGATACATACTAGATAGAAAGGTGGACCACTAATGAAAAGACACCCATTCAATTCATGGGGAAAAATGGTTGGAGGACAAAAAACTAGATGGCTAACCATTACTGTTTGGGTTTTATTAACCCTGTTTTTATCTATTTCATTTCCATCTGTAAATGAAGTAGAAGATAACAAAGCAGACAACTTACCCAAATCCTCTATGTCACAAAAAGCTGATGAAATCATAAAGAAAGAATTTCCGAATGACTCTGGCAACCCTTTATTAATTGTTTGGCATAGAGAAAACGGACTAAATAATGATGATTACCAAACAGTTCAAACACTTTATAAGGAATTAAGAAAAAATACGTTAGATAATCAGAAATCTCTACCTCCTTTTGATACATTGCCAAAACCTGCGCTGATCCAAAGTGCATCAAAAGATGGTACGACTCTCATTACACCTATTTTCTTTGATGAAAAAGCAGAAGATGAGACATTACAAAATAACTTAAAGAAGCTCAAATCAATTGTAAATCGCACTAACGGAGAAAATCCGTTTGTAAACAAACTTGATGATCCTGGCTTACATATTCGCTTTTCAGGACCTGTTGGCATTCAGACAGATGCTGTTAGTCTTTTCTCACAGGCTGATATTAAATTACTAATATCTACTGTATTACTTGTATTGGTATTTTTGATTCTTCTATACCGCTCACCTATTATGGCAATTGTCCCATTAATAGTTGTTGGTTTTTCCTATGGAGTCATTAGTCCATTATTAGGAATTTTAGGAGAAAGCGACCTAATTACAGTTGATTCACAGGTAGTATCCATCATGACCGTTCTTTTATTCGGTGCTGGAACAGATTATTGCTTATTTTTAATTTCTCGATATAGAGAATACTTATTAATCGAAGAAAGTAAATTTAAATCATTACAACTTGCAATAAAAGATTCAAGTGGTGCAATATCAATGAGTGCACTTACAGTAGTATTAGGTTTAGCTACATTACTACTTGCGGAGTACGGCGCATTTCATCGTTTCGCTATTCCATTTAGCTTGGCAGTTCTCATCATGGGCATTGCAGCGATTACTCTTCTTCCTGCTATCCTAGTTATTTTAGGTAGAGTTTCGTTTTTTCCATTTATACCGCGAACGACAAATATGGAGATTGAACGAGCAAATAAAAAAGGGAAACCTTTGAAAAATAAAAAATCAAAAGTAACACTTAACCAAAAAATAGGAACTTTAGTTACACGTAAACCATGGAGAGTCATACTTGTTTCAGTCGTACTTTTAGGTGGGTTAACTTTATTTTTACCAAAAATTCAGTACACCTATGATTTGTTAGAGTCTTTCCCTAAAGACATGCCATCTCGTGAAGGTTTTGACCTAATTTCTGATCATTATTCATCAGGTTTATTAGCACCCGTTAAAATTGTAGTTGATACAGAAGATAAAAATATTCCTTTGAAAAAAGAGCTAGAAAAACTTTCCTATATAAAGAATGTATCTGCTCCCCAAGTAGGCAAAAATAAGAAAAGCCTTCATCTATACGAGGTTTCTTTAGTGGATAATCCTTACTCAAATAAGGGCATGGAACGTATACAACAACTTGAAAAACAATTAAAAAATACGCTAACTAAATACAATATTTCTAGTCATAAATATTGGTTAGGTGGAGAAACCGTTACAAATTTAGATACGAAAAATACTACTGAAAGAGATCAAAAAGTAATTATTCCAGTTATGATTGGATTCATTTCATTACTACTACTATTCTATTTACGCTCTATAACGGCAATGGTTTATCTAGTATTAACTGTCATCTTATCGTACTTCTCAGCATTAGGTGCAGGTTGGCTTATCCTACATTACGGGTTAAATGTACCAGCAATCCAAGGATCAATTCCACTATATTCATTTGTATTCTTAGTTGCCTTAGGCGAAGATTATAATATATTTATGATATCTGAGATTTGGAAAAATAAAAAAGAACAAAACCATATTGATGCAATTGCTAACGGGGTTTCCAAAACCGGTTCAGTCATATCTTCTGCTGGATTAATATTAGCTGGAACGTTCTTGGTACTGGCAACATTACCAATACAGGTTTTAGTACAGTTTGGAATCGTTACTTGCGTGGGTGTTTTAATAGATACATTTATTGTCCGTCCACTCCTAGTTCCTGCCATTACTACTGTGTTAGGAAGATTTGCTTTTTGGCCGGGGGAACTTTGGAAGAAAAGGGAAGATAGTCCGGTTGTTGAAAAAATCTAACTACTTTATGAAAACTAAGTTTTTTGTTAAAGCACCAGTTTGATCAATGGATTGATATTTTAGTACCAATGACATTTATCCAAAGATTTATACAAGATTAAAAATAGACAATAATAAAGAAAAGAGGCTATAGTAAAATTTAATTTACTTCTAGCCTCTTTTATATTATTAAGCTTTAATTGGTTTTCTAATGACTACACGCTCATCAATTTCACTGACATGAAAATCTTCTTTAGTTGGAATATTTTCATTTTCAAAATTCATAATTCAATCCAACTCCTATATTGGTTTTGTTAACGAACATTTTTCAAAAATATTATTCAACTGTTACAGATTTCGCTAAGTTACGTGGTTTATCAACGTCACAACCACGGTGTAATGCTGCATAGTAAGAAATTAATTGTAATGGTAGTACAGATAGGATTGGTGATAATTCTTCTTGTACTTTAGGTAGTACGAAGCGATCGCCTTCCATTTCTAATCCTTCCATTGAGATGATACATGGGTTTGCTCCACGAGCTACAACCTCTTTTACGTTTCCACGGATGTTTAGGTTCACTGACTCTTGAGTCGCTAACGCAACTACTGGTGTACCTTCTTCAATTAAAGCAATTGTTCCGTGTTTTAATTCTCCACCAGCAAATCCTTCTGCTTGGATGTAAGAAATTTCTTTTAGTTTTAAAGCACCTTCTAAACATACGAAGTAGTCAACGTTACGGCCGATGAAGAATGCATTACGAGTAGTTGCTAAGAATTCAGAAGCAATTTTCTCCATTTCTTCTTTTTGACCACAAATAGATTCCATCGCGTTTGCTACGATACCTAATTCTTTTACTAGGTTAAAGTTAACTACTTTGCCTTTTGCTTTTGCTAAGTCATTTGCTACGATTGCTAATACTGCTAATTGTGCTGTGTATGCTTTTGTTGAAGCTACAGCGATTTCTGGACCTGCATGTAATGGAAGAGTATAGTTAGCTTCACGAGATAATGTAGATCCTGGAACGTTTGTAATTGTAATTGCTTTATAGCCCAATTTGTTCGTTTGTACTAATACTGCTCTGCTATCCGCTGTTTCACCACTTTGTGAAATATAGATAAATAATGGTTTTTCTGATAGTAATGGCATGTTGTATGAAAACTCACTAGCAACGTGCACTTCTACAGGAACACCAGCCATTTTTTCGATGAATTGTTTACCTACTAAACCAGCATGGTAACTAGTTCCACAAGCAACGATATATAATCGATCTGCTTCTACTAGAGCTGCTTTAATTTCGCTATCTATTTCAAGTTCACCATTATCATTTTGATACTTTTGAATAATGTTACGAATTACTAATGGTTGCTCATCAGTTTCTTTTAACATGAAATGAGGATATGTTCCTTTTTCAATGTCACTAGCATCAATTTCAGCTGTATATGGAGCGCGCTCAATTTTATTACCATTTAAGTCCATTAATTGAACTTCGTCTTTTGATACTAAAATTACTTCTTTATCATGTAACTCGATAAATTGATCAGTAATTTGTAACATTGCCATTGCATCTGAAGCAATAACATTAAATTCTTCACCAACACCTACAAGAAGTGGGCTTTTATTTTTTGCAACATAGATTACATCTTCATTTTGTTTGTCTAATAGTGCAATTGCATAAGAACCTTTTAAAAGTTTTAGTGTTGCTGTAAATGCTTCTAAAACTGTTAAACCTTTTTTAATATGAAGCTCTACTAACTGTACGATAACCTCTGTATCAGTATCGCTAGTAAAGTTAAAGTCATTTAAATAATCGTTTTTTAACTGTACATCGTTTTCAATAACACCATTATGAACAAGTGTAAAACGTTCAGTAGAACTTTGGTGAGGATGCGCATTACGTTTACTTGGTGCTCCGTGTGTAGCCCATCTAGTATGTCCGATCCCAACATGCCCGTCTGCCTTCGCTGGAATAGCTTCACGTAAAATTGCAATTCTACCTTTTTCTTTATAAACTTCTACACCATTATCTGTTAAAAGAGAAATCCCAGCAGAATCGTATCCACGATACTCTAATTTCTCTAAACCTTTTAACAAAATTTCCTTAGCATTATCATTTCCAATATATCCAACGATTCCACACATAATATCTATTGCTTAGTAAGTCCTCAACAAGACGTACAAAAGTTGTCTAGGAATGGAATGCTGTTTCCCTAACCGTTTATTATTTAATTTTCGATTCCCTCGTCATGTTTAATAGCGGTAGAGGACTTACAAGCAATATCCACCTACCTTTCGTATTATCGCAATTAGCGAGTTCATTTTATTATTTTAAACGGTGTATCAGATTATTTACTTTTGTCCACTCGGTCACCCGCGTGTTTTACGTAAATAATTTCGGTTGTGATACATCAACCGGGAGTCATCCGCCGAAACTTCGATAAAACTCCACCTCGTCAACTACACATTTTCGTCCTGTGTAGTTCTGGCGCTTTGTTTAAACCTTTATTAATTCGTATCCTCCTCTCATGTTAGGAAAACAATAAAACTACTATACTATAATTCAAAAGTTGTGGTCAACAAAAATATTTTTAGATGCTTTGAAAGTATAGTCGCTTATATAACAAAAATATGCATAGACGGACACATTAGTGCTCATCTATGCATATAAAAATTAATTTATTATTCGCCAACTTCTTCTTTTACAACATTTACGATTCTTTCAACAAATAGCTTACATTCTTCTGCTGAAGGAGCTTCTGCCATAACACGAATTAATGGCTCTGTACCTGAAGGACGTACTAAAATACGACCATTTCCATTCATTTCAGCTTCAACTTCTTCAATTGTTGCTTTAATTCGTTCATTGTTTAATGCTTCGTTTTTATCTGTAACGCGAACATTGATCAATAATTGTGGATATTTTTTCATTTCTCCAGCTAATTGTGATAATGTTTTTCCAGTTTCCTTCATGATGTTTACAAGTTGAATAGCACTTAACATGCCATCACCAGTCGTAATATAATCTAAGAAAATGATATGACCTGATTGTTCTCCACCCAGGTTAAATCCATTCTTTCTCATTTCTTCCATCACATAACGGTCACCTACACCCGTTACAGCACTTTTCATTCCATTAGACTCTACAGCTTTATAAAAGCCTAGATTACTCATAACAGTCGATACAACAGTATTTTGCTTTAAGCGTCCTTTTTCATTTAGATGCTTTGCACAAATATACATGATTTGGTCACCATCAACGATATCACCATTCTCATCAATTGCAATTAAACGATCTCCATCGCCATCGAATGATAAACCTACATCAGCACCTTTTTCTTTTACTAACGCTGCAAGTGCTTCTGGATGAGTTGAACCTACACCATCATTTATATTAAATCCATTTGGATTTGTTCCCATTGTTACGATATCTGCTTCTAAGTCCGCAAAGATATAAGGTGCTAATGATGAAGTAGCGCCGTGAGCACAATCAAGAGCAACTAATAAGCCTGAGAAATCCTCATCAATTGAATTTTTAAGGAATTGTAAGTATTTTTGACCACCTTCAAAGTAATCGCTAACTTGGCTAAGGTCGCTTCCTGTTGGTCTTGGTAAATGATCCACCTCAGCGTCCATCAGTTCTTCAATTTCCTCTTCTTGCTCATCTAATAATTTAAATCCATCTGGACCGAAAAACTTAATTCCATTATCCTCTACAGGATTGTGAGAAGCTGAAATCATGACTCCAGCCTGTGCACCTAATGCTTTTGTTAAATATGCAACTCCAGGAGTTGAAATAACACCTAATCGCATTACTTCTGCACCAATTGAAAGTAAGCCTGCAACTAATGCTCCTTCTAACATGTGCCCTGATACACGTGTATCACGACCTACTAAAATTTTAGGCTTCACATTATTCTTTGTTAAAACATATCCACCGCAACGTCCTATTTTATATGCTAATTCTGGAGTTAGCTCCTTATTTGCTACCCCTCTTACACCATCTGTTCCAAAATATTTACCCATTATTATTCTCCTTCTAATTCGATGATTGTCCTACTATTTCTGTATCCTTATCAGATTCGGCCGTATTTTTATCCGTCATTTCGACGGTTACAGTATCGTAATTTAATCGATAAATAACACCTTTTGGCGCACTAATCGATAATGTTACTTCATGTGTACCCGCTTCTAAACCACTTACTTTTGCAGTGATAATAAGATCTTTCGGGTCTATTGCACTTAAATCTTCCTCAAATCCCCTTGCGGAGACTGTAACTTTACCTGAAGATGGTTTCGTAATTTTGTATGTAAAATTGTCATTTTCTCCAGTAAATACGATTGGTATATCTGTAAATTTTTGTTCCGTTTCTTCAGCTAATTCAACTACTACCTCTATAGTACCTGGATCAACTCTAAAAGCACCATCTGGTGTTGGAACGGTAATTTCGTATGTACCACTTTTATCAAATGATGATAAATCAACTGGCACCTGAATTGGTCCACTAAAGTTATTTAACCAATCTTCAGATGCGTATATCTTAACCTCATCAGTATTCGTTATCATACTCTTTAATTTTAAACCATCCTGTAAAGTGCCATTTTCAATCATCTCAATCGGAAAATATGCACTTTGTGAAACAATTGGGACAGTTACTTCAACATTCTTTGGGACACTACTCAATGATAATTGTGTACCCTTTTTATTATATAGTTTCACAGGAAGTACCTGACTAAACGTTTGATTTGCATCTGATACGTCAATATCAACCTTTGCGTATGATACTTGGGCTACTTCCTCAGCAGATCCCACTATTTTTATTTCATTTGGTTTAATAATAGCATCCTCTGCTTTATAGCCATGCTTAATTTTGTTTTCATTTATATAAACAGCTTTAATTGAGACTACTTTTTCTACTTTTTCTTTGATTGTAACCGTAACAGTCCTTGGTTTAATGGTCGCTTTAATTTTTTCTGATAAATTGCGTACTTTTAAAGGCACTTCATATGTACCTAATGCATAAGAAGTAAGATCTATGTAGACTTCAAAATCTCTTTTCATTTCAGCAGTTTTAACGATACTATTTGGACCATCTAGCTGTACTGATACAGTTTTTGGAATACCATCTACGATTAGATTTTCTTGATCATAGATCGGCGTTACAGGAATATCTCTAAGCAGTTCTTTTTTATTCATCATTGGTAAATCAATTATGTTCGAACTACTCGACTGTGGAACTAAATTAACAGACATAAAAAGTAATAAAGTAACTAATAATGCGATTCCTCTTAAAATCCAACGGTTATCCATAAAATTATCCATTACGTTTTACCTTCCAATTCCATTTTGATGTAGTGGACTCTTCTGGTGATTTTAGTTCCGTATTTAATAAATTTACTAGTTCATCTTTTGATAATTCTCTATATAAGTTCCCATTTCTAGCAACTGAAACAGCCCCTGTCTCTTCAGAAACAACTATGGTAATACTATCAGTTACTTCACTAATCCCAACTGCTGCTCTATGTCTTGTACCTAGCTCTTTAGAAATAAACGCACTTTCCGAAAGCGGTAGGTAACACGCAGCTGCAGTAATTTTTTCACCTTGAATAATAACTGCCCCATCGTGTAATGGCGTATTTGGAATAAAAATATTTATGAGCAGTTCCGACGATAGATTAGCATTCAGCGGGATCCCCGATTCAATATAATCACCCATACCAGTTTGTCTCTCAAATGATATAAGAGCACCTATTCTTCGTTTTGCCATGTATTCTGTAGCTTTTGCTATACTTTCCACAATGTCTGTTCTATCATTGACACCGCCAGGAGAAGTTCTTGAGAAAAAGCGACCTCTTCCTAGTTGTTCTAACGCTCTTCTTAGCTCTGGTTGGAAGATAATGATCACTGCTAAGAATCCCCATGTTAGTGCCTGATCCATTAAGAATTGCAATGTATGTAAGCCAAATAAGCTACTTAATACTTTTACAACGATAATAATCGTTACACCTTTTAATAATTGAACAGCTTTTGTACCTTGTATGATGATAATTAGTCGATAAATAACAAACCAAACTAATAATATATCTAATCCATTTTGTAAGTATTGTAAAAAATTCATATGTAAAGAAGGCACCTTTTACCCTCCTAATTATTTATATTAAAACCCGTATCTTCAGTATTATACCATATTTTCGTTATACACAAAATTTGAGAATTATTAACTATCTTAACAATTATTTGAAAATATGATATTGAACAGCAATATAAATAATAAAAAGCTAGCAATTTATGCTAGCTTTTACAGTAATGACATGTAATTCTTTGTTTTATAATAATTTTTCTCCAAGTAATGATCCAATTAAAGCAACAGCCACGATTGCTGTTTTATTTTTTTCATCTAAAATTGGATTAACTTCTACAAATTCAATCGATGTAATGATATCAGCATCTGATAACATTTCCATTGCTAAATGACCTTCTCTGTATGTGATTCCACCAGGAACAGGCGTACCAACACCAGGTACATGAATTGGATCTAAACCATCAAGGTCTAATGATAAATGTACACCGTCACAGTCTTTTAAATGGTCTATTGTTTCTTCCATCACTTTTGTCATACCTAATTTATCAACTTCATGCATTGTATAAACTTTAATACCTAATTCTTTAATTATTGCTCTTTCACCTTCGTCAAGATCGCGAGCTCCTATAATGATTACGTTCTCTGGTTTTACTTTTGGGAAGTATCCACCAATCTTCGTTAATAAATCATGTCCATGACCTAATGACACAGCTAGTGACATTCCGTGGATATTTCCAGATGGTGAAGTTTCTGCTGTATTTAAATCTCCATGAGCATCAAACCAAATAAGGCCAAGATTATTATAGTGCTTTGAAACACCTGCTAATGTACCGATTGCAATACTGTGGTCTCCACCTAACACTAAAGGCATTCTGTTACTTTTAATAACTTCATCAACTTCAACTGCAAGCTTTTCACAAGTATCTTTTACTGATTTTAAGTTTTTTAAATTATATTCAGTATGATTTTCTTTTACTAATGTACGATCTACTAAAATGTCCCCTAAATCTTCAACATTATATGAAAGATTTTCAATGCGCTCATGAAGCTGTGCATATCTAATTGCACTTGGTCCCATATCTACTCCACGTCTTGTTTGACCTAAATCTAATGGTACTCCAATGATCGAAATTTCTTTTTTCATGTTATTTCCCCCTATGTCAATTACGTAAGAAAACGCTTACTTTATTTTTTAAAATAAAGAACCTAAAATTAGATTCTTAAAGTTATTAATTATATTAATAGTTTAAATCTTTTGAAACGAATGGGTCAACTCAACATTTTTTTGTATACATATGCATTTTCCACTTCAATATTTTATGTATTGAGACAAAAAAAAACCTTAGTCAAAAGCCTAAGGTTCCACTTTATGTATATTGGTGGAGCCTAGCGGGATCGAACCGCTGACCTCCTGCGTGCAAGGCAGGCGCTCTCCCAGCTGAGCTAAGGCCCCATTATATATTTATACAGAAATGGAGCGGAAGACGGGGCTCGAACCCGCGACCCCAACCTTGGCAAGGTTGTATTCTACCACTGAACTACTTCCGCAT
>Ga0102589_1001021_pt1 | contig 43137 bp, 36 predicted proteins | sample AraplaMF_Col_mLB_FD_76858 | JGI IMG/M metagenome (GOLD analysis project Ga0102589, IMG submission 76858) | Arabidopsis root microbial communities from the University of North Carolina, USA - plate scrape MF_Col_mLB | ecosystem: Host-associated > Plants > Roots > Endosphere | place: USA...
TCTCGATATGGGTTCCGGGGTTTGCCGCTTCGAAGTCGCTTGCAATCTTCTTCAGCGCCACGTTGGCGGCATTGTTGTCGAAGTTCAGCGTCCAGAGCGTGATGTCCTCAGCCTTGACGGGGGTGACTGCAACAGCCGCGACGGCGATGGCGACCATGCATGAAGACTTCAATTTTGCAGAAAGCGTCAGCATTACGTCCTCCTCTTGTAAGCTGGAGCCTTTCTTGCAGGATGCTCATTGACATGTCAACTGGTATGATGAGGTAACCATAAAAAGCAGGCGATTGGATCGATGTCAGTTCCCTTGCAAACCCTGCGGACGGAAAGGCGGCTGCGGTCGAGGAGAAACCGTTTGTTGGAATGGTTGTTTCGGGTTGGAAAACCTGGCGCCTTCTAGCTTCGGCGTCCAGCCTCGTGCGTGCACGGTAGCTCGATACTTGTTGCGCTGACCAATGAGGAGATTACCCCATCGCCTCTGATGAAGCATTCTCTGCCGCACTGAACAAGATGGAGATGACATCGGCTCAAGTGACAAGCTATCGATAAGCGATACTTATCGATGGTTTGAAGTGGTTCCCACGAAAGCATCCTGTGACGAACTCTAAATATACTATAGCGTTCGTTTTATAAATCATTTACCATGATTTCAATGGCTTACGATCTCACAAAAATTAGCATGGCAGCCCTGATGGAGCCGGCCTTTCGCGCCGGCGTCGAACTGGCGCGTCTCGACGAGCGCATCGCCCGCTCAACCGTCGGAAGCGGATGGATCGAACGCTCGCACTTCACCGACGCCTGCGCCTCGCTGTGGATCGACGGTGAGCTCGTCCATCTCGAAGATCTCGTCCTGCACGATGCCACGAAAGATATTCGCACCCCGACCCACGAACTCACCATCGCCCGCGATGTTTTGAAAACCCGCCGGCGCATTGCAGGCCAGCCACCCGACTGGGCGCTGTCTGCCGACGGTCTTCGAACGCTGCGGCGGACGTCGGATGCTGGCGGGATGCAAATTGTTTGAACTCTCTAAGGGCGCAATCTCCAAGTACATCCGAGGCGAATGTCGCCGGCGTCTTCGTCTTGATTTATTTGGTACGGACACTGCGCAGCACGCAGCCGGCGCGCCAGAGACAGCGCTATGAAGTGCCTCACTATTTTGAATCATTGCGGCCTGTCGAAAAATGGCAAACGGGTTGAGTTTCATACGGAATTCAACAGTCCATCGTTTCTGCGCACATCCCAGTGGGCCAGCGGCGCGAGTTCCATGATTCTGGATATCGCTTTCCCGCGCATTAAGTAATTGTTATAATTGAAAATTCCAACGATGTCTTACTGCCTCTTAAGAGGCTGCGGGGTGATGTCAGTTAACTTAACCTGACATCGACTGCTCGCCCGCGCTGGCGATCGTGCTGAGTAGAATGGCACTGTTCCATCGAACGATGCCCCCGATAGCGCTTCGGCCGAAGGGCATTCATCATAAACGTCGAACTTGTTCCTTCGGCTCTCAAAGCCAGCCGAGAGCGGTTGCCGCCCGGATTGCTTCTGCGCGGCGATGACAGCCAAGCTTGCGAAACAGATTTCCGAGGTGAAATTTTACGGTCACCTCGGAGACATTGAGAGTATGAGCAATGTGCTTGTTCGACATGCCGCTTGCGATCAGCTGAATCATCTGAACCTCGCGCTGCGAGAGACCACCTTGGAGGGCTTTCGCTTGAGGCGAGTTCACGGAGCTTGCAAAGAGCGAAAGCGCGGTGCGGACATCGGGCGAGGTTTCGATGAAGCTGCGAATGCGCTGGTTCTTGAGAAGCGGCGAAAGGAAAATCCGCTCCTCGGAGAGCACGCCGTTGCAGCCGAGGCGCGTTGCGCCTTCAAGCGCCGATAGAAGATGTGCGCGCGTCGCCGCATTGTCTCGGCGCTGATAGGCGCCATAGCTTTGCCACAGCTGCAGGGCGACTTTCTCGCGGTTGGTGACTTTCGGGTTAGCGATCAGCGCATCGATCTGGCGCGACAGATAGGGCCGCGGCGTCGAGAGGCGCACGGAATCGCGCAGCCATGCCATGGCATAGGAAATTTCGTCCCGGCGGCTCAGGCGTGTCAGTTCCTCGTTGGCGCTTTCGACCCAGTTGCGGCCGATCCGCATGCGGATGGCGGAAAGCGTTGTCGCGGCATCGCTCCAGCGATTGGCATTCTGGTAGGCGACGGCGGTGCGGATCTCCATCATGGCGTGAAACTGCAGGCCCTCTGACAGATGGATCCAGAGCCCGTCGAGAAAGCCGGGCCTGATCACCATCGGAAAGTGATCGGCCAGCACCTGTGATGCATAGTGAAGAGCGAACTGCATCAGGCTCGGCCAGATTTCCGCGGCGGCAAAATCATCGAATTCGTTCTGAACGAATTGGAGGAGATCGCGGGGCCGGCCGGCCTCGTAGGAGATACAGGCTTCGGCGAGCCGCAGCATCCGGAATTCCGCCTCTGCTGAATGCGGCACCTGTTCCAGTTTCTGCCGTGCTTCCTGAGCGGCACGACGCGCGAAAAGAACATCGCCACTCATCAGTCGAAGCACCGTTTGATGAAGGTGGATGAAGAATTCCAGCAGCGGCTGGCCGCCCATATGGCCGAGATAGATCAAGGCGCGGGCCGCGGCGGCTTCCGCTTCACGGAAGTTCCTGCGGCGAATCTCGAATTCCAGCAGCGCATTATAGTATGCTGCCCACTTTCCGTAATCGCCCATCGGATAATCCGCCATGAATTCGCCGAGGCGGGTGATCATGGCGTCGGTCGGCATCAGGTCCTCGGAAATCATGAGGTTGAGCCGGAATGTTCGTGCTGCGAAGGAAAAGCGCGATCCGCGCAGCAGGACTTTCAGCGGATCGAGATAGTCCGAACCCAGATGTTTGCCGACGAGGTGGCGCACGCGCTGCAATTCTCCGAGCTTCAGGAGCGTGCGTGCCATGGCAAAAAGCACGACTTCATTGGTCGCAATCATCTCGTGGGAAAAGCGCATGATGATATCGCGAAAGGTCCCGAGGCTGTTTCGATAGATCAGCTCCAGACCTCGGGCGCGCTCCAGAATCTGCGCCGCATGGGCCTCGTGCCCATGATCGAGGAGCAGCGACATGGCGGCAAGCGCTCGTCCCGCCTGCTCGAAAGCGGAGGCTACCTCGATCACGGCAACGGTGGTTTCGAAGGTTGCCAGGCGTTCGTTGACGGCGTCTGTCAGGAGTGTCAGCAGTTCCTGGTGTTCGTCCGGCGCCTCGACCAGGCGTGGTGGTAAAAGACCCGTCCACTCCTCGACCGTGACAGGAGATCGCGTTTCGAGCCAGATAGAAAGCAGCGCGGTCTGTCCCGGCGAAAGGTGGCCAAGGAAATTCTCGCGCAGATAGTCGATGGATAGGCGAGGGTCCTTTTGGCGTGTCAGCGGCAGGAAAACCGGCCAGCCGGCATAATCCCTGATCAAGCGGTTGGCTTCTTCAACTGGCAGTTCCCCCAATTCCTCTACGGAAAATGTCAGGTCGCCGGCGTCGAGCGTCACCGAACCTCGATGCAGGATGAGCCGCGCCAGCCCGCTGATGCGCTGATCGGGGCGGCAGGCGATGACCAGAACGTCGACGGTCTCCATGAGCTGAGCGGAAAGACGAACCGATCGAGCGGAAACCGGTACGTCCCATAAGAGCCATCCATCCCTCACGTCGCTCATGCGGGGTTGTTGCAGGTTGCAAACCTCCTTGCCCATCGCCTTTGCAGCCATGGACAGGACTGTGCTCTTTCCAGCTCCCGCGGGGGCACGCAGGAAGATGACGCCGGCGTGTTCCGTCGCGATGCGATGGCAAAGATGGGGTCGGGCAATCAATCTGTGCATGCGGGGTTTGTAAGCGCGTATTGAAAAATAACCTATACCATAAGGCTCAAAAACTATACCTCCAGGCAGTTGTCCATCGTCCACAGATGAGGATTGTTGTTTGTCAGTTAGCTGACGAACAAGGAAATTCTCGTCGATGCAGCAACATCCGTTGGTCGCGATCCTGACGCGGCTTGGCACCTTCGTTCTGGTCATGATCGCGCTTTCCATCATGATTTTCGCGCTGGCGCGCGTCGTGCCGGGAGACCCCGCACGCATGGCTCTCGGCCCTGCGGCAACGCAGGAGCAGGTCGATGCGCTACGCGTGCAGATGGGGTTGGATAAGCCGCTTCTGGTTCAATACGTCGACTATGTCGGCAAGGCGCTGCAAGGCGATCTGGGCATGTCGCTGGTCTCGCAACGTCCCGTCACGACCGATCTGGAGCAGACGGTGCCCGCCACCGTGGAACTGGTGCTCGTCTCAGTGATCTTCATGTTTGTGGTGGCCATTCCGCTCGGTGTCATCACCGCACATTTTAGGGATCGTGCGCTGGATCATATCGGCCGCATCCTGTCCTTGACCGGTGTGACCATTCCGAGTTTCCTATTTGCGATAAGCCTGCAATTGCTTGCCGCACGCTGTCTGCCGAATTGGCCAATCATCGGCCGGCTCGATCATTCTCTGAGCTTTCAGCCCGGACCGACCGGATTTCTATTGATCGACGGCCTGGTGGCTGGACGTCTGGATGTGTTCGTCGACGCGCTTCAGCATCTCGTGCTCCCGGCCTTCGCGCTGGCCATGGCCGGCATCGGCCAGATTACCCGCATCACTCGTTCCTCCATGCTGGAGAACCAGCGCAAGGATCACGTTCTGACGCTGCAGAGTTTCGGGGTGCCGGAGCGGGTCATCATTTTCCGCTACCTTCTCAAACTGTCGTCGATCGCGCCGTTGACGATCATGGGCCTCGAATTCGCATCGCTTATCGGCAATGCCTTCGTCATCGAGATGGTGTTCGCTTGGGGCGGCTTCGCCTCCTACGGGCTGAACGCCATCCTGCAAAAGGACCTCAATGCCGTGACCGCGGTGGTGCTGGTTGCCGGCCTGTTTTTCATCGTTGCGAACCTGGTGGTGGATGTCCTGATCTCGATGATCGACCCGCGCCAACGCCGCAAGGAGGCACGCTGATGGCCGATATGAAGATGCTCGATGCCTCCGATCGCGCGCTGAGCACCGGTTACATGATGTGGTATCGCTTCAGCCGCAATCCGGCCGCGGTGATCGGTACGCTGATTCTGATTTCGGTCTTCGTGCTGGCTGTGTTCGCACCGTGGCTTACTCCCTATCCGAAACATGTCGGCGCCGTGGTCGATTTCCGTGCTCGGCATGTGTCGCCGGATGCCACCCATTGGTTCGGAACCGACAAAGTCGGTCGGGATATCTTTTCCCGCACTGTCTTCGGCATGCGCGTTTCGCTGCTGCTGGTCATCGGCGTCCTCGGCATTTCGGTACCGATCGGCACCGTGCTCGGCCTGGTCGCAGGTTATTTTGGCGGCTGGGTCGAGAAGCTTATCACGGGTCTGACGAATGTCATGCTGGCAATGCCGCCGCTGGTCATGGCGCTTGCCGTGTCGAACCTGCTCGAGCCGAACCTGATGAACGCGATGATCGCCATCACGCTGCTTTGGTGGACATGGCATGCACGGCTGATCTACTCCGTTTCCAAGTCCATTGCGTCGGAAGATTATATCGAGGCGGCCCGCCTTGCCGGCGCCGGGCCGATGCACATCCTCTTTCGCGAAATCCTGCCGAATTGCGTGGCGGTCATCTCCGTCAAGACAACGCTGGATGCGGCCTTCGTCATCCTGTTCGGCGCCACGCTTAGCTTCCTCGGCTTCGGTGTGAAGCCACCCATTCCGGATCTCGGCTCCATGGTTGCCGACGGTCGCCAGTTCATGCCCGATTACTGGTGGGAGGTCGTGTGCCCCGGTGCTGCGGTCTTCTACGTGACGCTCGGTTTCAATCTCTTGGGCGACGGCTTGCGGGACATGTTTGATGTGGAGAGCTAAGCGATGAGCGAGCCGCTTCTCAGGATCGAGACTCTGAACGTCTCGTTCACGACCTACGGCCGCACCCGGCAGGTGCTCCGTGACATTTCCCTCACCGTCGCTGCCGGGGAGCGCGTCGCTCTGATTGGCGAGACGGGGTCGGGCAAGTCCGTGACAGCAAAGGCAATCATCGGCACCTTGCCGAAGAATGCCGCCATCAACTCCGGCGTTATTTCTGTCGCAGGACGTGACGTTCTGAAAATGCAGCGACGGGAGCGTGAGGCGCTGAAAGGCACCGCCTTTTCTTTGATCATGCAGGACCCGCTTTCGTCCTTCAATCCGGTCTTCAAGATCGGCACGCATCTCGACGATGTCATGCGTTTTGCCGACAAGCGCGATGGCATCCGTTCGTCGAAGGCCGAGCGTCGTACGCGGATCGCCGCCGTCTTGCGTCGCGTGCAGCTCGCCGATGCCGAGCGGGTTATGAACGCCTATCCGTCCGAACTGTCGGGCGGCATGCGTCAGCGCGTCCTGATCGGGCTTGCGTTGCTGCACCAGCCCAAGCTCTTGATCGCCGACGAGCCAGGTACGGCGCTCGACGTGACAACCCAGGATGAGATTCTCAATCTGATCAACCAGCTGGTGATCGAGGAGAACATGGCTCTTCTTATGATCACCCACAATCTCGGTGTCGTGCGCAAAGTTGCTGACCGGGTGGTGGTCATGCATCACGGCGATATCGTTGAGGCGGGACCTTGCCGCGAGATACTCACCGCCCCGCATCAGCCCTATACGAAAGCGCTCCTCGATGCCGTGCCGCCGCTTTACGGCGAGCGCGTGACCGATCTGCCGCAGAGCGACCGCGCGCCTATCGTCAAGGCCGAGGGCCTGAACAAGATCTATGGCCGGAAACCAGGCTTCCATGCTGTTCGCGACGTGAACCTGACTTTGCGTCAGGGCGAAATCTTCGGATTGGCCGGCGAGTCCGGCTCGGGCAAGACCTCCGTTGCACGCATCATCATGGACCTGTCACGTCCGACCTCGGGCGGCGTCACCATCGACGCGCCGGCACCAGGGCGTGGTAGGCGGCTGACGCAGATCGTCTACCAGAACCCCGGCACGTCGCTCAATCCGAAGCGCAATGTCCAGCAAACCTTGGCGTTGCCCCTGAAATCCATAGGCATGGATGGGCCGGCCCGCGAGGCGCGGATGAAGCAGCTCATGGACCTCGTGCGCCTGCCGCAATCCTATTTGGCGAAATATCCGCATGAGCTTTCGGGCGGCCAGAAGCAGCGCGTGGCGATCGCCCGAGCGCTGGCGGCAGAGCCGAAGATCCTGATCCTCGACGAGCCGACCGCAGCGCTCGACGTGTCGGTGCAGAAGACCGTCATCGAACTGCTGCTGCAACTGCGCGAGGAGCTCGGCCTCACCTACCTGATGATCTCCCATGACCTGTCGCTGATGCGCAATTTCTGTTCGCGCATCGCCATCATGCTGCGAGGCGAGATCGTCGAGGAAGGGCCGACGCCGGCGGTCTTTGCCGCACCCAATCACCCCTACACACGCGCGCTGATAGCCGCCATTCCCGTCGTCACCGACGAGGAAGAGCGCCTGAAGCCCACCGTGACCGAGGAAGAGCGCATGCGCTTCCTCGTCAAAACCACAGACTGATCGAAGAGGAGCCTGACGTGTACCGCGTTGGAATTGACGTCGGCGGCACCAATACGGATGCCGTCGTCCTGGAGGGAAAGACCGTTCTTGCTGGGGTCAAGGCCTCGACGACCGAAGATGTGACTTCGGGCGTGATCGAGGCGCTGGAGAAGGTCATCGAGGCCTCCGGCATCGATCGTACCCGCATCGCGACCGTCATGATCGGCACGACGCATTTCACCAATGCGGTCATCGAGCGCCGCCACATGGACGAGGTTGCGGCCATCCGCCTGAGCCTGCCGTCGGGCGCCGGTCTCCCGCCCATGGTCGACTGGCCCGATGATCTGCGCGAGATCGTCGGCAATCACGGTTATCAGGTCAAGGGCGGCTACGAGTTCGACGGGCGGGAGCTTTCACCGCTCGATGAAGACGCCATCGTGCGCATCGCAGGTGAAATCCGTGCAAAGGGTTTGAAGGCTGCCGCCGTGACCTGCGTCTTCAGCGGCATCAACGATGCCATGGAATTGCGGGCCAAGGAAATCCTGCAGCAGCATTGCCCCGGCCTGCCTGTCGTGATGTCGAAGGACATCGGCCGTCACGGCCTGCTGGCGCGGGAAAGTGCGGCGATCATGAATGCGAGCCTGCTGTCGCTGGCGGAGCGCACCGTTGCAGCCTTCGGCAAGGCGCTGGCGGCGGCCGGTATCCCATGCCCGTTCTATATCACGCAGAACGACGGTACGCTGATGGCCGCCGATGTCGTGCGCGCCTTTCCGGTGCTGACCTTTGCCTCCGGCCCGACCAATTCCATGCGCGGCGCCGCGTTTCTGACCGGGCTCAAGGACGCCGTCGTCGTCGATGTCGGCGGCACGACCTCGGATGTCGGGGCTCTCTCGCACGGCTTCCCGCGCCAGGCTTCCACGACCGTCGATATCGGCGGGGTTCGCACCAATTTCCGCATGCCCGATGTCTTTTCGATCGGCCTCGGTGGCGGTTCGCTCGTTGTCAGGAGTGAAGCGGGCATTGCCATCGGACCGAAGTCGGTCGGCTATCGCGTGCGCAAGGAGGCGCTCTGCTTCGGCGGATCGACACTGACCGCCACTGACATCGCGGTTGCCGCCGGCAAAGCCGAAGTCGGTGACAGCGCCTTGGTTGCCAATCTCGATAAGGGTCTGGTCGATACAGCCGTGGCAAAGATCAACGCCATGCTGGAAGCCTGTGTCGAGCGCAGTCGAATTTCCTCGGCGCCCGTGCCGGTCATCGCTGTTGGCGGCGGTTCAATTCTCATGCCCGACCGTATCGGCGATCTGGAGGTGATCCTTCCCGAGAATTTTGCCGTCGCAAACGCGGTCGGCGCCGCCATCGCCCAGATCAGCGGTGAAACAGATCGCGTCTTCTCACTGGTCGATGGCCGCACCCGCGAGAGCGCACTTGCGGAGGCCGAAGCGGAGGCTCGCGAAAAAGCGATCGCTGCCGGCGCTCTTGCGGAAACCCTAGAAGTTATCGAGCGCGAGGACACGCCTCTTGCCTATCTACCAGGCAACGCCACGCGCATTCACGTCAAAGTCGTCGGTGAAATGGGAGGCCATCATGCCTGAGACGCGCAAGCAGAAATATGATGATGCCGCTTTGCGCCGGCTGACGCCCGAGGATCTTGATGCTTTGGAAATCGGAGCGGGTATTCTAGGCACCGGCGGCGGCGGCAATCCCTATCAGGGCAAGCTTCTGGCTCTGGAGGCGATGAAGGCCGGTTACGAGATGAAGGTTCTGGCGACGGACGCCATCGAGGCGGACGCGCTGTGCATGTCCATTGGCGGCATCGGCGCACCGGTGGTCGGCGTCGAGCGTATCCGCGAGGGGCGCGAGGGACTGCGCTGCCTGCGCGCCATGGAAGAACTCATCCGCACGCCGATCGACGCGATCGTCTGCGAGGAGATCGGCGGCGCGAATGCGATGAACCCGCTTGTGACGGCCGCGCTCGGCGGTCTTCCCATCCTCGATTGCGACGGCATGGGCCGGGCATTCCCCGAAATGCAGATGACGACCTTTTCGATCTATGGTCACAGCTCGACGCCTTCCGTCATGTGCGACCTGCATGGCAATGCGGTGATCTTCAGCCATGCCGTATCGGAAGTCTGGCATGAGCGCATGGCCCGCGCCTGCGTGGTCGCGCAGGGTGGCGCCGCCATGCTGGCGACGGCGCCGATGCAGGCTCACTACGTCCATCAGTACGGTATTCCAAAGAGCTTTACCAAGGCGATCGCGCTGGGCGAAGCGGTGATCCGTGCCCGCAAGGCGCAGGAAGATCCGATTGCCGCCGTCTGCGCGCTGGAAGGCGGACGGCGGGTATTCAACGGCAAGATCACCGACCTGAAGCGCCATCTGCGCGGCGGCTTTGTCGTCGGCGATATGAAGCTCGCGGGCTTCGATGATTGCGCCGGCCAGACGGCGAACGTGGCGATCCAGAACGAATTCCTGGTTTTCCGCCGCGATGGTGTGATCGAGGTCTGTGTGCCGGATCTGATCGTGCTGCTCGATGTCGATACCGGCTATCCGATCACAACCGAAATGTTGCGCTACGGCCAGCGCGTCGCCGTCGTCGCCATTCCCTGCCACGAGCTGCTGCGCAGCGCCCGCGCGCTTGAGGTCGTCGGTCCCGCGGCCTTCGGCTATCCGGACATCACCTACTCGCCGCTGCCGGCTCCGGGCCGAAAGGCAGCCTAACCATAAGCGGGGCAGTTCCCGCATCAAAGAGGAGAACTAGAATGAAGATGGGTTCCAAAAATCTGCGTCTTTCGGCGCTTCTGCTCGCGAGCGGCATGGCGTTGCCGCTGACTTCGCTTGCTGCATCGGCGGCCGACAAGGTGTCGATTGCCGTCAACACAATGCAGATTTTCAGCTCGCTCGATCCGGCCAAGGTCACAGACTACACGGGCTATATGGCGATCGTGAACATGTATGACGCGCTGACGACCGTCAGCCCTTCGGGCGAGATCGTGCCCCATCTGGCAAAATCCTGGGATATCTCCCAGGATGGGCTGACCTACACGTTCCATATTCGCGATGACGCCAAGTTCCAGGACGGTACGCCCGTCAGGGCCTCCGACTTCGTCTGGTCGATCCGGCGCCTGATCGGCGTCAACAAGGGGCCATCGAACCTCGTCGTCGGCCTCGTGCAGCCCAACAATGTTACCGCGCCTGATGACAAGACCGTCGTCGTCAAGCTCGATCGCCAGTTCTCGCCGTTCATGGCCGTGACGCCGCTGATGATGGCGTTGAACGAGAAGCTGATCGAAGCCAATTCCAAGCCGGACGACAAATGGGGTGAGGCCTATGTGGGTGAGCATTCTGCCGGCTCGGGTCCCTATAAGCTTGTCAGCTACAATCGCTCCGCCGATATGGTGATCGCGCGCAATCCCGATTACTTTCTCGGCTGGACCAAGGGGACGCCGATCGACGAAGTGCGTTTCGTCCAGACGAGCGACGACGCTACCGTCAAGGCGCTCGCAGAAAAGGGCGAGCTCGGTCTTTCCTCGCATGGCCTCGGCAACGACACCTATGAAACCATCGGCAAGATGCCGGGCTACAAGCTGCTCCAGTCGACGACGGCCGGCGGCTTCGTCATCAAGCTGAACAGCAAGGTCTATCCGACCGACGACGTGCATGTGCGCCGGGCAATCGCCTATGCCACCGACTACAAGACCATTCAGGAAGCGATCTATCCGGGCTTCGACATGACCGGCCCGCTTTCGACCGTGTTCAAGGATGCGCACAACGACGACATCCAGCCCGGCGTCTTCGACCTCGAAAAGGCGAAGGAAGAGCTCGCCAAGTCGAAATATGCCGGTCAGAAGATCACGCTGGTCAACAGCTATGTCGCCTCGCTCGCTTTCGAATCCGAAGTGGCGCTGCTGGTGCAGGCCAATCTCGAACAGATCGGCATCACGCTCGACATCAAGCCCGAACCCTGGAACCGCATCGTCGAGCTCTCCTCCAAACCCGAGACCACGCCGGCCTCGACACAGGTCAACATCTCGCCCAACTATCCGTCGCCGGATGCAATTTTCTATAACCAGTATCACTCCAAGGCTTCTGGCACGTGGATGTCGATGGAATGGCTGCAGAATCCCGAGGTCGACGCGCTGATCGACAAGGCGAGGTCGACCACCGACATCAAGGAGCAGAACGCGACCTACAAGGAGCTGCAGGTCAAGCTCGCCGAGCTGCAACCCGACGTATGGGCGGTATCGCCAAACCGGCGCTATGCGGCAAACAAGTGCCTTCAGGGCTATGAGTTCATTCCCATGCAGAGCTGGGATCTGAACTTCTCGAACTTCCATTGGGACTGCAAGGCGAACTGACCTTCGCCGGCACAAGACGTAGACCCGGCCCCATTCGGGGTCGGGAGAGCTATTGCCGAAGGTGAAACATGCTTCAGGAATTTTCCGAAGACAATATCGAGCCGCTCGCAACGGGAGCCTGGATTCTGGGAACCGGAGGCGGTGGCAATCCCTATATCTCAACCCTCAATCTTCGCAGGCTCTATGCTGAAAGTCGTCGCGTGCAGGTGATGGACCCGATGGCGCTCGACGATGACGATATGGTTGCCGTCGTCTCGAAGATGGGCGCGCCGCTTGTGGGGCAGGAGCGTTTGAGCGATCCAGTGCATCTGGCGCGTGCGGTCGAGGTCATGGAGGATTATCTCGGAAAACCTTTCCGCGCGATCATGAGCGTCGAGATCGGCGGCTCGAATGCGCTCTCCTCCTTCCTTGCCGCCGCGATGCTGGGCCGGCCCGTCGTGAACGCCGATGCGATGGGACGCGCCTATCCCGAAGCGCAGATGACATCCTTCGCTATCGGCAATCTGCCGATGTATCCGCTTTCCCTCGTCGACGTCCGCGACAATGAGGTCATCGTCACCAAGGCGGCATCCTGGAAATGGATGGAACGGATTTCACGCAAGGTCTGCACCGAAGTCGGTTCGACCGCCGCCACCTGCAAGGCCCCGCGCACGGGCCGCGAAGTCAAAGACTGGGGCATTCACTACACCATCACCAAGGCGACGGAACTCGGCCGCACCGTCATCGAGGCGCGCGCACGTCACGACGATCCGGTGAAGGCGGTTCTCGATCACGAGGGCGGCAAGCAATTGTTCCGCGGCAAGGTGATCGATGTGGCGCGCGAAACAACCGGCGGCTTCCTGCGGGGGCGGACCGTGATCGAGGGGATCGATGCCGACAAGGGCTCCCGGATGGAGCTCGCCTTCCAGAACGAGTGGGCGGTCGCCTTCCGTGACGGCGAGCCGGTAGCGATGACACCCGATCTCCTTTGCTTGCTCGACACGATTTCCGGCAGCGCGATCGGCACGGAATCCGTGCGCTACGGCCAGCGCGTGACTGTTGTCGCTCTGCCGGCAGCTGAGCTTTTGACCACGCCCGCGGGGATCGCCGCCGTCGGCCCGCGTGCTTTCGGCTATGACATTGATTTCAGATCGGTATTCGCATGAAACGCATCGGTATTGACGTTGGCGGCACCAATACGGATGCCGTTCTGATCGACGGTGAGAAGATCATTGCTTCCATCAAGGTTCCCACCACGCAGGACGTCATGTCCGGTGTGAAGTCGGCCCTGAGCCATGTCGCCGCCCATGCCGGTGTATCCGGCCGGCCGATCGACGCCGTCATGATCGGCACCACGCACTTTACCAACGCCGTTGTCGAACGGGCGCGACTGGAAAGGGTGGCTGCGATCCGCATTGCACTGCCGACCGGCGCTTCCCTGCCGCCGATGTGCGATTGGCCAGACGACCTGCGCGCGGCAGTCGATCCGCTCATCTTCATGGTTCATGGCGGTCATGAATATGACGGTAGCCCGCTCGTGCCGATGATCCCTGACGAGATCCGCGAAGCCGCGATGAAGATCCGCGATACCGGCATCACGTCGATCGCGATATCCGCGACCTTCTCGCCGCTGACCACCGAATGCGAGGTCAAGGCGGCTGAGATTGTTCGGTCGGTGATCCCGGATGCGAGGATCACGCTGTCTCACACCCTCGGGCGGATCGGTCTGCTCGAGCGTGAAAATGTCGCGCTTCTCAATGCGGCGCTGCAGTCGCTCGGCAGGACCACGGTGCAGGCGTTCTCGGATGCGCTGCGCGAAGCAGGCGTTGCCGCACCTTTCTACCTGACGCAGAATGACGGTACGGTAGCGCTGGCGGATGTCGCGGCCGCCAATCCGGTTCACAGCTTTGCCTCCGGTCCGACGAATTCGATGCGGGGTGCCGCCTTTCTGACCGGCTTGAGCGACGCGATGGTGGTCGATGTCGGCGGCACCACTTCGGATATCGGCTGCCTCGTCGGCGGCTTTCCGCGCGAGGCCAATAATATCGTCCACATCGGCGGCGTGCGCACCCTGTTCCGCATGCCCGATCTCCTGCCGATCGCCCTTGGCGGCGGAACGATCATCGATCCGGAAACGGGCAAGATCGGCCCGCGTTCGGTCGGCTATCGCATCCTGACGGAGGCGCGCGTCTTTGGCGGCAATACGCTGACCACCTCGGACATCGCCGTCGCCGCCGGTCTGATCGAGATGGGAGACAGGGATCGCGTTCGCGATCTCGATCCGGCCTTCGTTAAGGCAAGCCTGGAACGAATCCGCGATATTGTAACGGATAGCTTCGACCAGATGAAGACGTCGGCAGAGGACGTGCCGCTGGTCGCCGTCGGCGGCGGCGCCTTCCTGATCCCGGAAAAGATCGCGGGAGCCTCGGAGGTCCTTCGCGTCGAGAATGCCGGTGTCGCCAATGCGCTCGGTGCTGCGATGGCGCAGGTGTCTGGCGAGGTCGACCAGGTATTTTCGGGGTTGAGCCGCGACGAAGCCATCGCCAAGGCGGAAGCGGAGGCGCAGGATGCCGCCGTTGCTTCCGGCGCGAGCCGCGAAAGCCTGAAGACGCTCGAAGTCGAGGATATTCCGATTGCCTATCTGCCCGGTGGCGCGCGTCGTGTAAGAGCAAGGGTCATCGGCGATATCGCCTTTAACTAGGGCAATTCCAAGAAAAGTGCGCGGCGGTTTTCCGTCCGGAATTGCGTGAAAACAAAAGGATGTATCGCGCCCGATCATATCGACCGGGCGGCGTTCATGGGAGCGGTGATCGGCGCGGATGCGCGCTGACATCGGATCGGAGTAGGAAATGACGAAAATTGCGCTGGCGATTCATGGTGGTTGTGGCGTCATGCCGGAAGACAGCATGACGCAGGAAGAATGGGAGGGCGCGCGTCGTGACCTAGCCGCGGCCCTTAGCGCCGGCTATGCACGGCTGAAGGCCGGCGGCAGCGCGGTCGATGCGGTGGAAGCCGCGGTTGTGGTCATGGAGGACAGCCCACATTTCAATGCTGGTCACGGTGCGGCGCTCAACGAGAACGGCCTGCACGAGCTCGATGCCTCGATCATGAACGGCGCGACCCTTGAGGCCGGTGCCATCAGTGCCTCGCGCGCAATCCGCAATCCGGTCAAGGCAGCCCGCGCACTCATGGAGGATGGTCGAGCCGTCTACGTGACCGGACCTGCGGCCGATCGCTTCGCCAAGTCCAAGGGTCTGGAGGTCGAACCGCAATCCTATTTTACGACGCCGAAGCGGCTCGATGCCCTGGAGGCGATGAAACGCCATGCGGCTGCCGGCACCGACGGAACGGAGAACGAGAAGCACGGCACGGTCGGCGCCGTGGCGCTCGACGCAGCCGGCCACCTGGCCGCCGCGACCTCGACCGGCGGCTACACCAACAAGCCGGAAGGGCGGGTGGGTGACAGTCCGATCATTGGCGCAGGCACCTATGCGCGCGATGGCGTCTGCGCCGTATCGGGCACGGGCCAAGGCGAGTTTTTCATCCGCTATGTCCTGGGACACGAGGTGGCATCCCGCATCGCCTACCTGAGGCAAGATATTGCAACCGCAACAGAGGGGCTCATCAAGCATGATCTCGCGCCTCATCGGATTGGTGCCGGGTTGGTGGCCATAGACGCTCAGGGCGTCGCGGTTGCGCCTTATAATACGCCGGGGATGTTTCGCGGTTGGGTGACGCCTGAAGGCCATGCTTTCGTAGCGACCCATGAGCAGATCCACGAAATCGAGCTGTAAGAGGAACTCGATGGAGTTTTAACCACACAAAGGGAGGAAGACCCGTTTAAATCCGAAACGACACCGTGTTCGGGCCGAAGCGTTTCCGGCGCCATGTCGTGCATCTGCATTTGCTGATCAGGCGTTGACGTTGACAACCACCCGGCCGCGGATTTTCCCGGCGAGGATATCCTCCGCTAGCGCCGGAAGCGCGGACATGGGTTCGGTTCGGGTCATCTGCGCCAAATGGTCGGTGTCCAGCGACTGCGCCAGCATCTGCCAGGCCCGCGCCCGCTTCGCATGCGGCGCCATGACGGAATCGACGCCAATGAGTGCGACACCGCGCAGGATGTGCGGCAGGACCGTTCCCGGCAGGTCCGCGCCGCCGGCAAGGCCGCAGGCAGTGACAGCGCCGCCGTAGCTCGTCTGGGAAAGGACGTTCGCCAGCGTTGTGGAACCGACGGAATCCACGGCGCCTGCCCAAAGCTCTTTCTGCAGCGGACCGCCCTTCTCGGTCAGTGTTGAGCGGTCGATGAAAGCACTCGCGCCGAGCCCTGCCAGATAATCGTGCGTGTCTGGGCGTCCAGTGGAGGCGGTGACCGAGAAGCCGTGTTTCGCCAGGAGGCTGATGGCGACGGAACCGACCCCGCCCGCCGCGCCGGTGACGAGCACCGGCTTGCCAGACCGCGGGTCGGTTCCCCAGTCGATCATGGCGTTGACGCAGAGGGCCGCGGTATAGCCTGCGGTGCCGATCGCCATGGCCTGTTCCAGCGAAAAGGCATCCGGCAGCGCAATCAGCCATTCCGGCTTGACCCGCTGGAACCGGGTATAGCCGCCCCATTCGGTTTCCGACAGGCCGTAGCCATTGACGATGACCCGGTCTCCGGCATTCCAGCTTGGCGAACGGGATTCGACGACGATTCCGGCAAGATCGATCCCGCCCACCATTGGCATGCGGCGCGCAATGCGGCCCTTGCCGGAAATCGCCAGTCCGTCCTTGTAGTTGAGCGTCGAATAGGCCACCTCGACTAGCACGTCGTGGTCCGGCAGGTCGCCGAGCGTAAGGCTCCGGAAGCCGCTCTTCGGCTTGCCGTCCACGGTGTCAATGACCATCGCAGTGAATGTCTCAGTCATTGCGTTCCCTTTTATCTTTGGTCCGTCCGTGCGGTCGTGTCCTGCTCGCGCGCCGCGCGGGCGTCGAGAGCGGCTGTGTAGCTGGAACGGATGTATTTCAGGAGGGAGGTCAGCCCATCGGTGGCCGCTGCGACATCGCGCGCGGTCACCGCATCGAGAATGCGCTGGTGAAAGCCCAAGACCTGACGGCGCTCGCGCACGCGAAAGACGATCATGTTCGTCACGGGGATGAAGGCTTCTATGACCGTGTACATCATCAGTTTCAGCGGGCCGTTTCCGGTGGAATCGACCAATGCTCGATGGAAGCGGACATCGGACGCGCAGAAATCCTCGTCGCTGATGGACGTGTCCTGCTGAACGAGGATTTCGGCGGCCATCACACGCAACTGCTCGTCTACGCGGTTTTCACAGGCAAGACGGCAACAGATTTTCTCGGTTTCAAGCCGCGCGGTGATGATTTCGTCGATATCGAAGGCGCCGACACCGACCAGCAGGGTCGCCGCGCCCGTGATAGCCTTGGACAGCCCCTCGGGATCGGGACGCTTGACGAAGTTGCCGCCCTGCGGCCCGCGACGCGAATGGATCAGGTTCTGGGCCGCCAAGCGTTTCAGTGCCTCGCGCACCGTCGGACGCGAGATACCGAAACTGCGCGCGAGATCGTCTTCGGTAGGCAACCGCTCGTCGATCTTCAACCGTCCGTCCAAGATGGCGGAGCGGATGTTTTCCGCGACCTGCTTAGCAATGCCGGATCGCACAACTTCGTCGTACCGCAGACTCATGGCTTGGTCCTTCCCTTGACGCCATTGATGGCACGCCTTCTTCAAAAGCGCTATAACTATTTAATATAGGTTTGACAAATATCGGATTGACGATAACCTGCCCTCGATCCAGATAACCAAGGGGAACGACATTGGGCGGATCGACTGGTTGGGCGGAGATCGCCCAAGGTGCCTGTGCGCCCGTCGGCCGGCATGCAGAATTGCTGCGCCGTCTGAACGGTAGGATCGGTAGTAAGGCCGTTCTCGCTGGCGACGACGTCGGCGACGGTTATCGTGGTGACGCAACCGACGAGCGCGGTGAGCGCCCAATAATCGTTTTCCGGCCCGCGGATACGGCAGAAGTGTCCGCTATCCTTGAAGAATGCAATCGTCTGGGTCAGCCCGTCGTCGTCCAAGGCGGCAGGACGGGCCTTGCGGGCGGGGCAAGGCCTCATGTCGGCGAAGTGTCGCTTTCGCTTGAGCGAATGGTGAATCTGTCGCCGGTGGATGAGAATGCCGCCACCATCATCGCAGAGGCCGGTGTTACGCTTCAGTCCGTACAGGAGGCTGCGGCGGGCTGCGGGCTGTTTTTCGGCGTCGATATCGGCGCGCGCGGCACGTCCACGGTTGGCGGTAATGTTGCCACCAATGCGGGCGGTATTCGTGTCCTGCGCTATGGCATGTATCGGTCCCAGGTTCTGGGGCTTGAGGTTGTGCTGGCGGATGGCTCCGTGCTGACTAGCTTGAAGGGATTGCCCAAGGACAATTCGGGCTTCGATCTCAATCAGCTCTTCGTCGGAAGCGAAGGTGTGCTTGGCGTGGTCACGCGGGCCTGTTTACGGCTGCATCCTGAGCCGCGGTCGCAAGCGAATGCTTTTTGCGGATTGCCGTCGTTAAGTGCCGCTATTGCCCTTCTGAAACATTTACGCTCTGCACTCGGCCCGTCGCTGTCGGCCTTCGAAGTGATTTTTCCGAATGTTTATGACGGGGTTCTGTCGTTGACCGGTGCTCAGCCACCTGTTGCGGCAGGTGCCGGGATGTACGCCCTTGTGGAGATGCAGGGGCAGGACGAGGCCGGTGATCAGGCGTGTTTTTCCGAAGCGCTTATGGCGTGCTACGAAAGCGGAATCGTGACGGACGTGGCTGTTTCGGGGTCGCTACGCAAGTATCACGCAATCTGGAAACTTCGCGAGGCTGCCAGTGAATTCATCTTCTCGATGGAGCACGTCTCCGGCTTCGATGTCAGCCTGCCCTTATCCAATATACAGGCCTTCCTTGATGCTGCCAGCCACGAGATAGCGGCCGCCGATCCGAATGCCGAGATCTATATTTTCGGCCATCTCGGCGATGGCAATTTGCATTTTCTTGTCCGCACTCATCATCATGAGCGGATCGCCGACATAACTCTTTCTGCCGTGATCCGTGCCGATGGCGCGATTTCCGCCGAGCATGGAATTGGCCTTGAGAAGAAGAAGTGGCTGCCTCTGGGGCGAAGTGCCGCCGAGATGAATGCCATGCGCCGCCTGAAGGCCGCCTTCGATCCCAACAATATTCTCAATCCCGGCCGGGTTTTCGACATGCCGTCGCCGGGCGAGCCGGAGCGTGCGTAGATGCAGAACCTGTCCGAGAGGGTCCGCGCATTGCCCAGTGAAAAAGGCCCGAGCCTTGATGACCGATATACCGTCAGTCATGGAAAAATCCTCGTCTCAGGCACACAGGCGCTGGTGCGTCTTCCGATGATCCAGCGACAGCGCGATCTGGCAAGGGGCCTTAACACTGCCGGTTACGTCTCCGGTTATCGCGGTTCGCCGCTCGCAAGCTTCGACCGCGAGATGGCGCGCGCCAAGACTTATCTCGACCAGAACCATATCCGCTTTCAGCCCGGCCTCAATGAGGACATGGCGGCGACAGCTGTGTGGGGAACGCAGCAAACGGCGATGTTCTCCGGCGTCCGCTATGACGGTGTCTTCTCGATGTGGTATGGCAAGGGGCCGGGCGTCGATCGCACGATGGATGTGATCCGGCATGCCAATGCCGTCGGCACCAACCCGAATGGTGGCGTGCTGCTGCTCGTCGGCGACGATCATGGCGCCGTCTCATCGACCTTGCCGCATCAGAGCGAGCACAACCTGATATCGGCCATGGTGCCGTTGCTCTCGCCCGCCGGCGTCGCCGAATATATCGACTACGGTTTGCTGGGATTTGCGCTTAGCCGCTATTCGGGTGCGTGGATCGGCTTCAAGTGCCAGACAGAAATTGTCGAATGCACGGCAACCGTCGATCTCGATCCGGTTCATCCCGCGATCGTCTATCCGGATGCGCTAGGCAATCTGTCGCTTCGCTGGCCTGACGGGCCGCATGCGATGGAGCGCCGGCTGGAAGACAAGCTTTCTGCGGTCCATAGATTTGCCCGTCACAACAGGCTCGACCGCAGCGTCTGGCAGGGGCAGAGCACCAAGGCGCGTGTCGGCATCGTCTCGACCGGCAAGTCCTGGCTCGATCTGATGGGCGCGCTTTCGCGCCTCGGCATAGACGAGCGGCGCGCAGGCGAGCTCGGCATCCGGCTCTACAAGGTGGGCCTTGTCTGGCCAATCGAGCCGGAGGGGATCGCACGGTTTGCCGCCGACGTCGAGACGCTGCTGGTCATCGAAGAAAAACGTCCGATCATGGAAGACCAGATCAAAGCTCTGCTCTTCAACATGCCATCCGATGAGAGGCCGAGAGTGTTCGGCAAACTCGGGCCGGCGGGCACGCCGCTTCTGTCCGCCGTCGGCGAGATCGATGCAATGGCCGTCGCGAGGGCCATCCTTGCTGTGCTTGGGCCGCAGACCGATGATCTCGATAGCCGGTCGCGGGAGATGGAAGCAATTGTTGCAGCCAGCGTAACGGAAAGTCCGGCACTCAAGCGCGATCCGTATTTCTGCTCCGGCTGTCCGCACAGTGTCTCGACCAGACTACCCGAAGGAAGCCGTGCGTCGACCGGTATCGGATGCCACATGATGGTCATCGGGCTTGAGGACCGGAACACCTCGACCTTTACTCAGATGGGGGGTGAGGGCGGCGCATGGATCGGGCTTTCTCAATTTACCGATGAAAAGCATATCTTCGTCAATATGGGCGACGGCACCTATTTTCATTCGGGCCTGCTTGCGATCCGGGCTGCGATCGCCGCGAAGGTCAACGCCACTTACAAGATCCTCTATAACGATGCCGTCGCCATGACCGGCGGTCAAAAGCACGACGGTGAGGTCTCTGTTCCCGGTATTGTCGGCCAGATGCTGGCCGAAGGGGCTGCAAGAGTGGCCGTCGTCGCCGAGCGGCCGGAGGTCTGGCAGGGCCGCTTGCCACGCAATGTCACGGTCAACCATCGCGACGAACTCGATCAGGTGCAGCGTGAACTGCGCGAGATCAACGGGGTGACGGTGCTGGTCTACGATCAGGTCTGCGCGGCAGAGAAGCGCCGGCGTCGCAAGCGCGGGACCCTGGCGGTCTCGGACAAGCGAGCTTTCATCAACGAACTGGTCTGCGAAGGATGCGGCGATTGCTCGGCCGTTTCCAACTGCATCTCGATCGAGCCGAAGGAAACGGAGTTTGGCCGTAAGCGCAAGATCAACCAGTCGAGTTGCAATACCGACCTTTCCTGCATCAAGGGCTTCTGTCCGAGCTTCGTCACCGTGGAGGGCGGAAAGATCAGAAAGCAAGCTGCGAAAGCTCAGCAAGCGACATTCGATGATATGCCGCTACCTATTCTGCCGGATATCGGAGCGCAGCCATACAACATGCTGTTGGCCGGTATTGGCGGGACCGGGGTGATTACCGTCAGCGCTGTCCTCTCCATGGCAGCGCATCTCGATGGCCTTTTTGTGCAGACGCTGGATCAGACGGGGCTTGCGCAGAAGAACGGGGCCGTCATTTCGCATCTTCGCGTGGCGCGGAGGGCAGGCGCTTTGTCGTCGGTCCGGATCGGTCTTGGCGAAAGCGATGTAGTGCTCGGCTTCGACATCGTGGTGTCGGCCGGTCGCAATGCGCTATCGACCTTTGGCGCTGGCCGCACGCGCGCCGTTCTCGACAATCACTTCGCGCCGACTGCGTCTTTCGTCCAGAACACTGCGATCGATTTCCAGCAGGAAGCGACGCTGAAAACGCTGCGCCGCGCAGCTGGCGAGGATGCAGTTCACCTCGTCTCGGCGACCAAGCTTGGCGCGGCGCTGATGGGCGATGCGATTGCAGCCAACATGTTCCTGCTTGGTCATGCATGGCAGCGCGGGCTGGTGCCGATCAGCCTTGCCTCCATCGATCAGGCGATTGCGCTCAATGGAACCGGCGTTGCGATGAACCGTACCGCCTTCGGCTGGGGCCGTCGCTCGGCGGTCTCCCCCGATATCGTCGCCAGCGCTGCGGGAGCTGACCTAGCCGAGGTCAAGCCCGTGGAGACACTCGACACGATCATCGAGAGCCGTGAGGCTTTTCTCGCCGCGTATCAGAGCGCCGCCTATGCACGCCGGTACCGGGCACTGGTCGATGCTGCGCGGCAGGTCGAAAACAGGCTCATGGCCGGCGAGGAGTTCGCAATGGCCGTCGCCAAAAACGCCTTCAGGCTGATGGCCTACAAGGACGAATACGAGGTAGCGCGTCTGCACCGCGACCGGAGCTTCAAGGCTGCGATCGAAGCGCAGTTCGAAGGCGACTTCAGCATCAAGCACCATCTGGCGCCACCAATCCTGTCACGGCGGATCGATAAACGCACTGGAAATCCGGCGAAGATCGCCATCCCCCGGAAAATGATCGGCCCGGCCTTTGCGCTTCTGGAAAAGCTGCGCTTCCTGCGCGGCACGGCGCTGGATCCCTTCGGCTATACCGAAGAGCGCCGGATAGAGCGGCGCCTGATCGCTGACTATCAGGCGATGATCGAGGATCTCACGAGACAGCTTTCCGCCGAAACGCACGGCCATGCCGTCGCACTTGCCCGGCTGCCGGAAGAGATCAAGGGGTTCGGCCCCGTCAAAATGGCGTCGATCGGGCGCTTTGAAAAGAAGATGGCGGCCTTGCTTGCAGCGCCGGCCAATGTCGAGAAACGAACAGCGATGCCGGATCAGGACGCGGCTAAGAGGAAAAGCATATGAGCACTTCCGAGACCTTCGAGACGATCCTTTACGAGAGGGACGGCCAGGATAAATTCGCGACGATCACCATCAATCGTCCTGAAAAGCTCAATGCGATGAACAAGGCGACGGTCCGCGAAATTGACCGCGCCGTTGCCATGGCTGTCGCTGACAAGGAGGTCAACGCGCTCATCATCACGGGGGCGGGCCGCGCATTCTCGTCCGGCTATGATCTTCAGGGCGCCGATTACGATGTCGATATCGAGGACTGGCATGCGGACATGTCGGAGAACGCCCAGGCGCTCCTCAACATCTGGAAGGCACCGATCCCGGTCATCGCTTCCGTGAACGGTTATGCGCTTGCGGGTGCGCTTGAGCTGATAATGGCCTGCGATCTGGCCATTGCCAGCGACAATGCGAAGTTCGGCGAGCCGGAGGTGCGGCACAATTCTGGCCCGCCGGCACTGTTCATGCCCTGGCTACTGGCCACCCGTGACGTGCGCTGGCTGATGTATACAGGCGATGTGGTCGATGCCGAGGAAGCCTTGCGCATGCACCTCGTCAACAAGATCGTGCCCGCCGATCAATTGAGGGAAAAGACCGAGAACCTGGCACGCAAGCTGGCCCGCATGCCCGTACCGGCAATCAAGTTCGCCAAGTCCTCCATCAACAACCAGCAGATGGCCGCTGGACTGATGACATCCTTCGATTTCAACGTCCACGCCATCGCCGCCCTGCATGTCAGTCGCGACGGGCAGGAGTGGATGCGCAATCTGCAGAAGATGTCGCTGAAGGAATATCTCGAGTTCCGCGATGCCCCGTTCAAGGGGCTCGACTGACCCCGTTTTACGATATCGCCCGGCGGCACTCATTCAGTGCTACCGCCCCGCCGATCAAGGAAGGAGGCTCCAGGATGCAGACGATCACAGCGCCGGATGAGGTGCAGGACAGCATACCCGTCATCGATATTGCACCATTCATCGCAGGCGCGGAAGCGGGCCGGATGGTCGTCGCTGCCATCGAGGATGCCTGCCGCCGAACCGGCTTCTTCCTCGTTACGGGGCACGGCGTCAGCGGTGACGTGACAACCCGTCTCTATAACCTCGCTCGCGATTTCTTCGATGAGCCGCAGGAGTGGAAGATCGGGCAGGGAAGGGGTACGTCGATAGAGGGTGGTGTTGCCTTCTCGCCGATCGCCGACGAGGCGCTTGCAGCGACGCTCGGCATCAAGACGCCGGGCGATTACAAGGAAAGCCTGAACTTTGGCCCGCGCCTGCCCGGCGATCTATGGCCAATCAGGCCGGAAGGGCTGGAACAGGCCTTTGCCGACTATTTCACAGAGATGGAAAAGCTTGCAGGCCATTTACGCCGGGCATTCTGCGAGGCGATAGGCCTCACACCAGACTATTTCGAGCCGGCGTTTGAAAACCACCTCTCGGCGCTACGGGTGATCAATTATCCGGAGCAGAAGGAGAGCCCGCTTCCGGGGCAACTCCGCGCCGGCGTTCACACCGATTACGGCTTCATGACCATCCTGCGTTCGGAAGCCTCTCCGGGGGGACTGCAGGTGAAAAACCGGGCGGGTGACTGGCTGGATGCGCCGAATGTCGAAGGCGCCTACGTCATCAATATCGGCGATGCCTTCATGCGCTGGTCCAACGATGAATGGTTGTCCACGCCGCATAGGGTCGCCAATCCGCCTGGTGCTTTCAAGGGGACGACGCGTCGCCAGTCCATCCCGTTCTTCCTCAATCCGTCCAGGGACACCGTGATTGAATGTCTCGCGCCTTTTGCAGCAAAGGGCGCCGCCAAATACGAGCCGATCACCTACGGCGACTACATTTTACTGAAGACCAGCCAGGCCTTCGGCAAAACCTGACGGCAAGAAGCGGAATACCGCCTGCCCGCAATGCATGACCAAGTCAGAACCAGTTTGAGGGAACGTCAATGATGAACATGAACAGGCGGCAGGTTCTTGCCGGAATGGGTGGAGTGACAGCGGCGGCCATGGTTGGCCTGCCGGCATGGGCGCAATCCAAGACACTTGTCGTGCCGACGCTCGGCGGCGCATGGGAGCAGTTCTGGCGCCAGACGCTGGCACCGGCCTTCACTCAGAAAAGCGGCGCGCAGGTGATGCTGGATGCGGGCAACGGGCGTGTCTGGAGCGCCAACCTGCGGGCGGCAGGGCCGCAGAAGCCGCCATATTCGATCCTGATGACCAATGAGGCATTCGCATCGAGCCTGCGCAAGGAAGGCTTCTTCGAAAAGCTCGATCTGGCGAAATTGCCAAACTATGCCGACCTCTATCCGCTTGCCAAGAAGACCGACGGCTGGGGTGCCGTGGCCATGATATCGCCGATCGGCCTCGCCTATCGCACGGACATGGTTCAGACGCCGCCGAAAGGCTGGATGGATCTCTGGGACAACCCGGAGTTCAAGGGGCGCATCGGCCTCTACAATTTTGCCAATACGGCCGGCAAGATGGAACTGATGCTGGCGTCCAAGATCTTCGGCAAGGATCAATATGATGTAGATGCCGGATTCAAGGCGCTGGAAAAGCTTGGCCCAGTCATCCAGGCCGATTTCAACCTTTCCACCGGCATCGCATCCGGCGAATTCGTCGTCGCTCCCTTCGATTTCGGCGAGGTGGCGCGTCTGCGCAGCCAGGGCCTTCCGATTGACGTCATCGTGCCGGAAGAGGGGCTTTTGATGTTCGATCAGACCCTCAACATTCTCGCAAACGGCCCCGAGAAGGATCTGGCCTACCAGTATGCCAACTTCCTTCTGTCACCTGACGGCCAGTTGCCGCTGATGAAGCAGTTCTTCGTCTCGCCAACCAATGCCAAGGTTGTCGTCCCTGACGATCTGAAGAAGGACGTGCCGATTTCCGGCGAAGTGATGGACAAGATCCTCACCTGGGACTGGGACTTCATGAACGAGAAGCAGGCCGGCTTTGCCGAGACCTGGGCCAAGATCATGAAATGATCTCTGCCTTCTCCATGAGGCAGCAACAACCGGATCGCCTTGTTTGGGCGGTCCTGCATTCTCCCCTAACAAAGTGAGATTTGCGGTACGCCGCACAGACAATCTGGAAGATCGATCATGACCGAGGTGAGCATCGAAGGGCTGACCAAGCATTATGGAGCCTCGCGTGCCGTCAACGGCATTTCCGTCAAGATAGGGCAGGGCGAGTTCATCTCGCTGCTCGGGCCATCGGGATGCGGCAAGACGACGACGCTGAAGATGATTGCCGGTTTCGAGGATGTCACATCCGGCGCCATCCGCTTCGACGGGCAGGATGTCTCGCATGTGCTGGCGGAAAAGCGCGATATCGGCATGGTGTTCCAGAACTATGCGCTCTTCCCGCACATGACCGTGGCGCAGAACCTCGCCTTCGGGCTGGAAATGCGCAGGATTTCGCGGCCAGAAATCGCGATCCGCACCGCCAAGGTTCTGGATATGGTGCAGCTATCCGGGTATGCCGACCGCTACCCGCGCCAATTGTCCGGCGGGCAGCAGCAGCGCGTGGCGCTTGCCCGCGCGCTGGTCATCGAACCGCGTATCCTGTTGCTTGATGAGCCGCTTGCCAATCTCGATGCCAAGCTTCGTGACGAAATGCGTGTCTTCATACGCGACCTGCAGAAGCGCGTAGGCATTACCACGGTCTATGTGACCCACGATCAGGCCGAAGCAATGACGATGTCGGACAGGATCGTCGTGATGTTCGGCGGGCAGATTGCGCAGTATGGCACCCCGTCTGATGTTTATGATCGACCGGCAAGCCTGGAAGTCGCGCAGTTCGTCGGGCAGGTGAATACATTGCCCGGCCGCCTGAAGGGCAGGAACGATGACGGTACGTCGGTCGTCGAAACCGTGCTTGGAACGGCGAAGGTCAAAGGTACCCTGCCGTCAAGCGACGGCTCCATCCCCGTATTGCTGCGGCCGGAGGCCATCGAACTTGCGGCCGCGAGGGATGAGGGCGCAGGTATTATCGCAACGGTTTCGCAGAGCTATTATTCCGGCAGTCTGATCGACTATCGGCTGGTGCTGGAAAGCGGCGAAATGCTGAGCGTCCAGACCTTTCCGCGAAGCCGCTTCCAGCGGGGTGATCGCGTGACGGTGAAGGTCGACAGCGAGCGTTTCTGGGTGCCGGGAACGATCGCATGATACGCCGCGCCAGATCCGCCTATCCGCTTGTCCTCATCGCGCCCTCGGCATTGCTCCTCGGGCTGTTTCTTGTTCTGCCTTATCTCAATATTGTGGTGATGAGCCTGCGCAACCCGGCCAACGGCTCGCCCTATGCGCCCGGATTTACGGTCGGCAATTACCTGAGGCTGGCGACCGATACGTTCTACTTGCAGCAGGTGGCGAACACGCTCTTGATCGGCCTGGTCACGACCCTTGTTTGCCTCATTCTCGGTTTTCCGGTTGCCTGGCAGCTGTCGCGCGAGAAGATGCGGTTTCGCGGCCTTGCCTATGGGCTCGTGCTGTCGCCGCTTCTCGTCGGCATTGTCATCCGCAGTTATGGGTGGACGATCCTTCTTGGGAATAACGGCATCATCAACAAGACGCTGATGAATTTGGGTCTGATCGATCGCCCGATCGGGCTGATGTACAACGCCCTCGGCATCGTCATTACGCTCGTCCACGTCTTCCTGCCCTTCATGATCCTGCCGTTGATGAGCGCGCTGCAGGGGATCGACCCGTCGTTGAAGTCGGCCGCACGTTCGCTTGGCGCGGGAAAGCTGACGGTCTTCAGGCGCGTAATCCTGCCGCTGGCCATGCCGGGTATCCAGGCAGGCTGCATTCTGGTGTTCGTGCTTTCATTGAGCGCCTACGTGACCCCCGCCCTGATCGGTGGCCTGAGGGTGAAGACGATGGCAGTCAGCGTCGTTGACGCGCTGATCGACACATTCCAGTGGCCGTTCGGCTCCGCCATGGCGCTGATGCTTTCCCTCACCGGAGCGGTGATCGTCGTGATGTTCGCGCGGCTTACCCGTATGAAATGGAAGATGAGCTGATGTCCAAGCATATGTTGAATGGCTATTGCCTCATCATCTACGGCTTTCTGCTGCTGCCCATTCTCGTAGTCGTCGGTGCCTCCTTCAACGCGGGGGCATTTCTGACCTTTCCGCCCCAGGGCCTCTCATTTCGGTGGTACGTCGTCTTCTTCCACAACGATGTCTTCTGGCGTGCCATCCGAACCTCGCTTTGGGTCGCGGCCGTCTCGACCCTGATTTCCGGTGTCATCGGCACGATGGCTGCGATGTTCTACGTGCAGCATGCGGGGCGATGGAAGGAGAGTGTCAGGCTTGCGATGCTGTTGCCGCTGCTCTTGCCGGAAGTTCTGACAGCGATCTCGCTTCTGTTCTTTGTCTACGCGATCGGCATCGGCACGACGACAATGGCTGGCATGCTGATTGGGCATGTGCTCATGACGCTGCCCTTCGTCTTCATCAACGTGTCTGCGGCGATGGAAGCCTATGAACCGTCGTGGAGCCTTGCTGCCCGCAGTCTTGGTGCCGGACCATTCACGCGCTTCAGACGCATCATGCTGCCGTTGATCAAGCCTGGCGTCATCGGCGGCTGCCTGTTCGCGTTCATCATTTCCTTCGATCTCTTCACCATTTCGTTCATGCTGAAGAATGTCGGTACGGCGACGCTTCCGATCCAAATTTACGATTATCTCAGAACGAACTTCACGCCGGAGGCAGCGGCGGTATCGACATTGTCTATCGTCATGACGGTTGTCGTGGTCGTGGTTTCCGAAAAGCTGATCGGTTTGCGGATACATCGTTTTTGAGCGCTTTTCGATCCTGATAAACGGCATTATCGCAGGACTGACGTTATGGGGGCGGAACAAGATGGGGTGGTTGCCGTCCTCCCCTCACGGCATTGCAATATGCCAAGATCCTGCCGCCTGACGTTCTGAAAACGGTGCGGCACGAGCTTGATCTCATCCTCACCATGAAATACGCGCCCTATTTCCTCACCGTCTTCTCGATCGTACGTTATGCACGGTCCCAAGGCATCCTCTGCCAGGGCAGGGGGTTCCGCCGCCAACAGCGCCGTCTGCTATATTCTCGGCATCACCAGTATCGATCCCTCGACCAACGATCTTCTGTTCGAGCGCTTTGTCAGCCAGGAGCGGGACGAACCGCCGGATATCGATGTCGACTTCGAGCACGAGCGGCGCGAGGAGGTGATCCAGTGGATCTACCAGACCTACAGCCGGGAAAAGGCAGCCCTCTGCGCGACCGTTACACGCTATCGAGCGAGGGGCGCGATCCGTGACGTCGGCAAGGCGCTCGGCTTGCCGGAGGACGTGATCAAGGCGCTGTCATCGGGCATGTGGTCCTGGTCAGAAGAAATCTGCGACCGCAATGTCCGCGAGCTCAATCTCAATCCGGACGACCGGCGTCTTGTGCTGACTTTGAAGCTCGCACAGCAGCTGATGGGCGCACCAAGGCACCTCGGCCAACACCCCGGCGGTTTTATCCTGACCCATGATCGCCTCGACGATCTCGTGCCGATCGAGCCGGCGACGATGAAGGACCGTCAGATCATCGAATGGGACAAGGACGATGTCGAGGCCCTAAAGTTCATGAAGGTGGACATCCTGGCGCTTGGCATGCTGACCTGCATGGCCAAGGCCTTCGATCTGATCCGCGAACATAAGAACGTGGATCTCGATCTGTCGAAGATCGAGCAGGAGGACCCCGCGACCTATTCGATGATCCGCAAGGCCGATACGCTTGGCACCTTCCAGATCGAAAGTCGCGCCCAGATGGCGATGTTGCCACGCCTGAAACCCCGGACCTTCTACGACCCTCGTGGTGCAAGTCGCCATTGTCCGGCCCGGTCCGATCCAGGGAGACATGGTGCATCCGTATCTGCGCCGGCGCGAAGGCAAGGAGGCCGTCGAATACCCGACGCCGGAACTGGAAGCTGTGCTCGGCAAGACGCTCGGCGTACCGCTGTTTCAAGAGTCGGCTATGCGGGTGGCGATGGTCTGCGCCGGCTTTACCGGCGGCGAGGCGGACCAGCTGCGCAAGTCGATGGCGACTTTCAAGTTCACCGGCGGCGTCTCGCGGTTCAAGGACAAGCTCGTATCGGGAATGGTGAGGAACGGCTACACGCCCGAGTTTGCCGAAAAGACGTTCTCCCAGCTCGAAGGTTTTGGCAGCTACGGATTCCCGGAAAGCCACGCGGCTTCGTTCGCGCTGATCGCCTATGCGTCGAACTATATCAAATGCCACTATCCGGAAGCTTTCTGTGCCGCGCTGATCAATTCGCAGCCGATGGGTTTTTATGCGCCGGCCCAGATCGTCGGTGATGCGAGAGCCCACGGCGTCGAGGTGCGGCCGGTCTGCATCAATCGCTCCCGGTGGGACTGTACGCTGGAGCGGATCGGCAGTTCCGGCCGGCATGCCGTGCGGCTCGGTTTCCGGCAGGTGAAAGGCTTGGCGGTCGCTGACGCTGCGCGGATCGTCGCATCGCGCATGAACAGCGCCTTTGCTTCCGTCGACGACATGTGGCGCCGGTCTGGTGTGCCATCGGAGGCGCTTGTCCAGCTTGCCAAGGCCGACGCCTTCTTGCCAATGCTGAAGCTTGAGCGCCGGGACGCACTCTGGGCGATCAAAGCGTTGCGCGACGAACCACTGCCATTGTTTGCAGCCGCGGCCGACCGGGAAATGACCGCCATTGCCGAGCAACGGGAGCCGGAGGTCGCACTTCGGCAGATGACGGACGGCCATAACGTCATCGAGGACTACAGCCATACCGGATTGACGCTGCGGCAGCATCCGATCGCATTCCTCCGCAAGGATTTGTCAGTGCGCAACATCATCACCTGTGCCGAGGCGATGAATTCGAGGGACGGGCGATGGGTCTATACCGCCGGACTTGTGCTGGGGCGGCAGAAGCCGGGATCGGCCAAGGGCGTCATGTTCATCGCCATCGAGGACGAGACCGGGCCGGCCAACCTGGTCGTCTGGCCGACGCTGTTCGAGAAGCGGCGGCGCGTCGTCCTCGGATCTCGATGATGGCGATCAACGGCCGGATTCAGCGGGAAGGGGAGGTCGTCCATCTTGTCGCCCAGCAGCTGTTCGATTTGTCCGGCGACCTGGTCGGCCTTGCAGACCGCGATGAAGAGTTCAAACTGCCGGCCGGCCGCGGCGATGAGCTTGCCCATGGCGGAGGGCCTGATCCACGGGGTAAACCGAAGCCGGTTATAGCCCAGCGCGACATGTTCGTGCCTGACCTTCACATCAATACGTTGAAGGTGAAGAGCCGGAATTTTCATTGATACGCGGGACGGAATAACGGGCCGTAGGTTCGTATTGGTTCAAGGCGTGGGTTACGGCGCATCGCAGATGCTCGTCGTTCAACGATATGGAGAGTCCGAACTTCAAATCTACTTAAAACGATCCTCGCTTTCAGAGCTCGTTGCCACAATATCGAATAGAGTTGACGCTTCAACTTGCTGAGGTATCCGTTCTAATCGGCAGAATAAGCGCCATACCTTCATCAACTGAGCTGGCAAAGGTCTCGGGCTCAGAGCACCGAAACAACAGCCTTGGCGAGGTCATCGAGCCGGTCTTCCCTGAGGCCCGCGACGTTGAAGCGGGAATCGCCGACCATGTAGATGCCGAACTCGTCTCGCAGGCGGTCGACCTGCGCTTCCGTCAGGCCGAGCCGCGAGAACATGCCGCGGTGGTCGGCGATGAAGTCGAAGCGCGAGGAGTTGGACTGGCGACGGAGCGCCTCGGCAAAGCCCTTGCGCAGGTTGAGCATGCGAAGCCGCATGGCTTCGAGTTCGGACTTCCAGTCGGCGCGCAGTGCATCGTCCTCGAGGATGATGCGGACGGCGGCGGCGGCATGGTCCGGCGGCATGGAATACAGCACGCGCGTCGTGGCGAGCGCCTGGCTGCCGGCGATCTTTGCGCTTTCTGCGTTCTTGCCCATCAGGATGACGGCGCCAACACGGTCGCGGTAGACCGAAAAATTCTTCGAGCAGGAGGTGGCGACAGCCATTTCCGGCACCTTGCTTGCGAGCAGGCGAACGGCGGCGGCGTCTTCCTCCAAACCGTTGCCGAAGCCTTGATAGGCAAGATCGACGAAGGGGAAAAGGTTGCGTTCGACGAGAAGATCCACGACCCGACCCCACTGCTCGATCGTCAAGTTGGCGCCGGTCGGGTTGTGGCAGCAGCCATGCAGTAGGATGATGTCGTCGGCCTTCGCCTGCTTCAATCCCTCGAGCATCGCATCGGCCTTCACCGTGCCGCTGACTGGATCGAAATAGGGATAGGTCGCAGTTTTGAAGCCTGCAGCCTTCAGGATCGGCACATGATTCACCCAGGTCGGGTCAGAGAGCCAGACGGTGGCGTCCGGCCGGACCTTTACCAGCAGGTCGGCGATCGTGCGGAGTGCGCCCGAGCCGCCCGCTGTCTGGCAGGCGAACATGCGTGAGAGATCGGTCTTCTCGCCAAAGACCAGCTTCAGCATAGCCTTGTTGAAACCTTCATCGCCTGCCATGCCGACATAGGTCTTGGTCGTCTGGCTTTCAAAAAGGCGCTTCTCGGCGTCACGCACGGCTCCAGGTCGATACTGCTAAGGGCATGAACGCGGCTCTTCCTGCCATCATACCATTTGTTGAGACCCCTGATCTTAAGTTTAGGTTCGCTCATCTCAATGCCTCGAAGCGTAACGGAAGAAGACGCGCTCCAGGGCCTTCATGCTCTGGTCTGTGATCAGACCGAGCAAGCCAAGGAGCAGGATGTAACCAATGATCGTCTGGGTCTGGAAATATCGCTGAGAGACGACGATACGATAGCCGAGGCCGGACGTTGCCGCGACAAGCTCTGCCAGCACAAGCCAGGTCCAGGCCCAGCCGAGGCTGATGCGCAACGTGTCCCAAATGCCGGGGAGGGCGGATGGCAGGACGATGCGGCGCAGGATCTTGGTCTCCGACATGCTGAGTGTACGGCCCAGTCCGACGAAGTCGGTTGGCACACGCTTGACGCTGTCCATGACCATCAGCACCTGCTGGAAGAAGGTTCCGATAAAGATGATGACGAACTTCTGGATATCGCTTGTTCCGGCCCACAGAATGGTCAGCGGGACAAAGGCGACGACTGGCATATAGCGGACGAAGTCCACGAAGGGCTCGATGGCCGCTTCCCAGGTCTTGAAACAGCCGATCATGATCCCGATCGGGATCGCCAGGGCCGATGCAATTAGAAAACCGACGAGCATTCGATAGATGCTGATCCCGGCATCGGTCCACAGCGTGCCATCCATCGCCAGTTCCACCATCTTGGCCCACACCGCTCCGGGCGAGGGCAGGAAGATGGGCTTTACCCATCCGGTGACGGTAGCAACCCACCACACGGCAAAGAGCAGCGCAAAAACGGCAACCGCAATCAGAAAAAACGACCGGCCGCTGATCGGATCCCCGATCCGAAAGGCACTGGGTGGTCTACCGACGCCCGCGCGCGCTTGCGCGCGGGGCCTTTCCTTCGTTGTCGACGACAATTCTGAGCTAGACATTACGGTCCCGTTGGTGGCCAGAGGTCACTTGTTCGCTGCATCGACAAACGATGTGTCGATCATGGCGTCGGCGGAAACGTCCTGGGTCACGAGGCCGGCTGTTTTGGCCGCCCTCAGAACGTCGGCGAAGGTCTTGGTCTTGAAGTCACCGGCAAAGGCCTTGGCTGCTTCAGCAGAGGTATAGTACTGGACGCCGTCGAAAGCCGTTTTCAAATCATCCGGGGAGGCGCCCACGGCCTTCGAGATGATGGTGCGGTCCTCCTCGGTATTGGCCTTGTAGTCGGCCAGAGCCGCATCCCAGGCCTTGATCATGGCCAGAACCTGCCCAGGCTTCTGCTTCAGCACCTCCTCGCGAACGACGAGGACGTCGGAGACAAGGCCCGGATCCTTGCCGGCTTCAAAAAGCAGCTTGATATTCTTGTCCTGGGCCAGGGCCGTTGAAATGTAGGGTTCGTAGGTGACAGCGACGGGGACGCGGCCTGCAATCAGTGCTGTTCCGGCATCGGCTGCGGGCATCGGCACGCGGACGATATCGTCGATCGTCATGCCGTTGCTGGCAAGCGCGTAGTTCAGCAGGATGTCGCTTGTCGTGCCTTCCTCGAAGGCGATGTTCTTACCCTTAAGGTCAGCGACGCTCTTGATGTCGCTTCCGGCAAGGATCGCGTCCGCCTTCAGGCTGAAATCAAGCAGCGAGACGATCTTCACCGGCAGGCCGGCGGCGACCATGCCCATGGCTGTGTGCGTGGCGATATTGGCAGCGTCGAGCTGACCGCTGGCAAGTGCCGCATTGATGTCCTTGTCTTCGCTGAAGTTGACAAGCTCGACTTCCTCGAGGCCAGCTTTCTTGAACAAGTCCTTGCTCGCGGCGACGTGCCATTGACCGTAGCCAAGCCACGGCTCGATGCCGATCTTGAAGGTGCCCGGCTCCGGCTTGGACGGGATCTGATCCTGAGCGTTTGCCTGTGCCGTGGCAAGAACGCCGACGATTGCGAGGGCGATCGCTGCGCGGGAAAACTGCTTGCTGATGGATTTGTAGTTCATTGGGAACCCCTCTTTTCATGATTTTAACGGATCACATAGCTTGCATCTTCTGAAGTTTGACGCCCGACCATCAAGCTCTCGATGGGCGAATATCGTATGTAAGTACTTGTCTCCTTTCGCCGGCGTTAGCGGTTACTGTTTGAGTATGAGGTGCGAGCCACGTTCTTTTAGGTCGGCGATAGAGCTCACGCCCATCAAAGCCAAGGTAATCGAGATCTCGCGGCGCAATGTCTCGATCGCACGGTCGACGCCGGCCTGGCCCGCAGCTGCCAGACCATAGGTATAGGCTCGACCCAGCATGACACCATCGGCGCCCATTCCAAGTGCCTTGACAATATCGCCTCCCCTTCGCACGCCTCCGTCGAACATCAGCGTAAAACCCGGTCCAACCGCGTCTCGGATGTCGGGCAGCGCCGTTATCGTGCTCATGGCGCCATCGAGTTGGCGACCGCCATGGTTCGAGATCACAATGCCGTCGACGCCGACCGCTTGTGCTTTCGTTGCATCCTCAGGTGAAAGAATACCCTTGATGATCAATTTGCCTTTCCACCGGTCGCGCAATGCCTCGATGTCTTTCCATGCGAGCTTTTTGTCGATGCGCCTGGAAAGATTGGCGGCCTGTTCGAGCGCTCCCCTCCCGAAGTCTGTGCGATGCTCGACCGCCCGAACGGAGGGCATGCCGCCGCGACCGACGTCGAGCAACCAGCCAGGCTTTCGGCAGAGACTCGCGAATAGTAGTGGCGTGACGCGCGTAAGAGACCGGAAGCCGTTTCGCACATCACGTTCGCGGATGGCGGTGATGGCCGTATCGACAGTCACGTACAGTGCCTCCACGCCGGCCTCTTCCGCAGCGCTCAGAAATTCCTCGCAGAGTACGCGGTCGTCGAGCATATAGAGCTGAAAATGCAGCGCACCGTCTGTCGCCCGGCGGAGGTCTGCCAGCGACGCGATCGAGAAGGTCGAAAGGCAGAAGGGGATGCCGGCAGCGTGGGCGGCGACGGCTGCCTTTTGTTCTCCGTTTCTTGTGTAGAGGCCAAGGAAGCCAACCGGTCCCAGCATGAATGGAAGAGGATGTTGCTGTCCGAGGTATTCGGTCGACAGATCAGGCTCGGCATAATCGCCGAGAACGGTCTGACGCAGTCGCAAAAGCGAGAAATCGTCCCTGTTTCGACGGCAGGTTTCTTCCGCAAAGGAGCCGCCGTCGATGTAATCGAAGAAGAGTTTCGGCAATCGCCGGCGCGCGGCCAGCCGGAGGTCATCGATATTGACGATCGTCACAATCTACCCCTCCGGATCTATCTTTGCGAGGAAGCGGGTTACCAGATCCGCGCCGTCGTCAGGCTCCGAGCCGACCATCATCGCCACTGAAAGACCGATCAGGGAGGATGTCGGATTGTGGCTTGTAGCACCGGCACGCAGGTTCATGACGAGTGTCGGGCAGAGGAAAAGCCCGAGTCGGACGACCTCTCGCCAGTCAGCGGGAAGCATACCCCGCTGCTTCAGGGCGGCAAGCAACGGCGCCCACATTGCTTCGGCCTTCGTTTCCAGAAGCGCGGCTCGAACCGGGCTTAGCGTCCAGTCGAAATCCGTAAAGAGACGGCCGTTCTCGTAGCTGGCTGTCGCATTGAATTTCTGTTCGGCGATCGCGGGATCATAGAGCCAATAGGGATGGGCGAGGATATTGTGGAAGGTCGTCTTAACCTCTGCGAGAAGCGTCGGGATGTGCTCGCCGGCGAAGGCCGGATCAAAGAATGACAGGCGCGTGCGCCCTTGCTGCCGTTCGAACCAGACATTGGCGTTGTGGGCGTCGCCATGTGCGGTCACGCCGCCACTATCCGCCAGGCGCACGGGGTCCAGCCTTGCATGCGCGGCGTCGAACAGCTCCCCAAGCGTGTTGCGGTATTCGATGCCATTGATGACAAAGCGGGCTTTCGAGAGCGCGTCCCAGCAAAGCGTGACGCCGGGAAATTCGAACGCCTTGCCGACGTAAAAGCTCGCCAGCCGACCACCGGGGTACGTCCCGTCGGGCGCAGTGACCAGCCGGTCGTAGAACAGCCGGTGGACCGGCTCCTTTGCGACCTGCTCAGGCGTAACGGGATGCAGCGTCTTCAGGTAGACGGACATGACGGCCTCATTGAGCCGGCGCTCCGCATCCACGGCCTGGCTTGCCATTTCCTTATGATGAAGCTCGTCGAGCGCGCGCAGAACATCGGAAAAGCGTGGATCCGTCCTGCGCCTGTAGACGAGGATCTGTTCGCCCGGAAGGGTCGACATCATAAGCGGCTGATCTACCGGCAGGCCGGCCTTGGCAAGGATATCGGCGCGATAGTACTCACCGCTCATCTCCTCCTCGTTTTCCTCTTGATGGAATTTGAAGAAGTAGGACTTTCCGTCGGCCTCGAAGAAGCCATTCAGCGAATTGAGGCTGTATTGGTCGTGGTTGATCGCCAGATCGCGTGCTTCGATCCGAAACAGATCTCGCAACAGGTCGGCAAGCATAGCCTCGGCGCCACCGTCGCGTTTTTGGGCCTTCTCCCGGATGGCTGCGGTCCGACTAGTGGGCTGCCCCATGATTTCTCTCACTCCTGGAATGACGCGAAGGTTTTCATTTTTTGGGCGGCAAGTATCTGCTGCCGAGCGAGTATCTGCTGCCAACATAGGTGAAGGTATTGACCGTTGCGATCGTCTGCCCCGTCCACGTTTTTCGGTTGAGGACCAGGCAGCTGTCGCGCTCGCGGATGTGCAGGAGGCGTGCATGTCTCTCCGTTGCCGGGATTGCGCTGATGAGATGCTCGACTTCGGTTAACGGTGTGCTGTGCTGCAGGTAATCGTAGGTGCCGATGGACGTAAAATCCTGATCGAGATAGTTCTTTACCAGCTCTGTATTGACGTAACGCTCCTCCAGTTGAACAGGGACGCCATTTTCGTAGTGAACGACCAGCGAGTGATCGATGGGGCAAAGCTTCTTGAACTCGAACGCGTCCAATAGCATTTGATCCGGCCGCTCGATCCGCTCGAGCAGGATCACCTCCGCGCGGTGTTGGCTTCCACGCGCTTTGATCTCGGCGATGATGTTGCTGATCTCAATGAGGGTCGATTGCGCCTTGGGAGGCGACACGAATGTCCCGACGCCCTGGACCCTACGCAGATAGCCTTCGGCGGTCAGTTCACGAAGCGCGCGATGGACCGTCATGCGAGAAACGCCGAGCGAAGACGTCAACTGGTGCTCGGACGGAAGCTTCTCGTTCTGTGGCCAGTTGCCGTTTCCGATATTGTCGAGGACGAAGTCCTTGACCTTTTCGTAGAGCGGTAGCGCGGTGTTTGAAAGACCGGGCAATTTCTATCTCCGTCTCACGCCGAGGCGTGTGCTCGATCAATCGGCTATTCGAATGATCGTTTTTAATTTGGTTGAGCGACCATCGATCAGTCGGCGGTACGCATCAGGAACTTCGTCGAGTGAGTCCAGGATCTCGCTAAATTGCAGAAGCGAGGACTGCAGCTTTGGCAACAGCGCAATGGCGTCGGCGAGTTCGCCTTCAAAGGCATGGCAGCCAACCAGGGAAATCTCGCGCTCGACGAGGACATTCGGATCCAGATCCAGCTTTTCGTGACTGATGCCGACGAGAGCGAAGGCGCCGCCCCCGTCCAGCAGTTCGATTCCTTGCGCGATGGCCTTTGTGCTTCCCGTTGCATCCACCGCATAACGCAGTCGCGCGTTGCCGAGAGCAGTCCTTGCTTGCGACTTGTCCAGCGAGACCACCGAGCCTCCGCAGAGGCCGGCCACCATCTCGGCACGGCTGCCATTCAAATCCGCAAACAGCAACTTCCCATCGTGGAGATGTGAAAGTAGCAAACCGCAGAGACCGCCTATCGTCCCGCAGCCGACTAGGAGAATCGCCTCGCCTTGGGGTGGGTTAAGTCGTCGTATCGCATGAAGTGCGACGGCCAAAGGTTCGGCCATGGCCGCCACTGCAGGATCAAGTGACGGCTCGTGCTTGAAAACCAGACGAGCGGGTAGTTGGGCCTGCTCTGCAAATCCTCCGTCGCATATCTCGCCGACGAAACCGAGATGTTCGCAGATATTGGTGCGGCCTGATCTGCATGCTTCACATTGGCCACAGTAAAACCGGGAGTCAGCTGCGACGAGGTCACCGATCGCGAGATCTTCGACGCCCTCGCCAATTGCGGAAACGCGCCCGCAGAATTCATGCCCGGCCGTCGATGGACGTCTGCTGATCCACTGGCCGGTTCGGTAGTTGTGAACGTCCGAGCCGCAGATTCCCGCGGCGCGAACGTCGATCGTAACGTAGCCCGCGGGCAGCGACAGAGGTCTGTCGACTTTCTCGACCCTAAGATCAAACGCGTCGTAAAGCCGAACCGCCTTCATCCTATCAGCCCCGCTTTGGCAGATAGTTGTCGCGGACCGCCGAGACCGCATGCGCGTGGGATGAGAAGCCTTCATATTCCGCGAGCTTATGGGCACGCTTCGCAAACTCGGGATAGGCCGACGCTGTCACGTAGCCGATCGAACTGCGCTTCACAAAATCGGTCACCGACAGCGGGCCGAACGTGCGCGCCCAGCGGCTCGTCGGCAGCACGGCGTTTGGACCGAGGCAGAAGTTGGCGATGCTGACGGGCGTATGCGGACCCATGAGGATTTCCGCTGCCTCGGTGATCTGTCCGAGATGAGCGAAGGGATCCTGCGACAGGAGTTCGAGATGCTCGGGTGCGTAGGCATTGACGAAGTCGTAGCTTTCCTCGACCGAGGAGGTGAGGATGATCCCACCGCATTTGCCCGAAAGGACGGCGCTTGAGAACTGAACCCTCTGTTCCGTCATACGTGCCCAGTGTTCGGGCAGTGCGGCGAGGGCTTCCTCGGCCACACGGCGGCTATGGGTCACGAGATAGGCAGACGAATCTGGGCCGTGCTCGGCCTCGATCAGGAGATCGAGCGCGGCAAGGCCGCCATGGATCGTGTCGTCCGCGAAGATGATCGCTTCCGAGGGGCCAGCGGGCAGGCCGGTATCGATGATGCCTGACAGGCTCCGCTTAGCCGCAACCACCCAAGGGCTTCCCGGCCCGACGATCTTCAGTGCTGGCTTGATCGTTTCCGTCCCGTAGGCAACAGCTGCGACTGCCTGAGCGCCGCCTACCTTGTAGACAGTTTGCACGCCGGCCAGACGCGCTGCCACGAGCGTTGCGGCGTCCACGCTACCGTCCGGGGCAGGCGGAGTGACGATCGCCAGATTCGGAACACCTGCAACGACCGCCGGGACGGAGGTCATCATCGTGACCGACGGAAACGAACCTTTGCCGCGCGGAACGTAGAGGGCGGCGGACTTGATCGGGGTGAAGCGGTCGCCGGCAAAGGCGCCTGGCTTAATCTCCTTCAGCCACATGGCTTCAGGCTTCTGCTCTTCATGAAAATGACGAATATTCTCGATGCCGAAGGTGATGGCCTCGATCACATCTTCGCTGACGAGCTTGAAGGCGGCGTCGAATTCCGCGTCCGTTGCCTTGATCGTTGCTTCTGTAATATTTGCCTTGTCGAGGTCACGGCCGAAGCGGGCAACGGCCCGGTCACCCTCGGTGCGTACGGCCTCAAGGATTGGTGCCACTTTCTCGATGAAGCCCGAGATGTCTGTTTCGGAGCGTCGCAAGAGCGCGGCCTTCTCATCCGGTCCAAGATTGGAATATTCATGAAAAGTGACTTCGGTCATTGCTCATATCCTTGTTGGGCACAGAGGTGCACACAGCCGCGGTCGTTCGCGCGTTGACGGCACGACGATCCAAGTTGCCCACAGGTCATGCCGGAACGCACCGCAAGTCGGTGGCGCAATCCCCTGCAAGCTATTCGTGCGAGGACGCCGGATACGGCTATCCGGCAAATTCCCAGGAAGTCTGAGACTTCGTTCCCGTTTTTATTGTCTAGAGTTGTCTATACATCTATAGACAATATGATCATTCGTATGCTGTCAAGCCTCATCTTCCGCTTCTAGATCGATGCCAAAAAACCGCCGTCGACAGGAATGCATTGGCCGGTGATATAGGCAGATGCACTACTTGCGAGGAAGACGACGGCGCCGCCGATGTCGGAAGCATCGCCGAACCGCTTCTGTGGGATCTTGTCGATCATGCGCTCTGCCCAACTCTCATCCTGATAAAAGCCCTCGGTCATCGCTGTGCGGAAATACCCCGGTGCCACTGCATTCACGCGGATGCCCAACGGTGCCCATTCGGCCGAAAGCGCGCGGGTCATGCCAAGCAGCCCCGACTTCGACGATCCGTAGGGCACGGCGGTCGGGATGCCGACATAGGAGGTCAGAGAGCAGAGATTGATGATGCTTCCGCCGCGGGACTGTCGGGACATACGCCGCGCTGCGCCTTGCGACCAGAAAAAAGCGCCCTTGAGATTGGTGCCGATGATTTTGTCCCAGATCTGTTCATCGACGTCGAGCGAGGGGGCTACCTGTTCGTAGCCGGCATTGTTCACAAGGATATCGACAGCGCCCGTGATATTTTCGAATTTGCTTAGCGTTTCGTCGATGGACGAGACGTCTGTCACATCCTGGGCGCTCGTGATGCAGGTCCTGCCAAGGGCCTCGATCTTCTCTTTGGTTTCGCTTAGCGAATTTTGATCGCGCGCCGTGACGCAAACATCGGCACCCGCTTCGGCAAGCGCCAGCGCAATCCATTGGCCTATGCCACGGCTCGCACCGGTCACAACTGCCATTCTTCCTGCCAGATCGAACATCGTATTGGCCATGATGATCCCCTTGCTTTTGCAGGATAGAAGCATCGTTCATCAATAATGTCTATACATGTATTGACAAACAGAGACATTCCGATTTGTGCCTGAAAGACGCGTCATGGCTAAAGTTGCCACAGGACATTACGCTCAGAAATCCCGATCGGCAGCCGCAGAGACAATCGTTAGGTTTGAGATTGATTGCCCAGGATCTGCCGATCGGATCGAATGCCTGTCGATGGCTTTCAGCTTCAGATCAGTGCGATCAAGGTGAAGATGTGAGATTTCAGATAGTTGGGAAGAGGTGGTCGCAGGTTCCGATCGCTTCTAGGCGACCAATAGGTCACCTATCTCTTATCTCGTGCAAATTGCTTCACGCCGCTGAGTTGGGAGGTTTCCCAGGCACAGGCCATCATTCCCTCGTTAATTCTTGAAACAACCTCTCTGATGTTCGACGCGTTGGGTGCATCGGCGACGTTTCGCAGTAAAGCCCTCGACAGGCATTGGCGTAATGCAAGGGCACTGTCCTATCACAATCCCCGCGTCTACAAGGAGCGGGTGGTCGGCGACTTCGCTGTGAATGGTGCTCCTCCGCCTCTAACCTGGCGCATCGGCCAGGCATAACGACTTTGCGGCCCGGGTGTCGCCTACGCCGGTGCTCGCGTGGCGACCTCCGGGTTGCTTATTTCGTCACGTGGAATGAGCGGAAGTACGATAACCGACAGCATGGCAATGCCGAGAAAGAGGACGTGCATTGGGAGAAATGACGTCAGCAATCCGGCGGCCGCAGGCCCCAGAATGGCCGCGAGGGCATCCTAACGTTAACCGAGCATCGATCAAAATGTGGGATCTGGTGGGATGACCAGATTTAACCGTGACCCTCTTTATCGTCGCCACCGATTTCCAGCGGAGGTGATTGCCCATGCCGTTTGGCTCTATTTCCGGTTTCCGCTAAGCCTGCGGATGGTCGAGGACATGCTGGCAGCTCGTGGCGTCATCGTCTCTCACCAAGACCGTGCGACTCTGGGCTGAGAAGTTCGGCAGACACTTTGCCAACGCCATTCGGAAGCGATCAGCCGGCAGGCTCGGCGACAAATGGCACCTCGATGAGGTTGTCATCACCATCGGTGGAAGGAAACACTGGCTTTGGCGCGCCGTTGATCAGGACGGCTTTGTTCTCGATGTGTTGGCGCAAAGCCGCCGCAATGCCAAGGCGGCAAAGCGCTTGATGCGAAAGCTTCTGAAAGGGCAACGCCGTTCGCCGCGTGTGATAATCACCGACAAGCTTCGATCCTGCGGTGCGATGAAGCGGGAGATTATGCCGGGCGTCGAGCATCGCTCGCACAAGGGCCTGAACAATCGGGCAGAGAACTCTCATCAACCCGTCCGACGAAGGGAGAGGATCATGAAGCGCTTCAAGTCAGCGCGACAGCTTCAGCGTTTCGTTTCCATCCACGACCCGTTCGTCAACCTCTCTAACGTTCCCCGCCACGATATTCGATCCGCCCACCATCGCGAATTGCGAGCGGCAGCCTTGGATACTTGGCGCCAAATCGCACGTCTTCACACGGCATGAAAGCCTCACTCCCAGATCTTGTTTCAGAGCGTAAAGTTTACTGTGCCGTTGACGGACTTCAGGAAAATTTGAGTCTGCCTCAAGGTGCACAACGCAGTTCGCTTGAATCGCGTCGCCGCAGCAGCTTCCCCCATCCTAGCGTAGTGCCAAGTCCGGCCAGAAGCACGAAGACGACCCCAACGGCCTGGACGAGGCTGATTTCCTTGGAATAGAAAACATAATCGCTAAGCAGCGCGGTCACCGGGTTGAGGAACGCGCAGACCCCGATCGTGGCCGTCTGAACTTTTGGGTAGTTCGCGTAGAGTAAGACGTACACGACGCCCGTGTGGAGAACCCCAAGACCAACGAGCCAACCCCAAATTGGCAGCGCTGCGTCGCGCAGCGGTTCGAGCGCCAGGAACGGTGCGAAGAGGACAAGACCTATCAGGCAATGGATGATCGTCAGGATGGATGAATCGACCGCTCGCAGCCGCCGCGCCGTCAATGTGGAGCCTGCGTATAGCAGCGATGCCAGAATGGCGAAGCCCACTCCGTTGGCCCAGGAACTGTTGCCCATTATGTCGCCGACATGAGGCCAGACGAC
>Ga0102589_1001024_pt1 | contig 43019 bp, 37 predicted proteins | sample AraplaMF_Col_mLB_FD_76858 | JGI IMG/M metagenome (GOLD analysis project Ga0102589, IMG submission 76858) | Arabidopsis root microbial communities from the University of North Carolina, USA - plate scrape MF_Col_mLB | ecosystem: Host-associated > Plants > Roots > Endosphere | place: USA...
TAGCTACGAAAATTTGTGCACCAGAGCGATAGTATGGATTCGTAAAATTAACGGCTTTTAGGCGGTCTTCTGTAATTGCCATACTTCCTAATATGACGTCATATTTTTTTGCTTTTAGACCTTGAATTAATGTTTCCCAAGGATTTGTCACTGGAACAGGCTTCATTCCCATCTTCTTTGCGAGTGCCTCACCAATTTCGACATCAAAGCCAACTAGTTTTCCGTCATTTTCTTTGAAATTAAAAGGTTTATATAAACCGCTCATTGCATAACGAAATTCGTTCCCTTCATTTGTTGAAGTTTCCTTACTACAGGCTCCAAGTATGAAAGAGACACATAGTGTAATTGTTGCAAAAACAGTAAGTATTTTCTTTTTCATCAAAACCCCTCCTATATATTTATCCTGCACATACGGGTTGTATCGCCGTATTCGTATTTTATATAGAAAGTTTCTAAGGGTGGGGTAATTTAGGCTACCCGTATGAGTTTTAATGCTTTAAGTATTCGTTGGGAGCGAAGTCCATCTCTATAAAATGTTTCGTAAAAACTGTTTTGCTCTCTCGTTTGACGGTGCTGAAAAAAATTGTTCTGGTAGTGCATCCTCTACAATTTGTCCATCATCCATGAAAATGACGCGATCTGCTACATCTCGTGCAAAGTTCATTTCATGGGTGACGATTACCATTGTCATTCCTTCACCAGCCAGCTCTTTCATAACTTGGAGTACTTCTCCAACAAGTTCAGGATCAAGAGCTGATGTAGGCTCATCAAATAGCATGATTTTTGGATTCATTGCAAGTGCGCGTGCGATTGCAATACGTTGCTTTTGTCCACCAGATAGAAGGTGAGGTGTTACGTTTGCTTTGTCTTGTAATCCAACCTTTTTTAAAAGGTCATTACCAATCTCTTTTGCTTTTGTTTTGTCCATTTTTTTCACATGAATAGGTGCTTCTATGATGTTTTCTAATGAGGTCATATGTGGAAAGAGGTTAAAATGTTGAAATACCATTCCAACATTTTCGCGGACTTTGTTTAAATTTGTACTTTTGGGATCGATTCGTTCACCTTGTAAATGAATCGATCCTTCATCGTACATTTCTAAAAAGTTGAGGCAACGAAGTAAAGTACTTTTTCCTGAACCGCTTGCGCCGATTAAAACAACAACTTCTTTTTCTTTTACTTCTAAATCAATTCCTTTTAAAACGTCTAATGAGCCAAATGATTTTACTAGATTTTGAACTTGAATCATACCAACCCCCCAGTCAAATTTGTATTTTACAAATGTTGTCTCTTATTTTTGTTATTAGTCATAAAGTGCCAAAACCCTTTATTTTTTGCGAAAAACATTGTCTGAGGGACGTGGAATTAGGAAGAGAATTCTCCTAGTAAGGTGATAAAAAGAGGTTTAGAAGAAAATAAAAATGTGTGTTTTATTTGTGGAAGGGAGGGATACTTTGTGGGAATCGAAAAACATTACAAGGGTCATATACTGTTTTTACTTTACGTAATCTTGTAAAGTTGGTGCCATAGTAAGAGTTTTGCCAATCTATAATATCAATATCAGGCCAATTGACATAATCACCTAATGTATAAGGTGCCATAGCATTTCGTAAATTTTTAATCCAACGTATATTTTGTTGTTCCTCATTGTCGCATTTCCAAGAAGTAAGGTATTCTTGAGCAATAATTGCCTTTCGATGGAAATAAGCTGTTTCACTAGGAGCAATGTCTTCTACAGTTCCTATCAGTGATTGATGCCAAACGCTGGCTGAAGGGTTTGGGGCATGACTAAGAAAATGTTTTAGAACTTGAATACCTTTAAGTGGAATCGTCTTATATACATAAGAACCAGAACGTTTGAATTTTTCTGGGATGTTACCACTATTAAAGAATTCAACTGCTTGTATATAAGGGACTTCTTCTATGAACAGAGAAGGGGTTCCAGCTTGTAATAAAGGTGCCAATAAATCGAGGAGTTCAGAAGGATGACCAACATATTCCCCTTGCACTTTAATTTTATTTCTCTGTTTAGAAAATAATTCAATAGATGAAGTAAGACGCTCGTCTATATAAGGTGCCCAGTTTTGCCAAGCTTGAAATGCGGTAATAAAGTCTTTCCATTCCCAGGTGAGTGAAAAAATAGAGACGTTTTGAATAGGATGAACACGAAATGTTAAAGATGTAACAATTCCGAAGTTCCCACCGCCACCACCGCGGCATGCCCAAAATAAATCAGCGTTTTCTCTTTCGCTGGCACGAATAGATTTCGCTCCAGATTTACCGACTGCTTGCACCATTTCTATTTCTAGTAGTTGATCACAAGTTAATCCAAATAAACGTGATAACATACCAATGCCACCGCCAAGTGTTAATCCAACAATTCCAACGCTAGCACTGGTGCCGACTGGTAATGTGACGCCATATTTCCACAGCTCTTTATAAACAGCACCAAGATTCGCTCCAGCTCCAATGGTTGCTGTCAAGCTGTCTTGCTGGACTATAATTCGATTCATTTCACTTACATCAATAATAAGTCCACGATTCAAAAGAGAAAAATTTTCATAGCTATGGCGACCACTTCGTATACGAAATGGTATATGACGTTCACGGGCCCATTTCAAGGCATTGCATACATCTTGAGTATTTTGACAGAAGACAATTATGCAGGGGAGTTTTGGAATACTTAAATTTAAGTTTATGCGGGCTACATCATACTCAGGATCTTCTGGAGTTACAATGCGCCCTGTTAATTTTGTTTTTGTCATTATATTGTTCCTTTCCATATAAGATTGGTTTTTACTATTGTATGAGAAAGCTTGTTTAGGAGTGTTTACACTATAGATAGAAAATAAATATTATGAAGGCAATACAATCATTGGTGCTGGTCATTCGTATGCAGATATATTTGCTATTGTAGAGGAAGCACAACGAAAAGGTGTACATACTGGGTTTTGTATCTTTATATTCTAGAAAATAATACTTTGGATAAAGATTAAAAACTATGAACGTTTCCGCAACATTTATCCCTGTCTCTTTCGAATGGAAATTATAGCAAGATATAATGAAGTTATAATATTCGAAAGGGTGTCTTTTATGAAAAAGGAAAAAAGACAACGGCTAATAAAACAATTGGTAAGAGAGTATGAAATAGATACACAAGAGAGATTAGTAGAATTATTAGAAGAGCATGGTGTGTTAGTTACACAGGCCACTATTTCGCGAGATATTCGTGAATTAAATTTAATAAAGGCAACCTCTTCAAACGGTTTAACTATATATAAGGTTCTCTCAGAGGATAATTTACAAACTGATACGAAGTTAAAGAAAAAGTTAAGAGAAGTTGTCGTAAAGATTGATTATGTAGATCAATTAACGGTTATTAAAACGTTACCTGGTAATGCTCACGTTATCGGTGTCTTATTAGATGCTTTAGATTGGAAAGAAAAAGTAGGATGTATATGTGGAAATGATACATGCCTTGTAGTTTCTCAATCAGAATCGGATAGGAAAGTTTTAGAAGAAAGGTTGAAATTAATTATGTAGGTGAAAGTCCTGTTTCTAATTGTTACTAGAAACAGGACTTTTTTTAGGATTTTAATATAAATTAGGGAAATCGATATTCACTATATATGCGTAATATATAGCTGTTTTACAAAATAGGGAGCGAAAAACCTTATAAAAATACAAATATATATTATTTTAAAAAATAACTTGTGAAATATTTAACTTGATAGTGTTAGCGTTTTCACAAAGGGGGAAGCACGTACCGTTTATTATGTACTTGTAGACATCAAACAAATTTAAAAGGAGGTACAACAAATGAAACATCCGATACATGTTACTTCAGAAATTGGGGAATTACAAACGGTTTTATTAAAACGTCCAGGTAAAGAAGTGGAAAACTTAACGCCAGATTATTTGCAACAATTATTATTTGACGATATCCCATATTTACCAATTATTCAAAAAGAACATGATTATTTTGCACAAACATTACGCAATCGGGGTGTTGAAGTTCTTTATTTAGAAAAACTAGCAGCTGAGGCGTTAGTTGATAAAAAACTTCGTGAAGAATTTGTTGATCGTATTTTAAAAGAAGGACAGGCTGACGTAAATGTTGCACATCAAACTTTAAAAGAATATTTACTTTCCTTTTCAAATGAAGAATTGATTCAGAAAATTATGGGGGGCGTACGTAAAAACGAAATTGAAACTAGTAAAAAAACGCACCTGTATGAATTAATGGAAGATCATTATCCATTTTATTTAGATCCAATGCCAAATTTATATTTTACTCGTGACCCAGCAGCTAGTATAGGTGATGGTTTAACAATTAACAAAATGAGAGAACCAGCACGGAGACGTGAATCATTATTTATGGAATATATCATTAAACATCATCCACGATTTGCAAGTCATGATGTGCCAGTTTGGTTAGATCGTGATCATAAGTTCCCAATTGAAGGCGGCGACGAGCTCATCTTAAATGAGGAAACAATTGCAATTGGAGTATCTGCTCGTACTTCAGCTAAAGCGATTGAGCGTTTAGCTAAGAATTTATTTAGCCGTCAAAATAAAATTAAGAAAGTGCTAGCAATAGAAATCCCAAAATGTCGTGCATTTATGCATTTAGATACAGTATTTACAATGGTCGATTATGATAAATTTACAATTCACCCAGCTATCCAAGGACCAAAAGGAAATATGAACATTTATATTTTAGAAAAAGGACAGGATGAAGAAACTCTTAAAATTACACATCGTACATCTTTAACTGAAGCGTTAAAAGAAGTGTTAGGTTTAAGTGAATTAGTACTTATCCCTTGCGGAGGAGGAGATGTGATTGCTTCTGCTCGTGAACAATGGAACGATGGATCTAATACATTGGCGATTGCGCCGGGAGTAGTTGTTACATATGATCGCAACTATGTATCAAATGCTTTATTACGTGAACATGGTATAGAAGTTATTGAAGTATTAAGTTCGGAATTATCACGCGGTCGTGGGGGTCCACGTTGCATGAGTATGCCGATTGTTCGAAAAGACATTTAGTATAAATAACGGAGAAAGTAGGGATGAATCATGTTGATGACTAAACCAAACTTAAAAGGAAGAAGTTTTCTTGCGGAAAAAGATTTTACAGAGGAAGAAATGTTATATTTTCTAGATTTAGCAGCAGAATTAAAAGAGAAAAAGAAAAATGGTATTCCGCATCGTTATTTAGAAGGTAAAAATATAGCCCTTTTATTTGAAAAAACTTCCACTCGTACACGGTGTGCATTTACGGTGGCATGTACGGATTTAGGGGCAAATCCTGAATACCTAGGTAAAAATGATATTCAGCTTGGGAAGAAAGAATCAGTTGAAGATACAGCAAAAGTTTTAGGACGTATGTTTGACGGAATTGAGTTCCGTGGTTTCGCTCATGCAACAGTGGAATCTTTAGCTGAAAACTCCGGTGTACCTGTATGGAACGGTTTAACAGATATGTGGCATCCAACCCAAACACTTGCAGATTTGTTAACAATTAAAGAGCATGTCGGACGTTTAAAAGATGTTAAGCTTGTATACGTTGGAGACGGACGGAACAACGTAGCAAATAGCTTGTTAGTCGGCGGAGCGATTGTAGGGATGAACGTATGTATTTGTACGCCAGAATCATTATTCCCAGCACAAGAAATAATCGATACAGCTAAAAAATATAATGATCAAGTTATGGTAACAAGTAATGTAGATGAAGCCGTTGCCGGTGCAGACGTAATTTATACAGATGTATGGGTATCAATGGGAGAAGAAGACAAATTTGCTGAACGTATTGAACTATTGGCACCTTATCAAGTAAATATGGAGATGATTAGAAAGACTGGAAATGATAATGTGATGTTCTTACATTGTTTACCCGCATTCCATGATGTAGAAACAGCGTATGGGGAAGATATATATGAAAAATATGGATTAAAAGAAATGGAGGTAAGTGACGAAGTATTCCGCAGTAAGCATTCAAAAGTATTTGATCAAGCAGAAAATAGAATGCATACAATTAAAGCGGTTATGGCTGCTACTCTAGGAAATATGGAGTAAAGAAGGAAGGAGATCTTCCTTCCTTCTTTACTCCTTTAGACACTATCATTCACTATTGAGTTTATTCTTATTGCAATTAAAGAGAGGTGAGTGTAATGGGTGAAGAAAAGAAATTAGGATTATTTACTTTAACAGCTCTTGTTGTTGGTTCCATGATAGGTGGTGGGGCATTTAACTTAGCAAGCGATATGGCAAAAGGTGCTGGCTCCGGGGCTATTATTATCGGTTGGGTGATAACGGGAATCGGGATGATTGCTCTTGGATTATCATTTCAAAATTTAACGGTAAAAAGACCAGATTTAGATGGCGGTATCTTTAGTTATGCAAAAGCAGGATTTGGTAATTTTATGGGATTCAATAGTGCGTGGGGGTATTGGCTGTCTGCTTGGCTTGGTAATGTAGCTTACGGTACATTGCTATTTTCTTCACTTGGATACTTTTTTCCGGTTTTTGAAGGTGGACAAAATGTAGCATCGATTATCGGAGCGAGCGTATTGCTATGGTGTGTTCACATGCTAATTTTACGCGGCGTACAATCAGCAGCACTAGTAAATTTAGTCACAACAATTGCAAAATTAGTGCCTGTATTTGTATTTATTGTGGTGGGTATTTTCGCTTTTCACTTTGATATTTTCTTGGATGGATTTTGGGGCCAAGCAGGTTCTTTTTCTTGGGGAGCGGTAGGAAGCCAAGTTAAGAGTACAATGCTTGTAACTCTTTGGGTATTTATCGGTGTAGAAGGGGCTGTTGTCTTATCCAGTCGTGCTAAAAGCCGAAGTGATGTTGGGAAAGCAACTGTTATCGGATTAATTGGCACACTTATCATTTATATTTTACTTACATTATTATCTCTTGGACTTATGCAACAAGCAGATGTTGCGAATCTAAAAAACCCAGCTATGGCGTATTTATTTGAAAGCGTTGTCGGAAAATGGGGCGCTATCTTTATTAACTTAGGTTTAGTTATTTCTGTATTAGGTGCTTGGCTAGGATGGACTTTACTTGCATCTGAAATTCCGTATTTAGCTGCTAAAGACGGAGTGTTTCCAAAGTGGTTTGCGAAAGAAAATAAAAACAAAGCTCCTGTAAATTCATTATGGATAACAAATGGCTTAATTCAAATTTTCTTATTAACATTTGTTGTTTCAGATCAAGCATATAACTTTGCATTTTCTCTTGCTTCCTCGGCTATTTTAATTCCTTATGCTTTGTCAGCATTCTATCAATTTAAGTATAGTTTACAATCTGAAGAAAAAGATCGAACAAAAAATATAATCATTGGTTTGGTGGCAAGTATTTATGGAGTTTGGTTAGTGTATGCAGCGGGTTTAGATTATTTATTACTAACAATGACATTATATGCGCCAGGTATTTTCATCTTTTACAATGTTCAAAAGCAAACGAATCCAAAACAAATATTTACTCGTGTGGAACTGGCATCTTCTGTAGCTATTGGTGCCTTAGCATTTTTTGCGATTTACGGATTGATTACAGGAAGTATTACTTTATAAACTTTTGTAAAAATGAAATCAATTGGAGGGTTGAAATATGACACGAAGAAAAATCGTAGTTGCACTAGGGGGAAATGCTATACAATCTGGAAAGGCTACTGCTGAGGCGCAGCAAGAAGCGTTAGAAAGAACGGCAGAGCAACTCGTTAAAATTATGGAAAACGATGTGGATGTTGTTATTGCACATGGCAATGGTCCGCAAGTAGGTAACATTTTATTGCAACAAAAAGCTGCCGATACAGAAAAAACACCGGCAATGCCGTTAGATACTTGTGGTGCTATGAGCCAAGGAATGATTGGATATTGGATGGAAAATGCAATTGAGAAGGCTTTGAAAAAGCGTAAAATAAAGAAAGAGGTAGCAACGGTTATAACACGTGTTGTCGTGGATGAAAAGGATGAAGCTTTTCAAAATCCTACAAAGCCAATTGGGCCTTTCTATACAGAAGAAGAAGCGAGAAAGTTAATGGAAGAAACAAAAGCGGTATTTAAAGAGGATGCAGGAAGGGGCTGGAGACGAGTTGTTCCATCACCAAAGCCTGTGAGTATTCATGAGCATAAAATAATCAATTCATTAGTAGAAGATAGAAATATAGTCATTGCTGTTGGAGGTGGCGGAATCCCAGTTATTGACTCTGAGGAAGGTTTAACAGGTACTGAGGCTGTTATTGATAAAGACTTTGCAGCTCAAAAGTTAGCAGAATTAGTAGATGCTGATACGCTAGTCATTTTAACTGCAGTTGATTATGTTTATGTGAATTTTAATCAACCTGATCAAAAGAGATTAGAGGCTGTTACAGTTGATGAATTAGAAGGATATATACAGGATCATCAATTTGCAGCAGGTAGTATGCTCCCAAAAATTGAAGCTGCTATAAACTTTGCTAATACAGATCCAAAACGAAAAACAATTATTACTTCTTTAGAAAAGGTATATGAAGCATTAGAAGAAAAGGCAGGTACTATTATTTCTAATCAGGATGCATGTGTGTGTGTATAAATATAGCTCTTTCATTACTAGTAAGTAAAAAAGAATGGAGTTAATAACTTCATTCTTTTTTACTTATGAGTAATTTTTTGATAACTAATGTTCATAAAGTATTCATGATAAAATCAAGATATATAGGTTAACTATGATAAAATAAACTTGAATGCGCTTTCCTGACGTTTCACTCCAACATATAGCAAGAGAGAGGGAGTTCTATGAATAGACGGAATGTAGTTAAAGATCTAAAGCAGTTTGAATTATTTTCGCATGTAACAGAAAAAAAATTGAAAGGCCTAACAGAGTTTGTTTATTGGCGAACTTATAAGAAAGGTCAATTTTTATTTTTAGAAGGTGATTCAAGAGAAAGAATTTATTTCATGCTAGATGGTTTTGTAAAGTTAGAGCGAGTGAATCAAAGCGGAAATTTATTATATGAAGACTATGTAAAACGACTTTCTATTTTTCCTTATGGTGGTATGTTTACTGATGAGAGATATAATTATACAGCTGAAGCAATGACAGATGTAGAAGTATATTATATTCCTACAGTGATTTTTGAAGATATGATGAAGTCAAGCAGAACACAGCTCATGTATGTTGTTCAGCAGTTATCTTCTATATTAACAATTAACGAAAATCGTGTGCAAAATATTACAATCCCCAATGCACAAGATCGCGTCATTCAGACATTAAATTATTTAATGAACGATTTAGGTGAGCAGAATGGTCAAGAGATTGTAATTTCATGCCCGCTCACGACAATTGAAATTTCCAAAATATCTGGAACTTCTCGAGAGACTGTGAGTAGTGTATTAAAACAGTTAAAGAATGATAGTATTGTTACGGTTTTAGGTAAAAAAATTACAATACATGATCCAACTTATTTTGAGGAAATTTCGATGTGAAAACTGCATAATAAATAGTAGATAAGAGAAGTATTATTAAAATAGTAAAATTACATATTAATTCTCTTATTCGTATTATATATTAATAAAGTTCTTTATATATTTATAAGGAACTTTTTTATGTTATTCCCTATAAAAAGATTGTATATTCCGATAATTTTAGCTAAAATCGATAATAAAAAACAAGGGGAAGGGAGAAAGAATGATTCGGATTGAATATGATCGATTAGTAGCTATTTTTTATAGTATTGGAGTATTACTATTAATAAAAATACCAAACGACAATGAATTAATCGGGGAAAAACTATTTCATACATATGGAATTCCAGTAGATACATATATTTATATGGGGTATAAGATTTCGAATGTCTGGATTTGTTCTTTAGTACTACAAGTAATTTCTTTTCTATTTCTTATAAAATGGTTAGAAAAGAATGATTCGAATTGGTTAAAGAAGCTTAATAAAATAAAAGTAGTGTGCATAAGTAGTTTGATTATAATGATGCCATTTACTTTAAATAAAGTACTTCAAACCCTTGATAAAACATGGCACTATACAGGAAAAAAAGGACTAGAGGCAATTGAATATAAAAAAGAAGATAGTCAATGTAAGATGGAAAAAAAGGGAGAGCATTTTAAGCAAAATTGCGTCGTCACTTTAAAAAATTATCGTAATCATTCACAATCGTTACAGCTAGTTCTATATCAAGATGAAAACAAGAAAGTGAAAAGTTATCAAGTACCAACACCTGTTTATTTACAGCGCCATGAAACAAAGAAAGTTGAATTTCAAATTCCAGTTGGCAATGGGGAGACTGTATTAGAAAATAAAGTACCAAATATCGAATTGCAGTTATTGAATGAAAATCATAAGATATATAATTAGCGTAGTATAACAAGGGAATTTTTGGGAGAAATAATTAAAAATGAAAGAGATAAGAAAACTTTAATCATCCAAAATGTTACGGGAAATCGGACATAAATGGGATGATTTTTTATTTGTGCTTATATTCATGAGAAAGGAGAGTTAAAAATTTGGAGCAGTATAAAAAATGTGTAAGGTCAATCAGAAGAGAGTATTGTTTCTTAATGAAAAGTAGATATTTAATAATAAGATAAAAATTCTCGTTGCAAACTCCTCATATTTTGTTATGATAGTGTTACGAAAACGTTTGCATAAATTTCCGAAGGGATGCAAAAGGAGAGAACTATTATGAATAAAACATGGTGGAAAGAAGCTGTTGCTTATCAAATTTATCCACGTAGCTTTATGGATTCTAACGGTGACGGCATTGGAGATTTACAAGGCATTATTGCAAAGCTTGATTATTTAAAGGGTTTAGGAATAGATGTAATTTGGATTTGTCCAATGTATAAATCACCGAATGATGACAATGGTTATGATATTAGCGATTATCAAGACATTATGGATGAGTTTGGTACAATGGCTGATTTTGATGAATTACTAGATGAAGTGCATAAGCGTGATATGAAGCTTATTATTGATTTAGTGATTAACCATACGAGTGATGAACATCCGTGGTTTGTTGAATCACGTTCTTCTAAAGATAATCCAAAACGTGATTGGTATATCTGGCGTGATGGTAAGGATGGAGAAGAGCCGAATAACTGGGAAAGTATTTTTAGTGGTTCTGCTTGGGAATATGATGAAGTAACGGATCAATATTTCTTACACATATTCTCACGTAAACAACCAGATTTAAACTGGGAGAATGCAGAAGTCCGTGAAACCTTATATGATACTGTAAACTGGTGGTTAGATAAAGGAATTGATGGTTTCCGTGTAGATGCAATCAGTCATATTAAAAAAGAAGAAGGTCTAAAAGACATGCCAAATCCAAAAGGCTTAAAGTATGTTCCTTCTTTTGATAAACATATGAATGTAAATGGAATTCAGCCACTTTTAGAAGAACTTAAGGAAAATACATTTTCAAAATACGATATTATGACTGTTGGGGAAGCCAATGGTGTCAAAATCGAAGATGCAGACCTTTGGGTTGGAGAAGAGAATGGTAAATTCAATATGGTATTTCAGTTTGAGCATTTAAGTTTATGGGATGCAGAAAAGAAAAAAGAACTTGATGTTGTGGAACTGAAAAAGGTGTTAACAAAGTGGCAAAAAGGATTAGAGAATAAAGGGTGGAATGCACTTTATATTGAGAACCATGATAAGCCGCGTATAGTCTCCACATGGGGAAATGATAAACAGTATTGGCGTGAAAGTGCAACGGCTTTAGGAGCAATGTACTTCTTTATGCATGGAACACCATTCATTTATCAAGGTCAAGAAATTGGTATGACAAACGTTCAGTTCCCGAATATTGAAGATTATGATGATGTAGCAATTAAGAATTTATACCGCGAGAAAATTGCTGAAGGTGTACCTCATCAAGAGATGATGGAAATCATTTGGGCGTCTTGTCGTGATAATTCACGTACACCAATGCAATGGAATAATGAAGAAAACGCTGGTTTTACAACTGGTACACCGTGGTTTGGAATGAATCCAAATTATAAAGAAATTAATGTTCAAAAACAGCAAGTAGAGGCTAATTCTATTTTTAATTTCTATAAAAAGATGATTGCACTTAAAAAAGAGCATGATGTATTTAATTATGGAACATATGATTTAATCTTAGAGGACGATTCGCAAATTTATGCGTATACGCGTACGTTAAATGATGAGAAAGTTATTGTAATTAGTAATATATCTAAAGAGAACGCGGTGTATAATGAGGATTCATTCGCACTAGAACGCAAACGTTTGCTCTTAAATAACTATGAAGTAACAGAACATAACAAATGTACTACAATTACTTTAAAACCTTATGAAACAAGGGTTTATCGTATTTCTTGATAAAAAAAGATGCTCTCGTAGCATCTTTTTTTATGAAAAATAATAAATTTATATTGCAATGTGAAAACGCTTTTATTAAAATAGGTTTATGAAAACGTTTGCGTTAAAAAAGAGGTATCGTTTTCATAAAAAAAGAAATTATTATCTATATCATTAGGGATTTTATAAATAAGAGGGAGGAAGAAACAGATGAAAATTACGTCTTTTGATTTTTGGCAAAAGTTCGGGAAAGCATTGCTAGTTGTTGTAGCTGTTATGCCAGCTGCTGGTCTAATGATTTCCATCGGTAAGCTAATTGGCATGTCTGCTGGGGATGTAAATGCAGTACATACAATTGCTAGAGTAATGGAAGACATCGGTTGGGCAATTATTACAAACTTGCATATTTTATTCGCAGTAGCAATTGGGGGATCCTGGGCGAAAGATCGGGCAGGTGGTGCATTTGCAGCGCTATTAGCATTCGTCTTAACAAACCGAATTACAGGAGCTATATTCGGTGTGAACGCTGAAATGTTAGCGGATTCAAAAGCGAAAGTTTCTTCATTATTAGCAGGGGATTTAATTGTAAAAGATTATTTCACTTCTGTACTTGGTGCACCAGCATTAAATATGGGAGTATTCGTAGGGATTATTACAGGGTTCTTAGGGGCTACCTTATACAATAAATATTATAACTATAATAAATTACCACAAGCGTTAGCATTCTTTAATGGAAAACGATTTGTACCATTCGTTGTAATTGTTTGGTCTACAATTACTGCTATTGTTTTATCACTTTTATGGCCATTCATCCAAAGTGGATTAAACGAATTTGGTCGTTGGATTGCGGCATCAAAAGACAGTGCACCAGTTGTTGCACCGTTCGTATATGGTACATTAGAGCGTTTGTTATTACCATTTGGATTACATCATATGTTAACGATTCCGATGAACTATACAGAGCTTGGCGGAACGTATACGATGTTAACTGGAGCAAAAGTTGGTCAGGTTGTAGCAGGACAAGATCCGTTATGGCTTGCATGGATTACTGATTTGAATAATTTATTAGCAAATGGTGACACAAAAGCGTATAACGATTTATTAAATAATGTTGTTCCAGCTCGCTTCAAAGTTGGGCAAGTGATTGGTTCAACTGCATCATTAATCGGTATTGCGTTTGCAATGTTCCGTAATGTTGATAAAGATAAACGTGCAAAATATAAACCAATGTTTTTATCAGCTGCATTAGCAGTATTTTTAACAGGTGTAACGGAACCTATTGAATTTATGTTCATGTTTATTGCACCGGTATTATATATTGTATATGCAATTACAACAGGACTTGCATTTGCATTAGCAGATCTTATTAACTTACGTGTTCATGCGTTTGGATTTATTGAATTGATTACACGTACACCAATGATGGTTAACGCAGGATTAACAAGAGACTTAATTAACTTTGTAGTTGTCTCAGCAGTATTCTTCGGTTTAAACTTTACATTATTCAATTTCTTAATCAAGAAATTCAATTTACCAACACCGGGTCGTGCAGGTAACTATATTGATAACGAGGATGAATCAGAAGAAAGCACAACGAATGTAAAAGAAGGCTCATTAGCAACAAAGGTTATTGATTTGTTAGGTGGGAAAGATAATATCGCTGATGTAGATGCTTGTATGACACGTCTGCGTGTAACAGTAAAAAATCTAGATGTAGTTGCACCAGAGGCACAGTGGAAGCAAAACGGAGCTTTGGGACTTATTGTAAAAGACAAAGGTGTTCAAGCAGTATACGGTCCGAAAGCTGATGTGTTGAAATCAGACATTCAAGATATGTTAGGTGCATAATAAATGAAATTACTTACTTTAAACTGTCATTCTTGGCAAGAAGAGAATCAAATAGAGAAAATAAGACATCTCGCTAAAACGATTCAAGAAGAAGATTACGATGTTATTGCCTTGCAAGAGGTCAGCCAGTCTATAAAAGCTCAAAATGTATGCGGTAATAAGAAAAAGGATAACTACGGCCTTGTATTACTTGCAGAGCTTGAGAAGTTAGGCTTAAGAAATTACAATATCGTTTGGGATTTCTCGCATATTGGTTATGACATATATGAAGAAGGTTTAGCTATCATCACGAAACATCCGATTGTGAAGCAAAATTCTTTCTTTATATCAGAAAGTAAGGATATCTCTTATTGGAAAGCACGGAAAATTGTTAGTGTAACAATCTCTTATAAAGGGAAGAATATAACATTGTATTCTTGTCACCTCGGCTGGTGGAATGATGAAGAAGAGCCGTTTCAGGATCAAGTAGATTGTTTAATCAAGAATGTGAATAGAAATGAACTTTCATTCTTAATGGGTGATTTTAATAATAATGCTCGTTTGCAAGGTGAAGGATATGATTACCTTATGCAAAAAGGGTTTTATGACACATATGAGTTAGCTTTGAAAAAAGATGAAGGAACAACTGTACAAGGGAAAATTGCTGGTTGGGATGAAAATAAGCAGAACTTACGAATTGATCTTATTTTAAGCAACAAACCAACAACAGTTCTTTCTTCAAAAGTTATTTTCAATGGTGTAAATCGAAATGTTATTTCAGACCATTTTGGAGTAGAAGTTCAGTTGGATATATAATATAGAAGGAATCCTCATGGCCATGTAAGCGCTATGAGGATTTTTTTTCTGCAAATACAAGTATTTCCAAGATAAAATACTTGTATTTCTTATGACATTTCCTATATATTTGTTATTACTGAATGTAAAACCGATTTGGTCATTTTGTATGAATACTTTATCGGTTTCGTTATATAATGAAGTAAGTAAAAGGTTTTTGGAAAATAGTACATTTTCTTTTAAGCGACAACGAGGAAAATGATATAATTGCAAAATGCATGCATCATTTTCTAAAGAAGGAAAAATATATAATTAGGTGATAACTTATATGAAACAGATATGGCGTATTTATACGACGGACTTACGGAATGTAGCCAAACATTGGGCTGCGATTGTAATTGTAATAGGGCTTATGATTTTACCATCTTTATATGCATGGTTTAACATTAAAGCTTCATGGGACCCATATGGGAACACGAAAGAGATCCCGATTGCAGTTTCTAACCAAGATGTTGGATCGAACCTACGAGGAAAAGATATTAACATCGGGAAAGAAATTATAGATTCACTTAAGAAAGACAAGAATTTTGGTTGGAAATTTGTTGATGAAAAGCAAGCGATTTATGGAGTAGAGCGTGGAGACTATTATGCAAGCATTACGATTCCAAAAGACTTCTCTGAAAAAATTACAACAGTCATTAGCGATAATCCACAAAAACCAGAGCTGAACTATTTTGTAAATGAAAAGGTTAATGCCATTGCACCGAAAATTACGGCAAAAGGTGCATCAGGTATAGCAGAAGAAATCAGTAAAAACTTTGTTAAAACAGCAAATGGTGAGATTTTTAAAATCTTCAATGACCTTGGAATCGATTTAGAAACAAACTTACCAAGTATTGAAAAAGTAAAAGATCTTGTGTTTAAGCTAGAAGCACAATTCCCGGAAATGTATACACTTGTGAATACAGCATTAGATGATGCTGGTAGAGCGCAAGGGCTTGTGAAGACTGCACAAAATACATTACCGACAGTAGAAAATGTGATTCGTGATGGACAACAAATGACGAAAGATTTGGATGCATTCTTTGCAAGAAATGGTCAAACTTTAGATAATGCGCCTGGCGTTATGAAAAATAACTTAACGGTATTGAAAAAAGGAATGGATGGTGCAGCGACGGCTACAGACTTCTTAATGCATCCAGGGTTTGATTTAAATATAGCCCTCCCAGATATTCCAGATCTTCCACAAGTTAATACAGAGGGATATAAAAATATAGCGAACGGTATTAATCAAACTGTGAACAATGTTTTTAACTCCACGCGTGTGGGAACTGCATATGCACAAAGTGTTATGGATGGATTGAAAAATAAAGATGTTGACCCATCTGTAGCCCAGAAAAATGTAGCTGATGCTTCTAAACACATCCAAGGACGAATAAGTGATGTATCGTATTTAATTGATTTCTTTACTGAACTTCAAAAGAGTGCATCAACGGATTTCGGTCGAAAAGTCTTTGGAGATAGGGTTGAGCATTTAACTATTCTTAAACAATCTCTGCAGGATGCAGATGATAGAATTAAACATGTTGGAGAGTTAATTAGTACAGGTCAAGAAGTAAAACAAGATGTAAGAGACGCTGTTAATCAAAAATTAAATGCAGTAAATGGTTTAATTGATCAAGCTGAAAAAGATTATAATGAAACTTTTGTAGCAGATTTCCAAAAAGCAGTGGGCACGGCAGAACAGTTGAAAAATGAGGCAGGAAATACAATAGAGAGTGCTCAAAAGACAATAGAAGATTTCAAAAAGGCAAAAGAAGATTTACAAAATAAAGGTATTAATGGATTAGGTACTACGAAAACAGCTTTAAACAGCTTAAATGGTCAATTTCAAGCAACTATAAATATGATTGATGATATGATACCTGTCTTAAATGATTTGAATAAAATTTTAGGTGATGTTAATAGCGATAAAAATGTTAACAATCAGATTGATAAGTTAAACAAAGTAAAAGCCGATCTTCAAAAAGGAATGGATTTAACGAATAAAGGAATTGCTGCGATTGATAAAGGACAGCAACCAGCAAAAGATGTAATTGAAAGTATTAACCAAGTGTCAAAAAGTACTTCAGCACAATTAGGCGACATTTTAGCAAGATATGATTCTGAAATCGCTCCGAGCTTTAATGCTGCAATTGAACGTACAAAGCAAATGTCAAAAGATACTGCTAAAATTCTAGGCGAAGCAAATAAAAGTCTTCCAGATGTTAAAAAACTGCTAGAAGATTCATCGAAAGGCTTAGTAGAAGGTACAAAGAAAGTGGAAGATATTAAGGCAGAAATGCCAGCTGCTGAGAAGAAAATTAAAGAATTAGCAGATAAGATTCGCCAATTTGAGTCGGAAGAGGATGTAAAAGACATCATCCGTTTATTGAAAAATGATGTTGAACAGCAAAGTGATTACTTTGCAAAACCAGTAAATTTAAAAGAAAATAAATTATTTGCGATGCCAAACTACGGTTCGGGGATGTCACCATTCTATACAGTGCTTGCATTATGGGTAGGGGCACTTTTAATGGTTTCATTATTAACAGTAGAAGTACATGAGCCAGGCGCAAATTATAAGAGTCATGAGATTTACTTTGGACGTTTCTTAACGTTCTTAACGATAGGTCTTGCACAGGCATTTATTGTAGCGATGGGAGATATTTTCTTACTTGGTACGTATGTAGTTGATAAGTTTTGGTTTGTTTTATTCAGCTTATTTATTGGTGGGGTCTTTGTTTGTATCGTGTATTCACTTGTTTCTGTTTTTGGAAACGTTGGGAAATCGATGGCAATCATTCTACTCGTACTACAGGTGGCTGGATCGGGTGGAACATTCCCAATTCAAATGCTTCCAAAATTCTTCCAAACAATTTATCCATTCTTACCGTTCACATATGCAATTAGCGCGATTCGTGAAACAGTGGGCGGAATGCTTTGGGATATTGTGATAAGAGATCTTCTCGTATTGAGTGCCTTTGTGGTAATTATGCTTGTACTTGCACTCGTACTGAAAACACCGATTAATAAATCGAGTGAAAAATTCGTTGAGAATGCAAAAGGAAGTAAAATCATTCATTAAAAATAAGAGGTTCCTACTGAAAACGGTAGGAACCTTTTTGTTTAATCAAATTTTAATTTCTTTAACGCTTCTGCAAGTGCATTATTTAATGGCTCTTCTTCTTTTTGTTGCTGTTTCATATATTTTTGAACGTCGCGTTTATCTGCTTTATTACCTGATTCTTTCTTACGACGTTCTTGGAAAGTGGATAACTTTTCACGATATCCGCACTTACACGCGAAAATTTGGCCAGCACCTTCACCACGTAGTTCTAATTTTTTCTTACATTGTGGGCAACGGGCATTTGTCGTACGAGATACATTTTTACGATGTCCACATTCGCGGTCTTGGCATACGAGCATTTTGCCCTTTTTACCGTTTACTTCAAGCATTGGTTTACCGCAGTCTGGACAAGACTTCGTTGAAATGTTGTCATGTTTATACTTTTTATTGCTCGCTTTAATTTCAGTAACAATTTCTTTCGTATAGCTTTTCATTTCAGCAATGAATACTTCTTTTTTTAATTTACCTTTTGCGATCGCTTCAAGTTTTTGCTCCCATTCACCAGTTAGTGTAGGAGATTTTAGTTCTTCCGGTACTAAATCAAGTAGCTGACGGCCTTTTGATGTAATGTGAATATCTTTACCACGTTTTTCAATTAAGAATGAATTGAATAGCTTGTCGATAATATCAGCTCGTGTGGCTACAGTACCTAATCCACCAGTTGACTTTAATGTGTCAGCAAGTTGTTTGTTTTGCGTATCCATGTATTTTGTTGGGTTTTCCATCGCTGAAAGTAATGTTGCTTCATTAAAGCGTGCAGGTGGTTTTGTTTGACCTGATGTTTGTGCAATTAGTTTTACGTTTAATGTATCGCCTTTTTCAATACGAGGTAAAATTTGCTCTTTTAAATCTTCCCCTGCATCATCATCCTCAAATCTGTTTTCATATACTTCTTTCCAACCAGAATGTAAAATTGTTTTACCGCGTGCGACGAATGTTTCATCACCAATTTTTGTGCGTAATGTTAGTTGTTCATATTCGAAGGCTGGGAATAAAACTGCTAAGAAGCGCTTTACCACTAAATCGTAAATTTTGCGTTCCTTATCTGTGAAAGCTGAGAAATTCACATAGCTTTCCGTTGGGATAATTGCGTGATGATCGCTTACCTTACTATCATCAACAAATGCCTTAGAAACTTTTATAGATTTATTTAAAACCTTATGAGCTAAAGGACGATATTCTCCTACTCCACACGCTTTTAGACGTTCTGGAAGTGTTCCGACAATATCGGATGAGATATAACGTGAATCTGTACGAGGATACGTTAATACTTTGTGCTGCTCATACAATTTTTGCATAATATTTAGCGTTTCTTTTGCAGAGTAACCAAAAATTTTATTCGCATCACGTTGTAGCTCTGTTAAATCATAAAGACCAGGAGCAAATGATTTTTTCTGCTTTTTCTCAATGTCAACGACAGTAGCATTGTGCTTGTCGAGTTTTTTCACAACGGCATCGACTTTCTCTTTATTAAAGCTACGACTATTGCCTTTCGCATCTTGCCAAGTTAGCTTTAATTTGCTAGATGTTTGAGCTTCAATACCATAGTATGTTTGTGCTTTGAAGTTTTTTATTTCATCTTCACGACCTGCAATGATAGCCACAGTAGGTGTTTGTACACGACCACAGTTTAGTTGAGCATTAAACCTTGTAGTTAATGCACGTGTTGCATTTAGGCCGATGTACCAGTCAGCTTCTGAACGAGCGACAGCTGAAGCGTATAAATTGTCATATGCTTTACCTGGTTTTAAGTTTGCGAATCCGTCTTTGATTGCTTTATCGGTAACAGATGAAATCCATAGACGTTTGATAGGTTTATTAATTTTAACTTTATCAATAATCCACCGGGCGACTAATTCCCCCTCGCGACCTGCGTCTGTAGCTACAATGATTTCATTTACATCTTTTCTAATTAGTTGGCTTTTAACGGCATTAAACTGTTTGCCAGTTTGCTTAATCACTGTTAATTTCAAACGTTCAGGTAGCATTGGTAAATCTTCTAGATTCCACTTTTTGTATTTTATATCATAGCTTTCTGGGTCTGCTAATGTAACGAGATGCCCTAAAGCCCAAGTAACGATATATTTATTACCTTCAAGATAACCGTTACCTTTTTTATCACACTGTAGTACACGTGCAATATCACGTGCGACAGAAGGTTTCTCAGCAATTACAACACTTTTTGCCATATTTAAAACATCCTTTCAAATTTCCATAAGTTAAATATAGCATACATCCTTTTTTGATTCAGTTATGTTGAAGATTCTAACCTTTTGTTAGTCATTAAATACTCTACATCTTTGAATAGTAGGGGGATGTTTTTCGTTTTTATGGAAAAGTATCAAAGCGTGTTGTGGCGAAGTGGTGGAAGTGATAAAAGATGATGTGCCAAAATATCTTTCTAAATATAAAGATAAAAAATATACAAACTTGTTATTTTATTAGAATAAGAGTAGACTCTGAATTAGATGAATAAGAACACATGGGAGTTTGCGGATGCAGACTGAGAGTACGACTAATCTGTCGTTGACCATTAGAACCTGTTGGATAATGCCAGCGTAGGGAGAGTGTAACAGCACATGTTCAGGCACTTTGCATACGCAAAGTGTCTTTTTGTGTATCTCCCACTATTAAGTTAGGAGATGAAGAGAATGAATATACAAGAAATCGCAAAAGTAGTGGAAACAGTAAGAGGGGCTAATCCTCTTGTGCATAATATTACAAATGTCGTTGTGACAAACTTTACAGCCAATGGCTTACTTGCATTAGGAGCATCACCTGTGATGGCGTATGCAAAAGAAGAAGTGGCAGAAATGGCTAGCATTGCAGGAGCGCTCGTTCTAAATATGGGTACGCTGCGCCCTGAAGAAGTGGAAGCGATGCTCATTGCTGGAAAATCTGCAAATACACATCATGTACCAGTATTATTTGATCCAGTTGGCGCAGGGGCTACTTCTTATCGAACAGAAGTAGCAAGATATATTCCGAGTGAAGTGAAATTAGCAATGCTTCGCGGAAATGCAGCGGAAATTGCCAATGTAATTAATGAGAAATGGGAAATTAAAGGCGTCGATGCTGGAACTGGAAACGGTGATGTTGTAGGAATTGCGAAACAAGCAGCGGATGAACTAGATACAGTGGTGGTGATTACTGGAAAAGAAGACGTTGTAACAGATGGTGAGCGAACAGTTATCATTCGTAACGGCCATCCGATTTTAACGAAAGTTACAGGAACAGGCTGTTTATTAACTTCTGTAATGGGAGCATTCGCAGCAGTTGAAAAAGATTATGTGAAAGCGGCAGTTGCTGCATTAACATTTTATGGTGTAGCAGCAGAAATCGCTGCAAGTAAAACGGTAGAGCAAGGCCCAGGGAGTTTCCAAATTGAATTTTTGAATCAGCTAGCTAATGTTACTGCAAATGATGTTGAACAATATGGAGAAGTGGAAGGGGTTCGCTAAGGGGGGATGAGAGAAATGCCACGCATAGATAGACAACAAATATCTAAGTTATTACAAGTCTATTTTATTATGGGAAGTAATAACTGCCAAAAGGATCCACTGCAAGTTACGAAAGAAGCGCTAGATGGTGGAGTGACCCTTTTTCAATTTCGTGAAAAAGGTGAAGGAGCTTTAGCTGGAGAAGAACGAGTGCATTTTGCTAAGCAGCTACAAATGCTTTGTAAAGAATATGATGTACCTTTTATCGTGAATGATGATGTGGAATTAGCAATTGAATTAGATGCAGATGGTGTTCATGTCGGCCAAGATGATGAAGGAATTACATCCGTTCGTGAAAAAATGGGAGATAAAATTGTTGGGGTATCTGCCCATACGATAGAAGAAGCGCGTTTTGCGATTGCAAACGGAGCGGATTATTTAGGAGTAGGGCCTATCTTTCCAACAAGCACGAAAAAGGATACAAAAGCAGTACAAGGAACGAAGGGGTTGCGTCATTTTAGAGAGTCAGGAATTACGATCCCAATTGTTGGGATTGGTGGAATTACAACTGAAAACGCCGCTTCTGTTATAGAGGCAGGGGCAGATGGAGTGTCCATTATTTCAGAGATAAGTTTAGCAGATTCACCTTATGAAAGTACGAAGAAACTTATGGAACAAGTAAATAAATAAGAAAGAGAAAGCAGCTTAAAAAGAAATAAGCTGCTTTTCTTATATAATAATGAGCTATTTTGAGAGCGCGAGTGTCATTTTAATACATATATGAAATTGTATATCATTATATTATTCCTTTTTATGGAAATGTAAAAAATGGTATGATATAATCGGTTTGTTAAAACTGATTATTCTATCTTTTTTGAAAAAAGGTGATTGCCAAGATGACAAAAATTATAGTAACACCAGAGAAATTATATCAGTTAGCAAAGAAGATACAGGAGTTTGCTTACTTTATCGAACAAACAGATGGACAACTTCGAAGTTCGTATGCCCAAATACAATGGGAAGTAAAGGTAAGGAGTCGGATTGAACATGAAATGCAACAAGCTTCTACTGTGGCTAAAAATATTAGTAAGCAATATTATGAGCTCGGAGATAAACTAAGACAGAAGGCTGAAGAGTTTGAGAAAGCAGATAGAGAAGGGGCACTTTCACAGCAGAAAAGTAAGGGAATTTCTAATTTAAATGCAGATAATGCGTTAGGTTTAGGGAAATTATATAAAACATTAAGTGGTGCCTACTATAAAGTGATTATACCTGGATATGGTTCAATTGCGAAAGGCTTAAAGATAAAGCCGGATGCTGTGAAGGGAAAAACATACTTATATGGGCAAAAAAGACCATTTACTGGATTTTCAGATGGAGGAAAATTAAAGAAAAGTGCAGGGTTTTTTCTAAAAATAGTAGATAGGCAGTATTTAGGGTGGAAGAAAACATCTGGTTTAAATGGGACAAGATATAACTATGATAATACAAAAGTAGGAAAATATTATAGTTTGGGAAATGGTGTGAAAGGTGCGTTAAAAGAAAGTTTTGATGTAACGAGTCTGTTTAAAAAAGGTAAAAGTGTAGAAGCGATAAAAAATATTATGAAAGGGAAAGGTTTATTTGGGACCTTATTAACTGTAGGTGGTACAACAAAAGAATATTTGTCTAATGGAAAAGGCTTACTAAGTACTGAATATGCATCTGCACTTACTGTGGATTTAGGCAGAGCAGCCGTATCTGTAGCTGCTGGGGCAGCTGCAACTGCAGCATCAGGGGCCTTGATGGGGGCAACAATTGGCTCTGTAATTCCAGGGGTTGGAACAGCAGTTGGTTTCTTGGTTGGTTTAGGTGCCAGTTACATCCTATCTTCTGGAGGGGTAGGAAACTTTATAGATAATACTGTTAAAAAAGGAGTAAATGATTTTCTAAAAGGTTCATCAGCAGTTATAAAAAATGTTGGAAATTCGATTTCAGATAAAGTAAAAGGAATTGGAAATTCAATTGGAAAATCCGTAATCTCAATCTTCTCTTGAAAGATTTATATAACGTATATAGGGAAGTGAAAATTTGAACACAAAAAAAGATATAAGGCTATATAAAGGGATTTATTATAGTGTTTTTTTTCCGTTCGTTTTTGGGTGTGCATGTTTAGTGACATGGCCGGATAGTATGTTATATGTTATTTCTGGCTTGCTTTTAAACTTTTTGTTAGCTGTACTTTCTTATGTATTTAAGTGGGAGAAGTATTTAGGCTGGCGAATTTATTTTGGTATTATTCAGTTTGATTTATCTTGCATATTTACTTTGATGGCAACGTGGTATAGATGGGGAAGTATGTGGGAAATTGGTGTTGGAATGGTAGGGTGTTTTCTGATATGTAAAATAATAGGTTATAAATTCCGGGGAATTATTTTAAAAGAAGCAATAAATCCTAAAACAGTAATTGGAAAAATTATTTATGGATTAGGTTTTTTAGGGGGGGGAACTGCAGGGTTTGCGGGACATTTTTTAAATACAGAGCTGCAGGGAAGATATGGAGAACATGTAGGCGGTGGAATTGTATTAGGAATATTATCGGTGGGACTTTTATTACTCTCAATGTTTTTTCAAGCTACACATTATAAAATTGATCATCCGAATTTTGATGCTTTTGGAAAGGGCAATCCAAAATTTAATGGGTTTTAATTTAGGGAGGGAGAAATTTGATTAAGCATGACATTATAAAAATAGATGATGCATTAAAAAGTAATCCAGATAATATAGAAGAAATTGTACAGCAATTATTCGAAGGGGATTCAGTAGAGAATCAGTCTTTAAGACCAGAGGTTGTGCGAGAAGTTAATTATCTATATGAAAATGTATGGATGGGTTTATTTTGGTATTTACACCGATACACAGGGGAATGGATTCAAGCAGAACCGTTAGTAGAAGAATTAAATGAAAAAGTTCAAGAGGCTGAATCATTAGAAGAAGCGGCAACAAATGCGATATATATATTACAGTCATGGGGAGAACAAGTAGTATTTGACTTTATGGGAACGCTCTGCATGCTAGAAGCAGATTTGGTGACAAGAGACGGAGAAATAGATGAATTATTACATATTATTCGAACTTTTGAAGGTAGTTATTCAGGGTATGTGAGAGAAAGAGAAAAACAGCTTGTAATGGCAGTAGATGAAGATATTCAGCCAGGTATGGGGTATTATATTGCACAACCAATTATTCAAGAGGCACCTGCTTTTGCTGTTTGGGTTCAAGCGGTTTTACAAGTTGCCTTAGACCAAAGAAGAGGTCTAATTAAAGACGCTCTTAGTTCTATATCTTTTAAAAGAGGCAGCTATGAAGAATTTATATTGAAAATCTCAATGGCAATTCAAGGAGTCATTGAAGATACAGCTTTATTATGTGGTTATATTGCGGTAAAGGTTTTTCAATTACAAAGGTACTATACATTTCATATTTGATGTATGTAGTTTTTACAGAAGTAAGGGTTTTAGCAGGAATTTTGGTGCATTAATATTCTTATCTTACATTTTTTTTGGAAAACAAGGCGGTGAAGTGAGAGATTGATGTTCAACAAAATTTTAATTCATGAGATAGAAATAGTCAGGGGAAGCAATTCCACGGATTAAAGTTTTACTTTTCAGCATAAAAACATTGGTGCCGCTCAAACTAACGTGTATGAACATATATTGTTTCGGAGGCGACAACATGATTTCTTTACAAGACATTATAGCTGCTCATGAGAAAATGAAAGGCATTGTACATATGACACCACTAGATTATTCAAGTACATTTAGTGAATTATCAAAGAATGAAGTGTATTTAAAACTGGAAAATTTGCAAAAGACGGGTTCTTTTAAGGTGCGTGGTTCTTATAATAAGATGGTTTCTCTTGATAAAGGTGAAATGGAGAATGGAGTCATTGCTGCGTCAGCTGGAAATCATGCTCAAGGAGTCGCCTATTCTAGTAATATGCTTGGCATTCCTTGCACGATTGTGATGCCAAAAGGTGCACCGCTTAGTAAAGTGTTGGCGACGAAGCGATATGGTGCACATGTGGAATTACAAGGGGATGTATTTGATGATGCTTTAGCTTATGCGCTAGACTTGAAAGAACAAACGGGAGCGAAATTTGTTCATCCGTTTGATGATGAAGCGGTGATTGCGGGTCAGGGTACCGTAGGCTTAGAAATCTTGCAGCAGCTTGATGATGTAGAAGCTGTTATTTGTCCTATTGGAGGCGGGGGCTTAATCGCAGGTGTTGCGATGGCGATTAAAGAGCAAAAGCCATCGGTGAAAATATATGGTGTACAAGCACTTGCCTGTCCAGGTATGAAGCAATCTATCGAAGAAAAGAAAGTAATTACAGTAGAATCTTCACCAACTATGGCAGATGGAATCGCGGTGAAAAGGCCAGGAGAGCATACTTTTCAGCTTGTAGAGCGTTACGTAGATGGTATTTTTTGTGTGGATGAAATGGAAATAGCGCGAACGATGCTAATGCTACTTGAACGCAATAAGCTATTAGTAGAGGGATCGGGTGCTAGTTCATTAGCGGCTTTACTTTATCAAAAAGTACCTGTGAAAGAGAAGAAAGTTGTGTCAATATTAAGCGGAGGTAATGTCGACGTAAACTTCATTACTCGTATTATTGAACATGGAATGGTTGAAGCAGGGCGATTCGTTCATATTGCAACGATGATTAAAGATAAACCAGGACATTTGCAACACTTACTGGAAATTGTAACAAGTTTTGAAGCAAACGTGTTGCATATTCATTTAGAGCGGATTGGAACAAAGGTATTCCCAGGTTATGCGCAGCTTCATTTATCGCTAGAGACGAAGGATAAAAATCATATTGAAGAAGTATTAAGTGGGATAGAAAAGAAAGGGTATAACGTAGAAATTATTGAATGAAAAATTTAAACAAACGTTTGATTAAATGAAAAAGCACAAACTTTATTCGAAAAAAGTTTGTGCTTTTATATGTTAAAACATAATTGAAATGAGTAGCATTCCAATTCCGATGGAGGTAAATGTTGCAACCAAACCAGGAATCATAAAACTATGATTTAATACATATTTACCAATACGTGTTGTTCCTGTGCGATCAAAGTTAATCGCAGCAACAATTGTTCCGTAGTTCGGAATGAAGAAATATCCGTTTACTGCAGGAAACATCGCAATAAGAAGTGCTGGTGAAATACCAAGTGATAATCCGAGTGGCACTAACGCACGTACTGTTGCTGCCTGACTATACAGTAAAATAGATAGAATAAATAATGCAATAGCAAATAACCATGGTGCACTTGTTACTAAGTGTTGAATCGATCCTTGAATCGTATTTAAGTTTCCGTTGAAGAATGTGTCTCCCATCCAAGCGATACCGAAGATTGCAACAACAGCTGTAGCGCCTGCTTTAAAGACATTACCAGATACAATGCTTTCTACATTTGGTTTACAGAAGATAATAATAAGAGCAGCAATTGTAAGCATAACCATTTCAATTGTATTTGGCATTGAAAGACGCACTAATTTTCCATCTACCATCCATCCTGGACGAAGTGCTTCGAATGAACCAAGAAGGACAACAAAAAGTGTAGCGAATAAGAAAAGAATAACAGATAACTTGGCACCTTTTGCACCGATAAATTCTTTCTTTTCTTCAAGTTTCGGAATCATGCCTTCTTTCAATCGTTTTAAGTATTCTGGGTCTTCATTTAACTCTTTACCCATTTTGCTTGCAACGAAAGCAGCTAGCATGCAAGCGATAAAAGTAGAAGGAATACTTACTTTTAAAATATCTAACAATGTAATTTTATAATCAGCTAGCATCGCTAATAGGGCCACAGTTGCAGCTGAGATTGGGCTTGCTGTGATTGCCTGTTGTGAAGCGATTACGGCAATGGACATTGGGCGTTCCGGTCTAATTCCTGACTCTCGTGATACTTCTGCGATAACAGGAAGTACAGAATAGGCAACGTGACCAGTTCCAGCACATAACGTAAATAAATAAGTTACAATAGGAGCAAAGAATGTAATGCGCTTTGGATTTTTACGTAGTGCTTTTTCTGCGAGATGGACAAGATAATCCATTCCACCCGCAGCTTGCAGGGCACCCGCAGCTGTAATGACTGCTAAAATCATCAGCATAACGTCAATAGGAGGAGCTGTTGGTTGTAAGTGGAAGACAAATACGAGTATTGCCATACCAACTCCGCCCATTACTCCTAGTCCAACTCCACCAAGGCGTGCACCGATAAAAATACAGAGAAGCAAGGTAAGAAATTGTAGCCAAAACATGATAAACTACCTCCGAAATTCATATGGTAAGATATTTTTGAATAATTTAAATTTAACTGATAATTATTAAATTAAACAAAGAGAAAGTTGTTATATAAACCTTTTTTATTATATAACACGTAAAAAGTAACATTCACTACATTTTGTGACATTATTTCAAGAAAATTAAGTGTAAAGTGATGAAAAAATGTGATTTGTTTGTTTGAAAAAATAAATCATGCTACAATGAAAACGAATTAAAACCGGGGAGCCAATTGGCTGAGAGGATGTAAGTGAGCATCGACCCTCAACCTGATCTGGATAATGCCAGCGTAGGGAGTTACTTAAAGTGATGTAAGCAGATGTTATTGTATAATAACTTGCATGCAAGGCTTTCCTACGTATTTCGTGGGAAAGCCTTTTCTTTTTACAAAACATATTTTGCAAGGGGGATTTTAGTATGTCACAACAAGTTACCATTTCATTTTCAGTCGTACCACAAGCAAAAACGAAAGATGTGTATGCCGTTGTTGATAAAGCAATTGAAGTCGTACAACAATCTGGTGTTCGTTATGAAGTAGGTGCGATGGAAACAACGCTAGAAGGAGAATTAGATGTGCTTCTCGACGTGATCAAACGTGCACAACAAGCTTGTGTTGATGCTGGGGCAGAAGAAGTGATTACGTCTATTAAAATTCATTATCGTCCAAGCACTGGTGTAACGATTGATGAGAAAGTTTGGAAGTACCGTGATGAATATGAAAAACCAGAAACGATCTAATATAACAATTACAGCGCTTTGGCTAATCCTTCTCATTGCCATATGGGAAGGATCTGTTTCATTATTTCAAATTGAACAGTGGATTTTGCCTAAACCTTCTGCTATTGTACAGGAACTGATTGGAATGAAGGATTTATTACTACCAAATATAATACAAACATTGCAAGAAGTTATCATCGGATTATTCTTTGCGATTTTACTTGGAACGAGTATTGCAATTATTATGGACATTATTCCATTGTTTCGTTTGTTAATTAATCCGTTACTCGTTATTTCACAAACCATTCCGATTGTCGTGCTAGCACCTTTATTTATTATTTGGTTTGGATATGGCATGCTTCCAAAGGTGATGGTCGTTATTCTTGTTTGTTTCTTTCCAATTGCTCTTAGTATTTTAGAAGGTTTTCAAACAGTAGATAAAAATATGCTCAAGTTACTACAAACAATGCGAGCGTCGAAATGGCAAATCTATCAGAAGGTAAAATTCCCAGCTGTGCTCCCGTATTTTTTCTCAGGACTAAAAATAGCTGTTACATATAGTGTGATGGGAGCAATTATTGGGGAGTGGCTTGGTGCGAGTGAAGGATTAGGTGTCATGCTTACGCGTGCAACAAAATCCTTTTTAACAGCTCGTGTATTTGGTATCGCAGCAATTATTGTCATGGTCACATTGTTCTTGTATTTTATTGTAGAATTTATGGCAAGACTAACAGCACCATGGATATACAGAAAGGACGGCAGAAAATGAAAAAAGGTTTGAAAGTTATGCTAGCCGCAATACTTGCAGTTGGTGTTGTCGGTTGTAATGCAGCGAAGAAAGAAGAGAGTACAGATAAGGAAAAGAAAGTAAAAGTTGTTTTGGACTGGTTTCCAAATACAAACCATACTGGTTTATATGTAGCAAAGACGAAAGACTACTATAAAAAGCAAGGTTTAGATGTAGAAATTATTCAGCCTGGTGATAACGTATCGGTAGAGCAAATGATTGCATCAGGAAAAGCGGATTTCGGTGTGAGTTATCAAGAAAATGTAACATCAGCTCGTGTTGAAGGAATACCAGTTGTTTCGATTGGAGCAATTATTCAACATAACACATCTGCATTTGCATCGTTGAAAAAAGATAATATTACTTCTCCGAAAGATTTTGAAGGAAAGCGTTATGGGGGGTGGGGAGCGCCAGCAGAAGAAGCAACACTGAAAACAATTATGAATAAACATCAAGCTGATTTTAATAAAGTAGAAAAGATCGTTCTTGGACAAACAGATTTCTTTAAATCAATTGGTAGAGATGCAGATTTTGAATGGATTTATTATGGCTGGGACGGTATTGAAGCAAAACGACAAGGAAAAGAATTAAATACAATCATGGTAAAAGGTCTAGATCCAGCATTAGATTTCTATAGCCCTGTCATTATCACAAGTGAAAAGAACACAAAACAAAATAAGGATTTTGTGAAAAAATTTATGAACGCAACGGCAGAGGGATATAACTTTGCAATTAAAGAGCCAAAAGAAGCAGCTGATATTTTAATAAAAAATGTACCGGACATTAATAAAGAGTTAGTACAAGAGAGTCAAAAGTGGTTAAGCACGAAGTATCAAGATGATGCGAAAGCATGGGGAGTACAGAAGGAAGAAGTTTGGACGAATTACATGAATTTCTTACACGATAATAAAGTGATTAAAAAGAAAATTGATGTAAAAGATGCATTTACAAATGAATTCCTTCCAAGTGAAAAATGAGCGGATTACAAATAAAAGATGTTGTGAAAGCATTTGATGGAAAAAATGTACTAGAAAAGATTAGCGCTTCTATACAAGAAGGTGAGTTTGTCTCATTTGTAGGCCCAAGTGGTTGCGGGAAAAGTACGTTATTAAATCTGATTGCGAGCGTTGAAGAGGCGACTAGTGGTCAGGTAATTTACAACGATACTCTTGTTCAAAAACAGGATATTGTAAGCTATATGCCGCAGCAAGATCTATTGCTTCCGTGGCGCTCAGCACTACAAAACATTGTTCTTCCATTAGAAATTGATGGGAAGCCAAAGAAAGAGCGACTTGCAGAAGGAATGGAAGCCTTGCAGCAGTTTGGTTTAGCTGAATATGCAAATCATCATCCAGATGCATTGTCTGGTGGTATGCGTCAGCGGATTAGTTTTCTTCGTACTTATTTATGTGAAAAGCCGATTATGTTACTTGATGAACCGTTTGGTAAGTTAGATGCATTTACAAAAATGGAAGTGCATCATTGGCTTTTAGATTCATGGCATCAAGAGAAGCAAACGATTGTAATGGTAACGCATGACTTAGATGAAGCGATTCTGTTATCTGATCGTGTATTCATTATGTCACAAAGACCAGCAACAATTGTAGGTGAGGTGAAGGTTAATTTACCTCGTCCTCGAACGATGGATATGTTAACATCCCTTGAGTTAAAAGAAGATAAAGCAGAGATTTTAGGGATATTAGCTCCTTATATGCGGAAGTAAAAAAAGCCTCTTAACAATTTTTGGTATAATGATTGTTAAGAGGCTTTTTGTATGGAGGAGATATGATGGATAAAACAATTCAACAAATGATAGATGAATTAAACGTAAATAGTGTAGAAGAGATAAAGCCGCAATTGAAGAACAAGATTAGCATGATGCAGCTTGGTTTGGTGGAAGATTCCGATGTAACAGCAGAAGAAGTGGAAAAGCTAGTTGACTTTATGAAATTACGTAACGAATTTTTAGAAGAAACACCAGAATTGACGGGGAATTTTTTAGTAGGGAAATTCGAGCAGATATTCGATGAATTTACAGATTCTATGATTCAAAAAGGATACGTAGAGCATGCGATGTCTTTCGTAACAGATTTATTAAAATGTATGGACGCAAGAGCGGAGTTAGCCAAAATTATGCTGCTTCGTAAGAAATATGATGAATTTGATACGAAAGATACGTTTTATGAATTGAAAAATACTTTTTATCGAATGATGAATAAGCAAGCAAGAGGAAATCTTCATCGAGAAATGTTTCTTGTAACTGGATGTATACATACAATTCTGTTTGATTTAGAAGAACAATCACAAGAACATGGCCGAGGAGTTATCAGCTGTTTAACAGATTATACAACAGGTGAACAGAAGTCGGTAAAACAATTTGAGGAAGAAGAGCACGTTCCAGAAGTAAAGAAGATAGCAAGTAAAGAGTATGGAGTAGAATTGCAGAGAAGAATCCATATGTGGAAATCATTAACTTTTGATTTTACAAGTCCATATGTAATGGAGAAAATGTATGAAGAAATTTTTAGTGAAAAAGAGGAACAAACAGATTTATAACGAATAAAATATAAGAGCATGGTATATGCTTGTTATAGAACAATAATGATTTACAAAGGAGTGAAAGGATAAAATGACTTTATCAACTGTTCTTCAAATGGTTTTAGCTTGATATGGGAGGAGTCTGCCCATTTTTAAAGTTTAGGCCAAATTGAAGACAGCAGGTAAAGAACCTTAATCCTTTTTTACGATAATAAAGTGAAATTGTAATGGGTAAGGTGTATTCACCTTACCCATTTTTTCATGTATACACAATTAAATAAGATCTTTATTTTGCTGTTCTCTCTATTTGGCTTGTTAGTTATAAAGAAAAGGAGAGAACAAAAATGAGCGTATTAACAGTAGAAAATCTTATGCATACGTATGGAGGTAAAACCATTTTATATAATGCTTGTTTTCGATTATTACAAGGGGAGCATGTTGGACTTGTTGGAAATAATGGTGCAGGAAAGTCAACATTGCTTCGGCTTTTAACAGGAGAAATTTTGCCTGATGCTGGAACGATTGAATGGTTTCCACATGTGAAGATCGGTTTCTTACAGCAACATATTGATTTACAAGAGGGAACAACGATTGAAGAATATTTACAAAGCGCTTTTTCTCATCTTTATGAAATTGAACGTGAAATGGTAACACTTGCTGAAAAGATGGGAAAGGAAACGGAGTTAGAAAAGTTATTAGTGAAATATGGAGAATTACAAAATATATTGGAAGGCTCAAATTTTTATCAAGTTCATACAAAAATAGAAGAAGTAGCAGCTGGCTTAGGTTTATTAGACTTAGGTATGAAAAAAGATGTTTCAAAACTAAGTGGCGGCCAGCGTACAAAGTTATTACTTGGAAAGCTTCTTTTAGAGAAACCACATGTCTTATTGCTGGATGAGCCAACGAATTATTTAGACACAGTTCATATTGATTGGTTAAGGGCATATTTACAAGCGTATGAGCATGCTTACATTGTCGTTTCACACGATGAGTCATTTTTAAATCACATTACAAATGTTATTTATCATTTAGAAGGGCAAACAATAAAGCGATACGCAGGAAATTATGAAAGGTTTTTAGAAAGCTACCAACTTCAGAAGCAACAATTACAAGTAGCTTATACAAGACAGCAAAAAGACATTGCAAATTTAGAGAGTTTTATCCAAAAAAATAAAATTCGAAAAGCGAAACAAGCAAAAAGCCGTGAAAAGGTATTGGAGAAAATAAAAAAGGTTGAAAAGCCTAACGATGTAACAAAGCCATATTTTCATTTCAGCATTCACACTGAGCCTGTGAGCCGTATATTACAAGCAAAACAGATTCAAATTGGTTATGCGGAACCATTATTTTCATCTTTTAATTTACAAGTGAAAAGAGGCGAAAAGATTGCAATTGTTGGTCATAATGGAATTGGAAAAACAACAATGTTAAAAACGTTACTAGGGCAACTAGAACCATTAAGCGGAGCAGTTCATATTGGAGAGAGAGTACAGCCTGCATATTTTGCGCAAGAAGAGTTTGCAGCTGAAATTACACCACTTGAGCAAGTATGGTCAAGGCGTCCGGATATGACGCAAAAAGAAATTCGGCAATCTTTAGCACGATGTGGGTTAAAGGCAGATCATATTCGGCAATCTCTATGTTCTTTAAGTGGCGGAGAACAGACAAAAGTACGTTTATGTGAGCTGATGCTAATGAAAAGCAATTTTTTAATTTTAGATGAACCAACGAATCATTTAGATATATATGCGAAAGAGGCATTAAAGGAAGCATTAGAGCAATACACGGGAACGATTTTACTTGTTTCTCATGAACCTTCTTTTTATGAGTCTTGGGTGACTCGAGTTTGGAATCTGGAGGAAATGGATGTTACTAAAAGATAAGAGGGAAATTTATTTGGAAGTGTAATGGGTGAGGGATAGATTATTTTAGTGAGAAATTATGAAAGCAGCTACGTGTTACGTGGCTGCTTTCGTATTATTTACTGGTTTACTTGTAATCGTTCTTGGATGAATAGTAGCAATTTAACAATGCTATCTTCCGTATAAATATCAAATTTTTGTCGATGAAATTCACCATGTTCGTGATAAAAAATCAGTTCACCTTTCCCAGCAACTTCGTTTATTAACATATGAAAACTAAGTGGTGTTGCTACAATTGATCCATTATCATCTCTTAAAAGAATTTGGCAGAGCGTTTTTTGTTGTGCAACCTCATATAAAAAATCGTAATGAAAGGATTGGGCTAGTTTTTCTATCCGGGATAATAGTAGAGTTTGTATAGCATGATTTTCGTGCATACAATGTAACCTCTTTTCGTTTGTATGTATAAAGTATTTACTGTTATTTAGTATATTAATTCTGAGTATCATTTGTATACCATATTGTGGTACCATTTAAAATTTTCATGTAAAATAATAGTAAAAATATGTAAGGGGGGATTATGTGGGTTTTGTGATAGCAACATTATTATTTTTAGTATTAATTGGAATGATTGCCAAATCGATTAAGAAAAATAAACGAAAAGTAAATCTTTATAAAACAGGTAATGGTGATAGTACTGCTTCTACACCAGTATTCTTTGCAGGATCAGATAATGATAGTTCACATGATTGCGGAAGTTCTTTTGGAGGCGATAGCGGTTTTTCAGGCGGTGACGGCGGTAGCTGTGGCGGCGGTGGAGATTAAGGAGAAGCGCTCTTTATGGGCGTATTTCTTTTTAAACAAACGTTTGATTAGTGGACTTGAACTCGTATAGAATCAGCTAAACAAACGTTTGATTAGTTGCCGGTGGAGTATTTATTGTCAAACTTGGTTTTAAGATTGGAGTTATTCATACACCTCGAATCTGGTTTGAAAATACATTTTCCTAAATAAGGAATATAGCCTCTTGTAATAGAGGTTTTATATTTGTTATTATTAGACTGAACGGTCGGTTTTGTGAGGTGTGAACATGAGAAAGAGTGCAGAAGAGATAAAAAAGGAAATAGCGTACCAAGCGGAAGAGTTATTTTCACAAAAAGGATACGCTGCAACATCTATGGAAGACATTTGCGAAATTACAGAACGTAGTAAAGGTAGCATTTATTATCATTTTAAAAGTAAGGAAGAATTATTTTTATTCGTGGTAAGACAACATACGTATGATTGGCTTGAAAAGTGGAATGAAAAAGAAAAACAGTATCATACGAGTACCGAGAAATTATATGGACTTGCAGAGTACCATGTAGAGGATACACAGCATCCAATTTTTAGTGCAGTTGAAGAGTTTTCCATGAGTCAAGTTGTAAGCAAAGAGATTTTAGATGAAATGCTTGTTCTAGCAAGAGAATCATATGGTGTTTTTGAGAAATTAATTGAAGAAGGCATAAAATCTGGAGAATTCCGTCAAGGAGATATCCGGGATCTTATGTATATTGTGAATGGTTTACTATCTGGGCTTGGTGTACTTTACTACGAGTTAGATTCTGTAGAAATGAAGCGAATTTACAAAAAAGCAATTGATGTATTATTACAAGGACTGGCAGCTGAATCATAAATCAGCAGCTTTTCTTTCATATTAATTTAGACTGAACGGTCGGTTTATAAAGGGAGGAATAACATGAAAGAGTTATTTAAAAATCGGGCATTTATGCTTGTTATGGCGTCTGATATTTTACAGCAGTTTGCGATTTGGATTCGAAATATGGCATTGTTGTATTTCATTATGGAGCGAACAAATAATGATCCTGTTTCAGTTTCATTATTATCGGTTATGGAATATGCACCTATTTTTATTTTTTCCTTCATTGGTGGTGCGCTAGCAGATCGTTGGAATCCTAAGAGAACGATGGTAGCTGGAGATATGCTAAGTATGTTATCCATTATAGGGATTATTTCACTGTTAAAAATGGATTATTGGCAGGCTATATTTTTTGCAACTCTTGTTTCAGCAATTGTTGGGCAATTTTCTCAGCCTTCATCGTCACGTATATTTAAACGTTACGTAGAAGAAAAACATGTTGCAAACGCAATTGCTATTAACCAAACGTTACAGTCGTTATTTCTAATTTTTGGTCCAGTTGTAGGTTCGATTGTATATACACAACTTGGATTGTTCGCATCACTATATAGTTTAATCGGCTTATTCGTGTTATCTGCTATTACTCTTTCATATTTACCCAGATGGGTTGAAAAAGAGAGAACGGAGAGTATTTCATTATGGAATGATATAAAAGAGGGCTGGAGATATGTCCTTCAAACCCAAAATTTATGTATGATTACAATTACTTTTGCAATTATGGGTTTAGCAGTAGGGCTAACAAATCCATTAGAAATATTTCTTGTTATTGAACGATTAGGTATGGAAAAGGAGGCCGTTCAATATTTAGCAGCAGCTGACGGGATAGGTATGCTAATTGGAGGCGTCGTTGCAGCAGTTTTTGCTTCAAAGGTACATCCGAAAAAAATGTTTGTGTTTGGTATGATTGTATTGGCTACGTCACTTCTAGTAGAAGGACTGTCTACATCATTTTGGGTTACTAGTTTGATGCGATTGGGAACGGGAATTTGCTTAGCTTGTGTTAACGTTGTTGTTGGAACGCTTATGATTCAGCTTGTACCAGAGAATATGGTAGGGCGTGTAAATGGTACGATTTTACCGCTTTTTATGGGAACTATGTTACTTGGAAATTCACTAGCTGGGGGATTAAAAGAAGCGACCTCACTTATTATTGTATTTTGTATAGCAATGTCACTTATTCTACTCGCGATTTTGCCAATTTTACGTATGAGAATAAATGAAGAAGCCAGAAATAAAAAAGAGGATACGAATCAAAAGGGGATTACGGATTCTTTGATGTAGGAATTTTACTGGAAAAGGCGCCTTAGGCTCTTTTTTGTATGGGAATTTTTTGACAACTATATGTACCGAATATATACTGATGTTGTAAAAAGGATTTTACAGGTTAGGAGAAATGATGTGAAAAATCAAATTTGCGCATTACGCACTGAAAATAATATTTCACAAGGTGCATTAGCTGATAAATGTAAAGTATCAAGGCAGACAATAAATGCAATTGAAAATAATAAATATGATCCAAGTTTAGCCTTGGCATTTCGTTTAGCAGAAGTATTAGGGACGACGGTTGATCAATTATTTTTGTATAAGTAGTGAAAATTTTAGTGGTGAAAAGGTATCGATGGAATAAGAGAAAATGTCCCTTTCTGCATGCAGAAAGGGACATTTTCTCTTATAGTGTTTCTGATTTTGGAGTAGGTGGTGTAACAGAAGCCACATTTTCCGGTACGCGTGTTAGTATGAATCCGCCCAGTATAAATAAAATGATAATGCTTAGTACACCAGCATTTGTTCTTCCAGTTAGCTGAGTTGTTACACCGACTAATAGGGGTCCCATAATAGCTGCGAACTTACCGAAAATATTATAGAATCCGAAGAATTCGTTTGCAGATTCTTTTGGTACCAACTTTGCAAAATAGGAGCGACTGAGTGCCTGAATCCCGCCCTGAGAAGTTGCAACTAACATTGCTAAAATCCAAAAGTCGAGAGTTGTTTTTAAGAAATAAGCATATATGCAAATAATGATATAAATAATAATACCGACATATATCATTTTCTTGTCTTTGAACGTTTCAGATAGTTTCCCATACAACAAGGCGAATGGACAAGCAACAATTTGTGTTACAAATAAAATAATAAGTAAGTTTGTCGCACTGATACCAAGGTCTGTGCCATAAGCTGTGGACATTGTAATAATTGTATCGACGCCATCAATGTAGAAGAAATAAGCAAGCAAGAACAAAAATACAGTGCGATATTGACGGATATTTTTAAAGGTATTAGCTAAGCGCTTAAAGCTCATTGTGATGGGTTTTGGGTGACGTTCAATATAATGCGTTTGTTCCACATTCTTGAGCATCGGAATCGTAAATAATCCCCACCAAAGAGCTGTAATTGCAAAGGAAATTTGACTGGCAATACCAACTGATAATGGGATTGTTCCTTTTTGGGCAAGGATAATTAGAGTCATGCATCCAATAAAAGGAATTGTACTTCCGATATAGCCTAATGCAAAACCCCGAGTCGAAATCCGAGTCATTCGATCTTCTGTTGTGATATCTATTAAAAATGCATCATAGAAAATGTTTGCTCCAGCAAATCCAACTAAGGCGAGCATATAGCAACCTAGTAGTAAATACCACTGTGAAGTTGGCACAACAGCTAGCATACTTGTAAATATAATACCGAGTCCAAAAAAGAATGTGAAAAAGCGCTTTTTAAATTCTTTATAATCGGCAATTGTACCGAGAATAGGGGCAAGGATAGAAATTAGAAGCGTAGCGAAAGAATTTGCATATCCCCAAAAAGCTGTTGAGGTCGCTCCGGACAGACCTGCTTCTTTTGCTGCAGCTTTGAAATAAATAGGAAATAGTGCAGTTGTAATGACGAGAGAATATACCGAGTTTGCCCAGTCATACAATATCCAGCTTTTTTCTTGCCTGGACATTTTCTTCATATAGTGTTCCTCCTTAAGTTTGTTCTAACAATAGTGTACAAAAATAAAAGTTGTAAAAAGAGAAACAGAGATAAGTTTTACGTAATTTTTACATATATACACATTTCTTTACAATTGAAGTAAATCCTCTATTACAGTTCCATCGGTTTCACCAAGGTGTAATCCGAGTAACCGTGCGATGGTAGGTCCTTCGTCAATGAGACGCATATAGGGAATAATCGTACCTTGACGAATGCCTTTTCCAGCAGCCATGAAGATGGTTTCATAGTTTGGTTTTATTGGAGAATAGCCATGTGCACCAAACGTGTATTTTTTACTAGGGGTTACATCTTTTTCCGTGATTTCCTTTATAAAGTCTCCTGTATAGTTTTGGGTGAAGTAATAGCCTTCACGTGCTTCAAGCATAAAAAGGCAATTTGCATCTGCACCGCGGTCTTTTGCATCTTCATCATGGAGTATAAATTCAATTCCATTTTGTTTATCTTGAAGAAGTTCGTCAAGAAGACGTCGGACAGTTTGTATAGTGTGGATATCATTTTTATCCTTTACATACACGTAAGCGGAGCCATCACAGCTTTGACAATAAGCTTTCCAATCTAGTAATTTTCCTTTTTTATTAACAGAGATGAGTCCCTTTTGATGAAAAAGAACGTTTAGTTGAATTGCTTTGTTTTCACTTAGAGCGCTATGATCACCAAGGGCGATAATGGTACATTCCTCGTATATGTTACTATCTTTCAATGCATGAATAATTTTTCCTAGTCTTTCATCGTGCCTATGGATAGCAGCCCTTGTTTCCTTAGAAGAAAATCCGTAATAATGCCTTTGTGTATCTAAATCTGTAAAATGAATAAACATAACATTAGGTTTTTTTGTTTGAATGGTGTACACAGCGGAAGCGAGAACGAAATCATCAAGTTCAGGTTGTGACAATCCGTTTCTAATATGGCCAAAACGATGATTTAAATCTAGTTGATACAATGGGCTGCCACTAAATAATGAAACCAGAATTTGATTTTGCCACGGTCTATTTGGAAAGATTTCAGGTAAATTGTAGTCAATCTTTGCTCTTCCGGTAACAGGCCATAAAAGGGCAGCAGTTGTTAAATTTGCTTTTCGTGCCTCGTCATATAATGTTGTTCCTTTAATAGAACGACGATACCAATGCCAATCTGGTGATTCCTTGCCGGGCTGAAGTAATGTATTATTTACAACACCATGTTTGTTAGGATAGTTACCAGTTACGATCGTGGCATGACTGGGATATGTTACAGAAGGATAAATGGCTTCTACTTTTTTTGCAATTGCACCTCGTTTGATTAAAGAACGAAAGTGAGGGAGCTCTTGTAATATAGGCAGATCTAAAGCTGATAAGCAGTCAAAAGATAAAACAATTACATGGTTTGTTAATGGCTTTTCCATTATATATCCCTCCTAATTATATATAATCTATTATCATATATTACTATTAATACCTGGTCACAAAAATTTATTCTTAAAGAAAGTTTATTGTTTATTTTTAGAATTTTAAAACATATAATAAATTATAAGGGAATGAATGGAAGGAGGGAATGGCATGAATGGATTTGAAGTGTTTTTTATAATTGGAGCTGTGACAATCTTTATTGTATTTACTGTTTCATTTTTATTAAAGAAGCAATTTCCACAGAAATCGTTTGATATTATATTTGCACTTATTTTAATTCTTATTTGTTTAGCTTTCTTTCCAGTTACAATCTTCGCTATTGGCGGATGGGATGGAATGGGTTACGGTATTGCATGTTTCCTTGTTTTAGTGGGAACACTTATCGGTATGATTACTCATCAAATTATGAAACTCTTTCGAAAAACCTATGTGTAGACTTAGTATAAAACAGAAAAAAGTGAAAAGAATATATAAAAATAAGAAAATTAGCTATTGTTTTAAAATGGAATTTATATTATGATATTCAACAAATTTATCTTGTTATAACGATGAAAAAGGATTAGTACATGTCCCACCTTTTTTGCAGAGAGAGAATCCATTTGGCTGCGAGATTCTTAAAAAGGCGATATGGAACCTACCTTTGCGTTCTGCATGTGCAGCGGGAAGTTCCCGTTATCAAAAAGAGAGCATGTACAAATTTATTTGTACATGAATCAGGGTGGTAACGCCGGCAAAAGCTCGGTCCCTATTTTGGGGACACGGGCTTTTTTTATTTTCTAAAGGAGGAAGAATGAATATGGCAAAAGAACAAGTACAAGCCATTACGAAAATGGAAGAAGACTTTGCTCAGTGGTATACCGATATTGTGAAGAAAGCAGAGCTTGTTGATTATTCAAGTGTAAAAGGCTGTATGATTTTACGGCCATACGGATACGCATTATGGGAAAATATGCAGCGAGTGATGGATGAGAAATTAAAAGAATCTGGTCATGAAAATGTGTATATGCCAATGTTTATTCCAGAGAGTTTACTTCAAAAAGAGAAGGATCATGTGGAAGGGTTTGCTCCTGAAGTAGCGTGGGTTACACATGGAGGAGATGAGAAGTTAGCAGAAAGGCTCTGTGTGCGTCCAACATCTGAAACATTATTTTGCGAGCATTTCTCAAAAATTGTTCAGTCTTATAATGACTTACCGAAATTATACAATCAGTGGTGTTCAGTTGTTCGTTGGGAGAAAACGACGAGACCATTTCTTCGCACAACCGAGTTTTTATGGCAAGAAGGTCATACAATTCATGAAACGGCAGAAGAATCTCAAGAAGAAACTTTAAACATTTTGAAACTATATGCTTCTTTCTGTGAGGACTACTTAGCAATTCCGGTAATTAAAGGGCAGAAAACGGAAAAAGAAAAATTTGCAGGGGCAAAAGCAACATATACGATTGAAAGTTTAATGCATGATGGAAAAGCACTTCAAACAGGAACGTCTCATAATTTCGGTACGAATTTCTCTGAAGCGTTTGACATTAAATTTTTAGATCGTAATGGAAAATGGCAATATGTACATCAAACATCTTGGGGAGTATCAACTAGAATGATCGGTGGACTTATTATGGTTCATAGCGATAATAATGGACTAGTGATGCCACCAAAAGTAGCGCCAATACAAGTTGTCATTGTACCAATTGCTCAGCATAAAGAAGGGGTATTAGAAAAGGCAATCCAGTTACAAGAGCGTATTCAAAAAGTTGTCCGCATAAAAATAGATGCTAGCAATAAAACACCAGGCTGGAAATTTAATGAGTATGAGATGAAGGGGGTTCCAATTCGATTAGAAGTTGGTCCGAAAGATATAGAGAAGAATCAAGTAGTACTTGTTAGACGAGATACGAAGGAAAAAGAGTTCGTATCAATGGATCAATTGGAAGAGCGTATCACATTATTACTGAGTGAGATTCATGATTCTTTATTGAAGAAAGCCAAGGCATTTCGCGATGAAAACACGTATAGTGTTACAACCTTTGAAGAAATGAAGCAAGCGGCTGATGAAAAGCAAGGATTTATCAAAGCGATGTGGTGTGGTGAGCTTGCGTGTGAAGAAAAATTAAAAGAAGAAGCAGGCGTATCATCGCGTTGTATACCATTTGAGCAAGAAGAATTAGCACAAGAATGTATATGCTGTGGTAAAAAAGCAGAGCATATGGTGTATTGGGGCAAGGCGTATTAATTATATAAGTTTTCAAATAGACCTTTATTTCGAATTTGAAAAATTTGAGATAAAGGTCTATTTATATGTTTGTTTCAATTTACAGTATATATTTTGTGGGATGAAATGATGTTATTTTCATTATTTCACTCGTTTTCTACGAACAAATAGAGCAATACCGAAAAGGAACGGTAGTGGATGTGTTAAGATTAAATAGTAATTTGAGTTTGGCAAGGGAGGGTTGAAGAATATAAAAGTATTTATATTCTTATAAATAAATGAGGAAAACAACGAAACAAATCATAACAACTACATTTTTAGCGACTGCAGCATCTCTTATTTCCACAAATGCTTTTGCACAAGAGGAAAATTCAGCGATAGTGAATGCAACGAATTTGAATATACGTGAACAGCCGACAACGCAAAGTAAAGTTGTGGGAAAATTAAAGAAAGGGACAACAGTACAGGTTTTAGGAAAAGAAAAAGATTGGGCTAAAATTTCTCATGATGGGAAAGAAGGCTATGTTTCATTACAATTTTTAAAGATGAAAGTATCAGAGCCAAATGTTGAAACAAAACAACAACCAACAATTAATAGTGAAAAAAAAGAAACAGGTGTTGTTACAGCAACACGGTTAAATGTAAGAAATAATCCTGTTTTGGGAAGTTCGATTGTTGGATATGTTACAAAAAATGAAAAAGTAACAATCCTAGGAAAAGCAAATGGATGGGCGAAGATTAGTTATAAAGGAAGAGAAGGATACATCTCGTTAGAATTTGTAAAGCTAGAATCAGAGAAACAAGAAGAGAAGCCAGGAAACATTACAAATGGTACCCAAGAAAGTGGAACAATTAACGCAACAAGTCTGCGAGTAAGAAGCCAAGCGAATACAAGCAGTGCAATCCTTGGAAGCTTGAAAAATG
>Ga0102589_1001025_pt1 | contig 43017 bp, 38 predicted proteins | sample AraplaMF_Col_mLB_FD_76858 | JGI IMG/M metagenome (GOLD analysis project Ga0102589, IMG submission 76858) | Arabidopsis root microbial communities from the University of North Carolina, USA - plate scrape MF_Col_mLB | ecosystem: Host-associated > Plants > Roots > Endosphere | place: USA...
CCGAGCGCATCGAACTGGAAGGCGCGCGTGGCCGCCTGATCGGCTCCACCTATTCCACCTGCGCACCGAACCAGCGCGCGTGGGAACTGCGCGCCAACAAGATCGAGATCGACACCGCCAAGGGCATGGGCGTGGCGCGCAACGCCACCGTGCGCATCGGCAACGTGCCGGTGCTGTACGTGCCGTGGTTCATGTTCCCGGTCGACGACCGCCGCCGGACGGGTCTGCTCTACCCGCAGCTGGCGATGTCGGGTCGAAACGGGTTCGATTACAAGCAGCCGATCTACCTCAACCTCGCGCCGAACTACGACGCCACGTTGTATCCGCGCATCATGACCGACCGCGGCGGACTGCTTGGCGCCGAGTTCCGCTGGCTGTACGAGCGCGGCAAGGGCGAGGTGTACGCCAACTGGATGCCGAGCGACAAGCTGCCCGGCGACGAGCCCGACCGCTACCTCCACCCGGAAGTCGGTTTTCCGGTGTCGAGCCTGCCGGAAAACAACCGCGGCCAGTTCGCATTGCAGGCAACGCACAACATCAGCAGCACGTGGTACGCAAACACCAACCTCGGCTGGGTGAGCGACACCCACTACTTCGAGGACTTCAGCAGCAGCCTGTACGGCATTTCGCAGTATTCGATCCGCAGCGACGCGGGCGTCTACGGCCGCGGTCGCTTCTGGAATGCCGGCGTGATGGCCGACCACTACCAGTTGGCCGACTACACGCTGACCGAATCCAACCTCGCCTTCGACCGCCTGCCGCGCGCGTTCGTCAGCTGGGCACAGCCTTTCACGCCGTGGCTGCAGGCCGGCGTGGACGCCGAAGGCGCGCGCTTCGAGCACCAGGAGTTCCTCGGCGGCACGCGCATCGACGTGAAGCCGTTCGTGACCATGCCGCTGGAAGGTGCGAGCTGGTTCATCCGCCCGAAGCTGGCGTGGCGCTACACGGCGTACCAGCTGGATGGCAATGCCGACTCGCGCGCGCGTGAGTACGTTTCGCGCAACGGCGGCACGGCCGACCCGGCGCAGTTCCAGGACAGCAACCTCACGCGCAGCCTGCCCATCGCCTCGGTCGATGCGGGCATGTACTTCGACCGCAACACCACCTTCCGCGGCACCAGTTACCTGCACACGCTGGAACCGCGCCTGTACTACCTGAACATCCCGTACCGGAACCAGGACAATTTCCCGGTCTTCGATACCGGCCCGATGACCTTCAGCTGGGGCCAGCTGTTCCGCGACAACCGCTACACCGGCGCGGACCGGCAGATGGACGCCAACCAGCTCACCGCCGCCCTGACCACGCGTTTCATCAGCGAGGAAGACGGCCGTGAGCGCCTGGCCGCCAGCATCGGCCAGATCCAGTATTTCGACGACAGCCGGGTGACGCTGCCGAACCAGACGACGATCGAATCGGGCAAGTCGGCCTGGGTCGCCGACGCCAACGTGTCGCCGAACGACCGCTGGAACCTGGGCGCGACCTACATCTGGAACCCGAAATACCGGGGCGAGGACTTCGTCAGCGCCCGCGTGCGCTACCTGTTCGAGCGCGGCGGCATCGTCAACCTGGGCTACCGCTACCGCCGCAATGCCGCCTTCCGCCAGGGCATCGATCCGCCGGAACTGCGCGACCAGCTCGAACAGGCGGACTTCTCCTTCCTGTACCCGATCAACGAGACCTGGAGCGTCGTCGGACGCTACTACTACTCGATCCTGGACAGGAAGGAACTGGAGACGATTGCCGGTGTCCAATGGGAAAGCTGCTGCCTGGCCGCACGCCTGGTGGGCCGCCGCTACCTCCGCAATCGCGACGGTGAACTGGACACCCGCATCATGTTCGAATTCGAACTGAAGGGCCTGGGCTCCGCGGGCCAGAACACGGAGCGCGTGCTGCGCCGTGGTATCCTCGGCTACGACCGCGATGACCTCTATCTCGTGCCGCCCACTTCCACGCAACGCCTGAACAACGGCGGCGGCCAAGTCGAATCCACCCCCGACCCGACCCTATGAAGAAACTACTCGCGTCCGCCCTTGCCGTCGCGGTGCTCTCCGGCACCGTCCTGCCCGGCGCGACCGCCCTGGCCCAGACCGCGGCTTCCGTCCAGTCCATCGACGGCATCGCCGCCATCGTCGACGAGGACGTGATCCTCAAGACCGAGCTGGATCGCGCGATGAACAACATCCTGGCCCAGTACGCAGGACGCGAGAACCAGCTGCCGCCGCGCGACGTGCTGCAGCGGCAGGTGCTCGAGCGCCTGGTGCTGGTGAAGCTGCAGGTCGCCCGCGCCCAGGGGACCGGCGTGCGCGTGACCGACCAGGAAGTCGAGCAGGCCATCGCCGGCATCGCCCAGCAGAACCGCGTCTCGCCCGAGCAGCTGCGCCAGCAGCTGGCGCGCGAAGGCACGCCATACACCGATTTCCGCAACTCGATCCGCGACGAACTGTTGATCCAGCGCCTGCGCCAGCGTTTCGCGCAGAGCCGCGTGTCGGTCAGCGAAGCCGAGGTCGACGCCGCCATGGCCGCCCAGGCCAATCAGGGCGCGCAGTACCACCTGGCGCACATCCTCGTGGCCCTGCCCGAGGGCGCGACGGCCGAGCAGATCGCCACCGCGCAGAAGAAGGTCGAAGGCGTGAAGGCGCTGCTCGACAAGGGCGAGATGGACTTCTCCGCCGCCGCGGTGCGTTACTCCGACAGCCCCAACGCGCTGGAAGGCGGCGACCTGGGCTGGCGCAGCGTCGATGAAATCCCGAACGCGTTCGCCTCGCTGATGCGCAACATGACGCCGGGCCAGGTCACCGACCCCATCCGCGGCCCCAGCGGCTTCCAGCTGCTGAAGCTGGTGGAAGTGCGCGACGCCTCGCAGGCCGGCCCGAACCTGGTCACCCAGTACCAGGCGCGCCACATCCTGATCCGCGTCAGCGATTCGGTCGACGACGCCAAGGCCAAGGCCCAGGCGCAGACGCTGCAGGCCCGCCTGATGGGCGGCGCCGATTTCGCCCTGCTCGCGCAGGAGAACTCGCAGGACCAGAGCTCCGCGCCGAAGGGCGGCGAGCTGGGCTGGTTCACCCGCGACGAATTCGGCCCCGAGTTCGGCAACGCCGTCGCGGGCCTCCAGCCAAACCAGGTCTCGCAGCCGATCCGCACCCAGGCCGGTTACCACCTGATCAAGCTGGAAGGCACGCGCGAGACCGACGTGGGCGACCGCAACCGTCGCGCGCAGGTGCAGGAAACCATCGGCCGCCGCAAGCTGGAAGACGAGTGGAACCGCTTCCTGCGCGAAATGCGCGGCGAAGCCTTCGTCGACGTGCGCGTGGGCAAGACCGCCGACGCCACCGCGGCACCCGCGACCCCGGCCAACAACGGCTGAGTGGTCCGGACATGACCCCTGTTCGGCTCGCGCTGGTGCCGGGCGAGCCGGCCGGAGTCGGTCCTGAACTCTGCGTCCGGCTGGCGCAGCAACCCCGCGATCACACCCTGACCGTCTTCGCCGACGCGCGCTCCCTGCGCGCGGCGGCGGATGCGCTTTCGCTTCCGCTGCGCCTGCTGGGACCGGACGAGGCAACCACCGCGCCGGGCGAACTGGCGCTGGTCGACATCCCCAATGCCGTCGTCCCCGCCTTCGGCCAGCCCGACCCGCACAACGCGGCCGCCGTGATCGGCGCCCTGAAGCATGCCGCGCAGGGCTGCCTGGACGGCCGCTTCGACGGCGTGGTCACCGGCCCCGTGCACAAGGCCGTGATCAACGAAGGCGGCATCGCCTACACCGGAACGACCGAACTGCTGGCAGACCAGGCCGGGCGGGAGGTCGTGATGATGCTCGCCAACGATGTCGTGCGCGTTGCGCTGGTCACCACGCACCTGCCGCTGCGCGAGGTCGCCGATGCGATCACCGCCGGCGCGCTCGAACGCACGCTGCGCACCACGCACGGCGCGCTCGTCCGCGACTTCGGCATCGAGGATCCGGTGATCGCCGTGCTCGGCCTCAACCCGCACGCGGGCGAGGCCGGCCATCTGGGGCATGAGGAAATCGACGTCATCGAACCGGTGATGGCGACGCTGCGCGCGACCGGCATGCGCCTGGTGGGGCCGCTGCCCGCAGACACCGCCTTCCTTCCTGCCAAGCTGCGCGGCTTCGATGCGGTGGTCGCGATGTACCACGACCAGGGCCTGCCGGTGCTCAAGTTCAGCGGCTTCGAGCGCGCGGTGAACCTGACCCTCGGCCTGCCCTACCCGCGCGTCGCGGTCGACCATGGCACGGCGCTCGAACTGGCCGGACATGGCACCGCCGATCCGTCCAGCCTGTTCGCCGCGGCCGATACCTGCGCGCGCATCGCCCGCGAACGAATCCGCACCACCCGTCAGTCCCCGGCATGATGCCCGCATGAGCACGCGCAGCCCCCATTTCACCGAGCCCGCCAAGAAGCACCTCGGCCAGCACTTCCTGACCGACCGCGGGATCATCGACAACATCGTGCGCGCCGTCGATCCCAAACCCGGCGACCGCCTCGTCGAGATCGGCCCCGGCCAGGGCGCGATCACCTTCCCGCTGCTCGATGCCCACAAAGAGCTGACGGTGATCGAGTTCGACCGCGACCTGATCTTCCCTCTGACCGAAGCCGCGCGTGCGCACGGCACGCTGGAAGTGATCCATCGCGACGTGCTCACCGTCGACTTCACCGCGCTGGCGCGCAACGCGGGCGACGAAGGCGGACAGATCCGGCTGGTCGGCAACCTGCCCTACAACCTGTCCTCGCCGATCCTCTTCCATGCGCTGGAACACGCGACCGCGATCCGCGACATGCACTTCATGCTGCAGAAGGAAGTCGTCGACCGCATGGCCGCCGGCCCGGGCAGCAAGGTCTACGGGCGCCTGGGCGTGATGCTGCAGGCGTACTGCCATGTCACGCCGCTGTTCGATGTGCCACCGGGCGCATTCCGTCCGCCGCCGAAGGTGGATTCGGCCGTTGTGCGGCTGATACCGCGTGCGCCGGACACGATCGGCATCGACGATCCGGAGCTGTATTCGGCCGTGGTGCGCGACGCCTTCGGCCAGCGTCGCAAGACGTTGCGCAACGCGTTGTCGAAGCTGTGCGATGCCGCCGCGATCGAGGCCGCCGGCGTGCGTCCCGACGCGCGCGCCGAGCAGATCGAGGTCGCCGATTTCGTCCGCCTGGCCAATTCGCTCGCACGACAGCGCAACGCGTGAATCCGCGCAGGAATGTCGGTGCGGTCTCCACGACGCGTTGACCTATCGTGCACCCCAGCCCCTACACTGTCCGCATGAACCGCAGTACCGACTACGCCTTCGACATCACCGTGGCGACCCGCTATCTGGACTCCCAGTCCGAGCCGGGTCAGGACCGTTACGTCTTCGCCTACACCATCAGCATCCGTAACAGCGGCAGCGTGGCGGCGCGCCTGACGCGCCGCCATTGGCTGATCACCGACGGCAACGGCAAGGTGCAGGAAGTCGAGGGTGAAGGCGTGATCGGCGAGCAGCCGTTCCTGCGTCCCGGCGACGATTTCGAGTACACCTCCGGCGCCGTGCTGGAAACCACGCACGGCATGATGGAAGGCAGCTACACGATGGTCGGCGACGACGGCACGCCGTTCGAGGCGCCGATCCCCGCCTTCACTTTGTCCGTGCCCCGCACGCTGCACTGACGGACACGCCATGAGCATCTGGGCCATCGGCGACCTGCAGGGCTGTTACGACGCGACGCAGCGACTGCTCGAACGCATCAACTTCGATCCGGCACGCGACCGGTTGTGGTTCTGCGGCGACCTGGTGAACCGCGGCGGCCAGTCGCTGGAAACGCTTCGGCTGGTGCATTCGCTGCGCGAGCATAGCGTGGTGGTGCTGGGCAACCACGACCTGTCGCTGCTGGCCATCGGCGAGCGGCGCGAGGACGAGCAGCGCAAGGTCAATCCCGACCTGCAGCGTATCGTGCTGGCCGAGGATCGCGACGTGCTGCTGGACTGGCTGCGCATGCAGAAGCTGGTGCACGTCGACCGTTCGCTGGGCTGGATGATGGTGCACGCCGCGCTCGCGCCGTCGTGGACCACGCAGATGGCCGAGCGTTTCGCGCGCGAGATCGAGGAGCGCCTGCACGGCGACCAGTTCCGCCGCCTGCTGAAGAACATGTACGGCGACAAGCCGGCATGGCATCCCAAGCTCGCGGGCATCGACCGCCATCGCGCGATCATCAACGTCTTCACCCGCATGCGGTATTGCACGCCGCGCGGCCGCATTTCGTTCGAGGACAAGGGCGCGCCCGGCACGCAGCCGGTCGGCCTGTACCCGTGGTACGAGGTGCCCGGCCGCGTCGAGCGCGATCTGAAGATCGTGTGCGGCCACTGGTCGACGCTGGGGCTGTTCATCGGCCACGGCGTGCACGCGATCGACACCGGTGCGGTGTGGGGCGGCAAGCTCACCGCATTGCAGCTGGACACGGACGAATTGCGCCTCATGCAGGTGCCGGGCCGCGATGTTCCCGCACAGCCGCCGCGCCCGCGTCCGCCGCATCACCCGGGCGACAGGCATCCGCAGCGTCCGCGCCAGAACCCGCACGGACAGCAGCGACGCCATAACGGGCGGCCGCCTCCGAATGCCTCGCAAGGGCCGCGCAATGAAGCGCAGTCAGCGCCGAAGGCGGCTTCGGAGCAGGACCGCGAGTGAGCTCTTTAGCCCCTCTCCCATCGGGAGAGGGGTTGGGTGAGGGGCAACGCAGGGAAAGCGGAAAACCAGCAGTGCGGTGATGCACTGCGAGTCACTCGGCTTCGTTCGTACTCACCTCCGCCATCCATGGCGCACTGCCCACAACGCCGGACCGCCCTGCCCGGCTTTCCTGGCCGGGCGTTCGCCGTGCCACGCGGCAATGCCGCGTAAACGGCCCAGCTCACCCTCATCCGCCCTTCGGGCACCTTCTCAGCTCTTGCACTTCCTACGGTCGCCGAAGGGAGAAGGGAAGAGCAAAGCCCCTCTCCCCCCCGGGAGAGGGTTGGGGTGAGGGGCAACGGAGGGAAAGCGGAGAACCAGCAGTGCGGTGACGCGCTTCGAGTACGAGCGATACCGCTCCGTTACCCCTCATCCGCCCTTCGGGCACCTTCTCCCGAAGGGAGAAGGAAACAGTCCTGCATCAACCGCGCACGTATCCACGAACTCGAACGCCAGCGCATGCTTGGCGTCGCGTCATGCCGCTCGCGCGACACGACGCGCCAATCAGTTGCATCGAACTCCGGGAAAAACGCGTGTGCACCACCTGCGTGTCGACATGCGTGAGGAACGCCCTTCGGGCTTCTCCCGAAGGGAGAAGGAAACAGTCCTGCGTCAGCCGCGCACGTAATCCACGAACTCGAACGCCAGCGCATGCTTGGCGTCGGCGTCATGCCGCTCGCGCGACACGACGCGCCAATCAGTTGCATCGAACTCCGGGAAAAACGCGTGCGCACCTTCGACCTGCGTATCGACATGCGTAAGGAAAAGATGCGTCGCCATCGGCAACGTCAGCGCATACACCTCGCCTCCGCCGATCACGCACAACTCGTCAGCGCCATCGGCTTCCGCAAGGCGCAGCGCTTCGTCGACCGACGCCACCGCCTGCATGCCCTCGAACGGCACCGCGCCCGAACGCGTCAACACCAGATTGCGCCGCCCCGGCAGCGCGCGGCCGAGCGACACCGCCGTCTTGCGCCCCATCAGCACGGGCTTGCCCAGCGTGAGCGACTTGAAGCGCTTGAGATCGTCCGGCAGGCGCCACGGCAGGTCGTTGTCGCGGCCGATCGCGCGGTCCCGATCGAGCGCGGCGATCAGGCTCACCTTCATCGTCACACCGCCACCGGCGCCTTGATGGCGGGCAGCGGGTCGTAGTGTTCGATGGCGATGTCGTCGAAGCGGAAGCCGAAGATGTCCTTCACTTCCGGATTCAGTCGCAGCTGCGGCAGCGCGCGCGGCGTGCGCGTCAGCTGCTCGCGCGCCTGTTCGAAGTGGTTCGAATACAGGTGCGCGTCGCCCAGCGTGTGCACGAAGTCGCCCACGCCCAGGCCGCACACCTGCGCCACCATATGCGTCAGCAGCGCGTAGCTGGCGATGTTGAACGGCACGCCGAGGAAGATGTCGCCGCTGCGCTGGTAGAGCTGGCAGCTGAGTTTCCCGTCGGCGACGTAGAACTGGAACATCGTGTGGCACGGCATCAGCGCCATGCGCGGAAGGTCGGCTACGTTCCAGGCCGAGACGATCAACCGGCGCGAATCGGGATTGCGCTTGATCTCGTCCACGACCCAGCGGATCTGGTCGATCTCGGTGCCGTCCGCACCGGCCCAGCTGCGCCACTGCTTGCCGTACACCGGACCGAGTTCGCCATCGGCGTCGGCCCATTCGTCCCAGATCGAAACCTTGTTGTCCTTCAGGTACGCGATGTTCGTATCGCCCTGCAGGAACCACAGCAACTCATGCACGATCGAGCGCAGGTGCAGCTTCTTCGTGGTCACCAGCGGGAAGCCTTCGGACAGGTCGAAGCGCATCTGCCAGCCGAACACGCTGCGCGTGCCGGTGCCGGTGCGGTCGGCCTTGTCGGTGCCGTGTTCCAGCACATGGCGCAGCAGGTCGAGGTACTGCTTCATCGCGACACTCCGGTCATTTCGCGGGGACGAACGGCTGCGGTTCCAGCGTGGGCTGGCGACGCGACCACACGAACAGCCAGAACAGGCCCAGCGCGATCAGCGGCAGGCTCAGCACCTGGCCCATCGTGAGCCAGCCGAACGCGAGATAGCCCAGCTGCGCATCCGGCACGCGGACGAACTCGATCAGGAACCGGAAGCAGCCGTAGAGCAGCGCGAACAAACCCGACACCGCATAGCGCGGGCGAGGCTTGCTCGAGAACCACCACAGCACGAGGAACATCGTGAGGCCTTCCAGCGCGGCCTGGTAAAGCTGCGAGGGATGGCGCGCGAAGCGGTCCAGCGCGCCGGTCGCGAACTGCGCCTGCAGCTGCGGCAGCGTCATGCCGGCGAATTCGGCCTCGGCGCGCGGGAAGATCACGCCCCAGCCGGCCTGCGTGTACTTGCCCCAGAGTTCGCCGCCGATGTAGTTGCCAAGCCGGCCGAAGCCCAGGCCGGGCGGCACCAGCGGCGCGAGGAAATCGACGGTGTCCATCAGGTGCAGCTTGTGGCGCCACGACCACCACCACGCCGCGGCGACGACGCCGATCAGACCACCGTGGAAGCTCATGCCGCCTTCCCAGACGCGCACGAGCATCAGCGGATCGCGCAGGAGGTCGCCGAAGGAATAGAAGAAGACGTAGCCCAGCCGCCCGCCGAGCACGACGCCGAGCATCGCGTAGAACAGCAGGTCGCCGTAGGACTGCTCGTTGACGCCCGGCAGGCGCCCGGCGCGCACGCGCATCCGCCCCAGCCACCACGCCGTGCCGAAGCCGAGCAGGTACATGATCCCGTACCAGTGCACCTTCAGCGGGCCGAGGTGGAAGGCGATCGGGTCGATCTGGTGCAGGACGGTCATTCGATGGCTCAGGAAGGCGTCGTCGTATTGTGCCGCAGCCCGGTGCGCGGCGGATTGCCGGATGCCATCCGGAATCACTCATCCACGAACGCGCCTTCAGCCTCGTAGGCCGGGTAAGCGAAGCGCACTTGGGGCCTGTCACGGTCCCCCGGGTGCGCTTCGCTTACCCGGGCTACAGCACCCGCGTCCCCGACCGGTTCGCGAAAGCCGTCACGCGTTAACGGGGCAACGCGCTGCGGCGCGTTCATCGCCACGGGGATTGAGTTGCCTGGGGGCGCGGTGCGCTTCGCTAACCGGGCTACAAGACGTACGGCAGGTCCGGCAACTCGTTGACGTCCTGCACCCCTTCCTCGCGCGGGAAATGCTCGACCAGGATCGCCGTCAGCGCTTCCACGCCGGCCAGCACGCCCGCCTCGGCCTCGCCGGCGCGCAGGCGTTCCTCGATCAGCTGGCACACGCCGCGCCATTGCTCGTCGCTGACCAGGCCGAGGAAGCCGCGGTCGGCGACGATCTCGATGCGGTGGTCAGCCAGCAGCAGATACAGGAGCACGCCGTTGTTGGCGTGCGTGTCCCACACGCGCAGCTGGGCGAAGGCTTCGTGCGCGCGGTCGCGGGCCTGCGCGCCCGACATCACCGCGCGCGGGTGCAGGGACGGTTCGACGGCGAAGCAGATCTCGCCGGAATGATGACGCTCGCTTTCGGCGATCGCATCGGTGATGCGCTTGAGGCTGTCGCCGGGGAACAGGCGCTTGGCCGAGGGCGCGAACAGGTGCTTGAAGAGCCTCATCGCGTGCGCCTCACCAGCTGCCGGAGGCGCCACCGCCTCCGCTCATGCCACCGCCGCCGCCCCAGCCGCCACCGCCGCCGAAGCCCCCACCGCCACCGAATCCGCCGCCACCCCAGCCACCGCCGCCGCCCCAGCCGCCAAAACCGCGATCGCGTGCGAAGCGGCCGGTCGGCATCGAGGTCAGGCCGAAGAAGAAGCCGATGAGCGCGCCGATGCCGCCCACCAGCAGCAGCGACGAGAGCAGCCACGCGATGCCGCCCGCCGCCGCGCCGCCGAGGATGCCGCGCAACAACGACGGCGCGCGACCGAAGATCCCGCGCACCACCTGCGCGACGACGAATGCGACGAACAACGCCACCAGCCAGCCACTTCCGCCCTGCCCGCGTTCGGGCCGGTGGTCCGCCATCGGTGCAGGCAGGGGTTCGCCGTCGATCAGTTTGACCAGCGCGGCGCTGGCATCGGTAATGCCGCCGGCGTAATCGCCGTTGCGGAATTTGGGCACCATGTATTCCTGGATCACGCGCATGGACGTCGCATCCGGAATCGCGCCTTCCAGTCCGTAGCCGACTTCGATGCGCACGCGCCTGTCGTTCTTGGCCACGACCAGCAGCACGCCATCGTCCACGCCCTTTCGGCCGAGCTTCCATTGCTCGAATGCACGCACCGAGTATTCGGCGATGTCTTCCGGCTGTGTGGTCGGTATCACCAGCACCTGCAACTGACTGCCCTTGCGCTGCTGCAATGCGAGCGCCTGCGACTGGAGCTGCTGCTTCGTCGTCGCATCGAGCGTGCCGGTGGTGTCGACCACCGGCGAATCCAGCGGCGGGATGGGCGCGAAATCCTGGGCCTGCGCCACCACGCAGCACAGCATCAGCACGATCGATGCGAACAGGCACCGCCAATCCGGCAGCGCCCCAGTCGCGAGAAAACTTCGATGCATCGACATCACCGGTCCGTACCGCCGATCAACCCTGCGGCGGTGCCGTCTGCTGCTGCGGCTGCTGTTGCGGAGGCTGCTGCGGCTGCGCCGGCGCACCGAAATCGACCTTCGGCGCTTCCTGGATCTGCGCTTCGTTCTCCACGGTGAAGTTAGGACGCGTCTTGTGGCCGAACACCATCGCCGTGAGGTTCACCGGGAAGCGACGGATGTAGGTGTTGTAGTCCTGCACCGCGCGGATGAAACGCTGGCGCGCCACCGTGATGCGGTTTTCCGTGCCTTCCAGCTGCGCCTGGAGCTGCAGGAAGTTCTGATCGGCCTTGAGCTGCGGGTAGTTCTCGCTGACCACCAGCAGGCGGCTGATCGCGCTCTGCAATTCGCCCTGCGCCTGCTGGAACTGCGCGAGCGAAGCCGGATCGTTCGCGTTGACGTTGATGCTGCCCACGCGCGAACGCGCTTCGGTGACCTGCGTCAGGACCTGCTGCTCGTGGCTGGCGTAGCCCTTCACGGTCGACACCAGGTTCGGCACCAGGTCGGCGCGGCGCTTGTAGTTGTTGAGCACTTCCGACCAGGCGGCGTTCACCGCCTCGTCCTTCTCCTGGATGGTGTTGTAGCCGCAACCGCTGAGCGTCGCGACCATGACGAACAGAACGAACGCCTGCACCAGACGGACCATGTGGAAACTCCTTCCTGACGTTGGCCGGCATTGCAGCACCGGCGAGGTAACGACGCAATGAGCGTGTTGGACGTCCCGTTACGAATACGTTACGGCCAGGCAAGAGCGAAGAGAGCGGGTGCGAGGCCGGAAACGAGAACGGCCTTCCGCAGGGAAGGCCGTTCCGGGAGAGACGAAGCCGGCGTTTGCCGTTACTCGTTACCCACTCTCGCCACGCGTTCCTGCCTCACTCCGGCTGCAGACGACGCTGCGCGCGGCGCTTCGCCCAGAGGTTGAGGCATTCCACCAGCGCCGAGAACGCCATGGCGCCGTAGATGTAGCCCTTCGGGATGTGCGCTTCGAAGCCGTCGGCCACCAGGTACACGCCGACCAGCACGATGAAGGCCAGCGCCAGCATCTTGATCGTCGGGTTGTGGTCGATGAACTGGCCCAGCGGCTTGGACGCCAGCAGCATCACGGCCACCGCGAGCAGGATCGCCGCGACCATCACCGGCGTGTGGTTGGCCATGCCGACCGCGGCGATGACCGAGTCGAGCGAGAAGACGATGTCGATGACCGCGATCTGCGCGATCACGCCCATGAACGAGGCCTTGGGCTTGGTGTGGATGTCCTCTTCCTCGGACTCGCCGACGATGAGGTCGCGGATCTCCATCGTGCCCTTCACCAGCAGGAACGCGCCGCCGAGGATCAGCACCAGGTCGCGCACCGAGATGCCCTGGCCGAACACCGCGAACAGGTCGTTGGTCAGCCCCGCCAGCCAGGCCAGCGTGAGCAGCAGCGCGATGCGCGTGATGCACGCCACCGCGATGCCGAACTTGCGCGCCTTCTCGCGCTGCGCATACGGCAGCTTGCTGACTGCGATGGAGATGAAGACGAGGTTGTCGATACCCAGCACGATCTCGATCGCGCTCAGGGTTACCAGGGTGAGCCACACATGTGGATCGGTCAGCAGTTCAACGATCACTTTCGATTTCCTACCTGATCAGAGCAGCCGGGGCAGCACGATCGCGCCCCAGGTCAGCAAGACGTTCATCATCACCACGAACACCGCGGCCGACCCCATGTCCTTGGCGCGGCCCGCCAGTTCGTGGAATTCCGGGCCGTAGCGTTCGATCACCGCTTCGACCGCGGAGTTGAGCAGTTCCACGCTCAGCACCAGCAGCATCGAGCCGATCAGCAGCACGCGCTCCACCGGCGTCTGCCCGAGCCACCAGCCGAACGGCGCCAGGACCACGAACAGGTACACCTCCAGACGGAAGGAGGATTCGTGCAGCCATGCCGCGCGCAAACCCTGCATCGACCACTGGGTGGCTTTGAAGATCCGCGCCGGACCGCGCGGAAGGTGTCCGAATTCGTCGGCCATGGATTGGACTCAGGCTGCCGGCCGGGCGCGAACGGAGCCGCCTGCGACGGCGGCGCGGCCGGGAATCCCGGCGGGCGCGCGCACGGCGTGGAGCGGATCGGCGATCGGCATCGGAGGCGGTCGTGGGCGGGAAAAGGTCGCGGACGGGCCGCGGCAGGGGGCCGATTTTGCCACAAACCCCTGAACCGGCCCGGGCCGAACGTTGGGGGCCTGCCTTGTCATGCGGCGATAGCGGCGTTTTCGCGCCCGCTTAGCGGCCCGGGACCTAGCCTGAACGACCCGCTCGGAGAACTTCGCCATGTCCCGCTGCGCGTTGCTGGCCCGCCTGGAGGCCAAACCTGGCAAGGAAGAGGAAGTCGAGCAGTTCCTGCGCGGTGCCCTGCCGCTGGCCGAAGCCGAACCCGGCACGCGGACCTGGTTCGCGCTGCGCTTCGGCCCGACCTCCTTCGGCATCTACGACACCTTCGACACCGAGGCCGGCCGCCAGGCGCATCTGGACGGCCCCATCGCCGCCGCCCTGATGGAACGGGCCGGCGACCTGCTCGCCTCGCCGCCGCAGATCGACCGCGTCGATCTGCTGGCAAGCAAGCTGCCGCACTGACGGCCGCATTCGATTCCCAAACCGGCGCACCGCGCCGCCCACGCCCATGGAGGGCCGAAAGATGAGTGTCCCCACCACTCCCGAGGGTTACCACAGCGTCACGCCGTACCTGATCGTCGACGATGCGAAGGCGGCGCTCGCGTTCTATCGCGACGCATTGCGCGCCGAAGAGGTGTTCCGCCTGCCGATGGGCGACAAGATCGGGCACGCGGAGATCCGCATCGGCAATTCGATGCTGATGCTGTCGGACGAATGGCCCGACATGGATGCATATGGTCCGAAGCATCGCGGCGGCGCGACGGCGACGTTCGTGATCTACGTGCCCGACGTGGACGCCGCGTACGACCACGCGGTGAAGGCCGGCGCGAAGGTCGACCGCCCCGTGGAGAACCAGGCCTGGGGCGACCGCATGGGCACGATCGTCGATCCGTTCGGCCACAAGTGGAGTCTGGCCACGCACGTCGAGGACGTGCCGCCGGAGGAACTCAAGCGCCGCATGGATGAGTGGACGCAGCAGCAGGCCGGGTTGACGGCCTGATCGCCACCGCCCGCGCCTTGAAGCTCCTCTCCCGCTTGCGGGAGAGAGGTCTGGGTGAAGGCAGCCGGAGTGTCACGCGACGGGATCGCGAACGCATAAGCCCCTCTCCCCCCGGGGAGAGGGGTTGGGGTGAGGGTCGGTGGAGCGTCACCGCTCGCGCTTGCGATGCGCGCTTCTGATTGCACGCCCAAGATCTAGATGGGTTCCAGCTTTCGCTGGAATGACGATGCTTGAGCCCCTCTCCCCCCGGGAGAGGGGTTGGGGTGAGGGTCGGTGAAGCGTCACCGCTCGCGCTCGCGCTTGCGATGCGCGCTTCTGATTGCACGCCCAAGATCAAGATGGGTTCCAGCTTTCGCTGGAATGACGATGCTTGAGCCCCTCTCCCCCGGGAGAGCGGTTGGGGTGAGGGTCGGTAGAGCGTCACCGCTCGCGCTTGCGATGCGCGCTTTTGATTGCACGCCCAAAATCAAGATGGGTTCCAGCTTTCGCTGGAATGACGATGCTTGAGCCCCTCTCCCTCCGGGAGAGGGGTTGGGGTGAGGGTCGGTAGAGCATCACCGCTCGCGCTTGCGATGCGCGCTTCTGATTGCACGCCAAGATCTAGATGGGTTCCAGCTTTCGCTGGAATGACGATGCCTGAGCCCCTCTCCCCCCGGGAGAGGGGTTGGGGTGAGGGTCGGTAGAGCGTCACCGCTCGCGCTCGCGCTTGCGATGCGCGCTTTTGATTGCACGCCCAAGATCAAGATGGGTTCCAGCTTTCGCTGGAATGACGATGCTTGAGCGGACACCGTGACAGCCTGGATCCCGGCCTACGCCGGATGACGTTCCTAGTGCGCTTCACCAGGCGGAAAAACTCACTCCCCCTCGTGAATCGCCGTCCCTCGTGTGCCATCGGGTTTGATCCAGCCGCGGAACATGCTGCCGCTGTTGAACGGCATCGCGATGTTGCCTTCCCGGTCCAGCGCGATCGCGCCGCCATCGCCGCCTGCCTTGGTCACGATGTTGTTGACCACCTCGTTCGCCGCGACTTCCAGCGAATCGCCGCGATACGCCACGCGCGCGCAGATGTCGTGCGCCACCGCGTTGCGGATGTAGAACTCGCCCCAGCCCGTGCCGGAAACGCCGCAATTCTCGTCGGCCCAGGTGCCGGCGCCGATGATCGGCGCGTCGCCCACGCGACCCCACTTCTTGTTCGTCATGCCGCCGGTGCTCGTGGCCGCGGCGATGTGTCCCTGCGAATCCAGCGCGACGGCGCCGACCGTGCCCAGGTACGTCGGCGGATCGAGCGTGCCGTCGAACGCCTGGCGTTTGCCCTTCGCGGCTTCCTTGGCCTCCTTGGCCTGCGCGCGTTCGAGTTGCTCGCGGCGTTTGTCGGTGTCGAAGTAGGTGTTCGGCACGCGCTCGATTTCCGGATGCTCGTCGGCGAACGCCTCGGCACCCTCGCCGGCCAGCATCACGTGCGGGCTCTTCTCCATCACCGTGCGCGCGAGTTTGATCGGGTTCTTGATCGTGGTGACGCCGGCGATCGCACCGGCGCGGCGCGTGTGGCCTTCCATGATCGCCGCGTCGAGCTCATGCCCGCCCTTGGCGTTGAACACCGCGCCCTTGCCGGCGTTGAACTGCGGCGCGTCCTCCAGCACCACCACCGCCGCGGTCACCGCATCCAGCGCGGTGCCGCCACGCGAGAGCACGGCGTTGCCGGCATCGAGCGCGCGGTTCAGGGCCTCGTGGTAGGCCTTGCGCTCGCCGGGCGTGATCGACTGCATGGGCACGAAGCCCGCGCCGCCGTGGATGACCAGCGCGGTCTTGCCGGGGGCGGGCGCGTCGGCCGCGGATGCGTTGAAGGACATGGCGAACAGGACAGCAAGCGGGAGCGAGAGACGCATGGCCGGGCCGGATGGGAACTTCGGCCGAGGATAGCGACTTTTTCTCATGCGACAGAGTCGCAGTTTGGCGGACGTGGGGGTGCCACTTCTGGTGGCCCTCGTCATCCCACTATCCGTCGCCCGCCTTATCCCGTCATCCCGGCGAAGGCCGGGACCCAGGCTTGCGGCGCCATGTTCTTGCCGGTGCCGCTGTTGTAGCCCGGGTAAGCGAAGCGCACCCGGGAGCCGTCACGCTTACCCCGGGTGCGCTTCGCTTACCCGGGCTACAAGGGCAAAAGCAGATGGGTTCCAGCTTTCGCTGGAATAACGGCGGGGGGATGACGGTGCGGTAGCGCCCCAGCCCGGGTCCCGGCCTTCGCCGGGATGACGTTCTTCGGAAGTCGCTTCCGTCTGCAGGCGGTGTTTGTGTCCGCCCCTACTGCTGCCGCAACGCCTCGATCGGATCCAGCTGCGACGCCTTGCGCGCCGGGTAATAGCCGAAGAACAGCCCGGTCATGATCGAGAACGTCGCAGCGAGCGCGATCACCTGCCCGTTCAGCGCTACCGGCAAATCGCTGAACCGGCCCACCGCCAGCGCCCCCACGACGCCGATCACGATGCCCAGCACGCCGCCGCCCAGCGACAGCAGCATCGCCTCGGCGAGAAACTGCCGTCGCACGTCCGACGGCCCGGCGCCCACTGCCATGCGCAGGCCGATCTCGCGGATGCGCTCGGTCACCGACACCAGCATGATGTTCATGATGCCGATGCCGCCGACGATCAGCGAGATCGTCGCCACCGCGCCCAGCAGCAGCGACATCAGCCGCGTCGTCGCCGTTCGCGTGGCGACGATCTCGGAGATGTTGCGCACGTTGAAGTCGTCCTCATCGCCGGGCTTGATGCGATGGCGCTGGCGCAGCAGCGCCTCGACTTCGCCCTGTGCGTAGGACAGGTCCTTCGCATCGGCCACGGTCAGCGCGATCTGCATCACCGCACCGGCCGGCAAACCCATCGCACCCATCAGGCGGCGGCGCGCGGTCTCCAGCGGCACCATCACCACGTCGTCCTGGTCCTGGCCAAAACCGCCCTGCCCCTTCGGATTGAGCGTGCCCACGACGGTGAACGGTACGCGCCCCAGGCGGATCGTCTGCCCCACGCCGCTGTCGTCGCCGAACAGCGTGCGCCGCACCGTCTCGCCGATGATCACGGACTTGCCCGCGCTGGTGTAATCCTGCGCTTCGAAGCCCTGTCCGCTGGCGATCGTCCAGCCGTTGATGTCGAAGAAATCGGCCTGCACGCCCTGCCAGCTGGTGGAGGCGTTGTTCTCCGCATAGACGACCTGCGTGCTGCCGCGCAGCGCGCCTGCGACGTACTGCACTTCCGGGATTTCGTTTCGGATCGCGTCGACGTCGCCTTCGTTGAGCGTGAAGAAACTCGACGAACTCATGCGCACGCCGCCACCGCCGCGACGCGCGCCGGGGCTGATATCGAGCCGCTGCGAGCCCAGGCCCGACACCATCTTGTCGATTTCCTGCTGCGTGCCCTGCCCGACCGACACCATCACGATCACCGCCGCGATGCCGATGATCACGCCCAGCGACGTCAGCGCGCTGCGCATCCAGTTGCCGCGCAGCGCGTAGATGGCGGTGCGCAGGATGTCGGAGAAGTTCATGCGGCGCCCTCCGGGTGCAGCTCGCCATCGCGCATCACGTACGTGCGATCGGCGTGCGCGGCGACATCGGCATCGTGCGTGATCAGCACCACCGTGTGGTCGTCGTCGCGCAGTCGCTTGAACAGCGCGAGGATTTCCTCGCCGGTCTTGCTGTCGAGCGCACCGGTGGGTTCGTCGGCGAGCAGGATGGGCGGTCGGTTGATCAGCGCGCGCGCGATCGCCACGCGTTGCTGCTGGCCGCCGGACAACTCGCTGGGCTTGTGCCCGACGCGTTCGCCCAGGCCCACCGACACCAGCGCATCGCGCGCACGTTCGATGCGTTCGTGCGGCGGCACGCGCGCATAGCCCAGCGGCATCGCGACGTTGTCCAGCGCGCTCATGCGCGGCAGCAGGTTGAAGCCCTGGAAGACGAAGCCGATCTTGTCGCGACGCAGCGCTGCAAGGTCCTCGGCATCGAGCGTGGAGACGTCCACGCCATCGCATTCGTAAGTGCCGGCAGTGGGCGTATCGAGGCAGCCGATGAGGTTCATCAGCGTCGACTTGCCCGAACCCGAAGGGCCCATGATCGCGACGAACTCGCCGCGCGAGATGCGCAGGTCCACGCCGATCAGCGCGTGCACTTCGGCCTCGGTGTGCGCGGCGTAGGTCTTGCTCAGCGCGCGGGTGAGGATCACCGGCACGTTCTCGCGCGTGGCCGCATCGACGGGCACGCTCATTCGCGCGCCCTCTCGCCCGTCACGATCGCGTCGCCAGCCTTCAGGCCGCCGCCGGAGATTTCGGTGTCGGTGCCGTCGCTCGCGCCCAGTCGCACCATCACGCCCTGCGGCTTGCCGTCGACGAGGCGGTAGATCTGCACGCGCTTGGCGTTGACCAGGTTGGACACCGCGGCGTCCCACTGCTTCCTCTGTGCATCGTCCAGCGACGCGCGGAAGGTGGCGAAGTCTTCCTTGAAGCGGTCGGCCATGCGCTGGCGCATCTGCGCCTGCATGTTGCCGGCGCCCGGACCGCCCATCACCATCGGGCCGCCGGGACCACCCGGTCCGCCCGCGCCGCGACCACCGCCGCCGAACAGCGCGCTGCCGCCGCCCTGCTGCGCGGCCTGCGCCTGTCGTGCGGCCTGACGTGCGCGCACCGCCTCGGCGGCCGTGTCGAAGGCGGCCTGCTGGTCGGCGTTCAACTTCATCGATGCCGCGGTGCGCGCGAGGTCGTCGAGCATGCCCGAACCACCGCGCGGACCGCCGGTTTGCGGCGCGGCAGCCGTCGCGCCCTGCGCATCGTCCGTGGGCTTGAAGCGCAGCGCGGCGTTGGAGACCTTCAGCACGTCCTCGCGCTTGCTGACCTCGATTTCCGCATTGACGGTGAGGCCCGGCAGCAGCGTGCCATCGCTGTTGTCGACGGTGACGACCACCGGATAGGTCACGACATTGTTCGTGGTCGTGGCGGACAGACGCACCTGTTCGACCATGCCGCGGAACTGGCGATCGGGGAACGCATCGACGGTGAACGACACGTTCTGGCCGGTGCGGACCTGGCCGATGTCGGCTTCGTCCACGGCCAATTCGATCTTCATCTTCGCCAGGTCCTCGGCGATGGTGAACAACTCCGGCGCCTGCAGGCTCGCGGCCACCGTCTGGCCCGGTTCGATGCTGCGCGTGAGCACCACGCCGTCCACCGGCGAGCGGATCACGGTCCGGTCCAGGTTCACCTGCGTGGTCTGCGTGGAAGCGGCCTGCTGGCGGATGGACGCCTGCGCCGCGTTGACCTGCGCACGTGCCTGGTCGAGCGCGGCCTTGGCGAGATCGACATCGCTGCGGGCGACGAGCTGGCGCGCGCCGAGATCGGCCTTGCGCTTGTAGTCCAGTTCGGCGTTGAGCAGCGTCGCCTGCGCCTGGCTCAGCGATGCGCGTGCGCTGGCGACCTGCGCGTTGCCCTGCGCGATCTGCGCTTCGTAGGTTTTCGGATCGATCCGGGCGATGACCTGGCCCTTCTTCACCGGGTCGTTGAAATCGACCAGCACGTCGGTGACCTGGCCGGACACCTGGCTGCCGACGGTGACGGTGGAGATCGCGCTGAGCGTGCCGGTGGAAGAGATCGCCACGCGGATGTCGCCGCGTTCGACCTGCACCGTGCGGAACGCGCCTTCGGCCGCCTGCACGCCACGCTTTCGATAGAAGTACACGCCCCCGGCCACGAGGGCGACGACCACCGCGGCGACGATGCCATGGCGGATCCACGGCGTGGGCTTGCGTGCATTGCGGGACGACGGGCGGGCTGCGCTCATGGGGCTCGATCGAAGGGTTATGCCGGCACAACGCACCAGCGACGGGTGCGTTGACAGTGCGGGGGCGGAATCGTTCAGCCGATTATCACGCCCGGGGCCCTTTCCCTTGTTGCAGCGCGGTCACACGAGCGCTCAGCGCGCGAAGCGGATGACCGCTGTCGTCCCCTGCCCGGGCGCACTGGCCAGGCTTACCGGCCAGCCGAAACGTTCGCCCAGGCGCCGCACGATCGACAGCCCCATGCCCTTGCCGTCGCTGTCGGCCGAATCGGCGCGGAAGAACGGATCGAAGGCCTTCGCGAGGATTTCCGGCGACATGCCGATACCGCTGTCGCGGATGACGACGCGGTCGGGCATCAGGCGCACTTCGATCTCGCCCGATTCGGTAAATCGCGCCGCGTTGCCCAGAAGGTTGCCGACCATCACCCGCAATACGTGCGGCGGCGCGACCAGTCGCGGAGCGCCTTCGTCGTGCAGGCTCACGGTGACCGGGCGATCGCCGAGCAGCGGGCGGATGCGATCGACCTCGGCCGTGACGATGTCGCGTACCTCGAACTCCTCGCTCTGCGGCGCCACGTCGGCTTCGCGCGCGAGGATAAGGAACGCCTCGATCACCGCCTCCATGTCGCGTCCGGCCTGCTGGATGCGCGAGAGCGAGCGCCGCGTGCGCGAGCTGTTCTCGGTATCGGCCAGCATCAGGTCGGTGGCGACGCGGATGACGGTGAGCGGCGTGCGCAGTTCGTGGCTGGCATCGCGGGTGAAGTTGCGTTCGCGCTGGACGAAATCGCCCACGCGCTGCGACAGGCCGGTGAGCGCGCGGGAGAGCTTGCGTACCTCATCGCCCGCTTCGGCCGGAAGATGCGCGGAGGCGATCGCGCTCGCATCGGGATCGCGCGGATCCCAATGCGCGACCTGGTTCGCCAGCCAGCTCACCGGCGTGACCATGCGCTTGGAGGTGCGGTACGTCATCCAGATCAGCACGCCACTGGTGGCGAGCGAAAGGATCAGCGACACCAGCCCCGTCAGCAGCACCGACTGATCGGCGAGCCATGCGGAAAAGATGATGTAGAGCGTGCCTTGCGGACGACGGTCGACGTAGACCAGCCGCCCGCTGTCGGGCAGGCGCTGCACGCCGGTGCCGGCGATGCCGCGCAGTTCCGCCGGCAGCGGCGGTTCCAGGTTGCCGGGCACGACGAGGTAACTGGACATCGTCGAACTGCTCGGCAACCGGTGCGACGGATCCTGCGCGTACGCCTGCCAGAACGCCTGCGCTTCCTGATGGACGCGCTGTTCGACGACTTTCTGGCGCACGACGATGCCGGTGAGCAGGATGCCCACCGTGATCACGATGCTGCCGATCAACGCCTGCGTGATGAACGCGAGTTTGATCCTGCGCGGAAGTCCGTGCGGCATGGATCTGCGTTACTCGGGCGGCTGCGAGATGTCGGCCACGCGATAGCCCGCGCTCTGCACGGTGTGCAGCAGTTGCTTGTCGAAGGGCTTGTCGATCGTCTTGCGCAGGTTGTAGAGGTGGCTGCGCAGCGTGTCCGAATCCGGCAGACCGTTGCCCCAGATCTCGCGCTCGATCTCCTGACGGCTGACCACGCGCGGCGATTCGCGCATGAGGATCGTCAGCAGCCGCAGGCCGATCGGCGAAAGCTGCAGCTCGCTGCCACCGCGCGTCACGCGCAGGCTGGCCGGATCGAGCACCAGGTCGGCGACCTTCAACACCTCGCCACCGACCTGGCGACGTTCGCGACGGATCAGCGCGCGCAGGCGCGCTTCCAGTTCCTGGATCGCGAACGGCTTGGTCAGGTAATCGTCGGCGCCGGCGCCCAGGCCGGTGAGCTTTTCGTCGAGCGTGTCGCGCGCGGTGAGCATCAGCACCGGCGTCGACTTGCGCGCTTCCTCACGCAGCTTCTTGCATAGTTCCACGCCGTCCATGCGCGGGAGCATGAGATCCAGCACGATGACGTCGTAGTTGTTTTCCGTCGCCAGCCGATAGCCGTCGAGGCCGTCGCTCGCATAGTCGACTTCGAAACCACGGCCTTCGAGGTATTCACCGACCATCTCGGAGATGTTGCGGTTGTCCTCGACAATGAGGACCAGGCCGCCATCTCGTGTTCCGGTACCCTGCATGCAAAACCTCCCGACGCTTCAGCTTTGTGAAGGCTGCCGGGCCGCGGGTGGAGAGGCCGTGAAGGCCCCCCACACAAACTGAACGAAACCCTAGCGAATCCTTCCCATGCCCCTGGACCGCATCCTTCCCATCGCCCTGCTGCTGGGCTCGAACGTCTTCATGACCTTCGCCTGGTACGGCCACCTGAAGTACAAGTCCACGCCCCTGGTGGTGGCGATCTTCGCCAGCTGGGGCATCGCGTTCTTCGAGTACTGCCTGATGGTCCCGGCCAACCGGATGGGCAGTTCAGTCTACTCGGCGCCCCAGCTCAAGGGCATGCAGGAGGTCATCACCCTGCTGGTCTTCGCGGGCTTCTCGATCTGGTACCTGGGGCAGCCGCTGAAGTGGAACCACTGGGCCGGGTTCGCGCTGATCGCGGTGGCGGCGTGGTTGATCTTTCTGGATTAGCACTGCTCCCTTCTCCCTGCGGGAGAAGGTGCCCGAAGGGCGGATGAGGGGTAACGGAGGGGCAACGCTTGAGCGCACAGTGCTTCACTGCACTGGTGGTTTTTGCGTCGCGACCCCGGGTGCGCTGCGCTTACCCGGGCTACGGGACCGATGCGTAGGTAGCAACGTCATCCCGGCGAAGGCCGGGACCCAGGCCACCACGCCGTCGACCCCTCTCCCGGAGGAGAGGGGCTCAAAGCAGCGCGGCTTAAAAACGGATCTTCCCGCTCAAGATATCCTTGAACATCACCCAGTCACCCGCGAACGAATAGAACGGGTGCTTGAACGTCGCCGGCCGGTTCTTCTCGAAGAAGAAATGCCCGACCCACGCGAACCCGTAGCCGCATACCAGCGCCGCGAGCAGCCACCACGCGTTCGCCTGCACGATGGAAAGGGCGATCAGCACCAGCACGCCGCAACTGCCGATGAAATGCAGGCGCCGGCTCGTGCGGTGGCTGTGTTCGCTGAGGTAGAACGGATAGAACTCGCGGAAGCTGGCGAAGCGCGACATGTCGTCCTCCGATGGCAAAACCTCAGGCCTTCTCATCGGCCTTGGCCTGGTTCCACAAACGATCCTGCGCCTCAAGCGGAAGGTCGGCAAGCGAGGTTCCATCGGCCTGCGCCAATGCCTCCATCGCACGGAAACGCCGTTCAAACTTGAGGTTCGCCCGACGCATCGCGGCGCCCACGTCCACCTGCGCATGCCGCGCGAGGTTCGCGCAGACGAAGAGCACATCGCCGATCTCGTCCTCCAGGCGATCGCGCGCGGCGGCATCGCCGGGGTTCGCATCGAGTGCGGCGAACTCGGCGCGCACCTCGTCGATTTCCTCGTGCAGCTTGGCGAACACCGGCGTCACGTCCGGCCAGTCGAAGCCGACGCGCGCGGCGCGCTTCTGCAACTTCGTGGCGCGCTGCCATTCGGGCAGTCCGCGCGCGATGCCGGCGAGCGCGGAACGGTCTTCATGCCCGTTCGCCTCGCGCTCGCGGCGCTTCTGTTCTTCCCACGCGACGGTCTGCGCCTCGGCGTCTTCCACCGACGCATCGCCGAACACATGCGGATGCCGGCGCACCATCTTGTCGCAGATCGCCGCGACCACATCGCCGAACGCGAACGCGCCCTGCTCCGATGCCATCTGCGCATGGAACACCACCTGCAACAGCAGGTCGCCCAGTTCGTCCTTCAGGTCCGCCAGGTCGCCGCGATCGATCGCGTCGGCGACTTCGTAGGCTTCCTCGATCGTGTACGGCGCGATGGTCGCGAAGTTCTGTTCCAGATCCCACGGGCAACCGCCGTCGGGATCGCGCAGGCGGGCCATGACCGTGAGCAGCGACGCGATGTCGCGCGGATTGCCGATGTCGCTCATCTCAATATTCCCGGATCAACCCGCGAGCCACTGCCGCCACGGCAATTCCACATCGCCCAGCCCGATGAAATCCCCGTTGAGGATCCGCTCGCGTTGGTTGTAGCGGAACGGACGGCCCTGCGGATCGAGCACCGCACCACCCGCGCCTTCGAGCACGCATTGCCCGGCAGCGGTATCCCACTCGCTGGTCGGCCCGAAACGCGGATACACGTCGAGCGAACCTTCGGCGAGCTTGCAGAACTTCAGCGACGAACCCAGTCCGACCGGCTCGGTTTCGCCCATGCGGTCGATGAACGCCTGCGTGCGCGTATCGCGATGCGAACGGCTCGCGGCCACGCGCAGCGGCGCGATGGCAGGCGCACGCGCGCGCAGTGCGATCTCGCGCAGCGAACCCTGCCGGCGGAACGCGCCAAAGCCCGCACCACCGTGCCACAACTCGCCCGTCACCGGCGCCTGCACGACGCCCCACACGGCGACGCCGTCCTCGATCAACGCGATGTTCACCGTGAACTCGCCGTTGCGCTTGACGAATTCGCGCGTGCCGTCGAGCGGATCGACCAGCCACAGGCGCGACCACTGGCGCCGCACGGCGGTCGGCACTTCGTGCGCGGATTCCTCCGACAGCACCGGAATGTCCGGCGTGATGCGCGCCAGTCCGTCGACGATGCAGCGATGCGCGGCGAGATCGGCCGCGGTGAGCGGCGAATCGTCGTCCTTGTGCTGCACGGCGAACTCGCTGTCGTAGATGCCCAGGATCGCGGCGGCGGCATCGTTGGCGAGCGCGATCACCCCCTCGCGCACGGTTTCGTTCGGTACGGACGACATCATCGGGATTGCAACCTCAGCCACTCGCGGGCGATGAACAGGGCAGCGATGCTGCGACCTTCGGAGAAGTCCTCGCGCAGGATCAGCTCGTGCAGCGCGTCGAGCTTCCACGGCACCACTTCGAGCTCTTCCGGCTCATCGCCGGCAAGGCGCTCGGGATACAGGTCGCGTGCGATCACCAGGTGCGCCTGGTGGCTCATGTAGGTCGGCGCGAGCGTAAGCGTACGCAGCACGTGCACGTCGCGCGCGCCGTAGCCGGCCTCTTCCTTCAGTTCGCGATCGGCCGCCTGCTCCGGCGTCTCGCCGGCATCGATGCGGCCCTTCACCAACCCCAGTTCGTAACGGTGCACGCCGGCGGCGTATTCGCGGACCAGCAGCACGGTGTCGTCGTCGATCATCGGCACCACCACCACCGCGCCGTGCCCGCGCCCGTGCAGGCGCTCGTAGTGGCGGCGCTCGCCGTTGGCGAACTCCAGGTCGAGGCGTTCGAGCCGGTACGGGCCGGCGTCGTGTTCGGTGATGCGGTGGATGGTGGGCAGACGACGCGACATGCGGGCTCCGGTATGCACCATCCCGCACCATCACAAGGCGCGCTCGCGGCCGGTGTGGACGGACCTGCCCGGTCGCGCGGCTAGAATGGCGGGATGCAGCGATTGGACACCATCATAGCGCGCAGCGACCACGCGGCCGCCTGGCGCGAACGCGACCTTGCCGTGCTCTGGCACCCGTGCACGCAGATGCGCGAACACCTCGATCCGGCCGGCACCCTGCCCCTGCTCCCCGTCGAACGCGGCGAAGGCGCGTGGCTGATCGGCCGCGACGGACGCCGTTACCTCGACGCCATCAGCAGCTGGTGGACCAACCTGTTCGGCCACGCCGAGCCGCGCATCGCCGCGGCGATCGCGCGCCAGGCGACGACGCTGGAACACGTGATCCTCGCCGGCGTCTCGCACGCACCGGCGGTGGAACTGGCGGAGAAGCTGTTGTCCATCGCGCCGCGCGAATACGGCCGCGAACCGCTGGCGAAGGTGTTCTACGCCGACAACGGCTCGGCCGGCATCGAAGTCGCGCTGAAGATGGCCTTCCACTGGTTCCGCAATCGCGGCATCGAAGGACGCACGAAGTTCATTGCGCTCGACAACGGCTACCACGGCGAAACGCTGGGCGCGCTGGCGGTCGGCGACATCCCGCTGTATCGCCGCGTGTACGCGCCGCTGCTGGCCGAAGCGATGTTCGCGCCCTCGCCCGACGCCTACGAGTGCGAGGAAGGCGAAACGCCGGAGCAACGCGCGCATCGCGCCGCCGACGCGCTCGCGGCGTTGCTCGAACGCCACGCGGGCGAGGTCTGCGCGCTGATCCTGGAACCGCGCGTGCAGTGCGCCGGTGGCATGCGCATGCACGATCCGGCTTATCTCAGGCGTGCGCGCGAGCTGTGCGACGCGCATGGCGTGTTCCTGATCTGCGACGAGATCGCCGTCGGTTTCGGCCGCACCGGCACGCTGTTCGCGTCCGAACAATCGCGCGTGCAGCCGGACCTGCTGTGCCTTTCGAAGGGCCTGACCGGCGGCGCGCTGCCGCTCGCGGCGGTACTGGCGACGCAAACCATTTACGACGGCTTCCTCGACGAATCGCGCGAGAAAGCGTTCCTGCATTCGCACAGCTACACCGGAAATCCGCTTGCCTGCGCGGCGGCGCTGGCGTCGATGGCGATCCTCGAGGAGGACGACATCATCGTGCGCAATCGCGCCACGTCCGAGCGCATGGCGCGGCTGGCCGAACCCTTCGCCGATCATCCGCACGTCGCCGATGTCCGGCAGGCGGGCATGATCGTCGCGTTCGAACTCACGCGCGATGGCGACAAACGCACGCCGTTCGATGCATCGGCGCGCATCGGTTTGCGGGCGTATCGCGCCGCGCTGAACCGCGGCGTGCTGCTGCGCCCGCTCGGCGACGTGCTGTACTGGATGCCGCCGTACTGCGTCGAGGACGACGCGCTGCAACTGCTCGCCAACACCACCCGCGAAGCGATCGACCACGCCATCGAGGAAGCCGCATGCGCCTGACCCGCGTCCACGTCGACGAAGCGCTGGGCGTCGGTCGCGAGATCGCGCTGCCCGAAAACGTCGCCGCACACCTGGTGCGCGTGCTGCGACTGGGCGTGGGCGACGCCTGCGTGCTGTTCAACGGCGACGGCCACGATTACGCCGCACGGATCGTGACTTCGAGCAAGCGCGAGTTGCGTGTGGCGGTCGAATCGGTGGAGCCGGTATCGCGCGAATCGGCGCTGAAACTCGTGCTGCTGCAGGGCGTGGCGCGTGGCGAGAAGATGGACCTGATCCTGCAGAAGGCCACCGAACTGGGCGCGTTCGGATTCCATCCGCTGTGGTCGCAGCGCAGCGAAGTGAAGCTGGACGAGGCACGCACCGAAAAGCGCCTGGCCCATTGGCGTAGCGTGGTGTCGTCGGCGTGCGAGCAGAGCGGGCGCGCGTTCGTGCCCGAGGTCGCCGCACCGGTGTCGCTGGCGTCGGCATTGTCTGCGCTTCCTGCGGGCGGATTGCGATTGATCCTCGACCCCGAAGGCGAGTTCTCGTTCGGCACGCTCGACGTCGATGTCGCACTGCCGGTGTACCTCGCCATCGGTCCGGAAGGCGGATGGTCGGACCTCGACCGCACGCAGCTGCGTGCCGCAGGCTTCGGAGGGCTGAAGCTCGGCCCGCGCATCCTCCGCACGGAAACGGCAGGACTGGCGGCGATCGCGGCGCTACAGGCGCGGTTCGGCGACTTCGCCTGACGACCCCTGTCAAGCAAGACTTTCAAAGATCGTCTTCGGCCTCTTGCTCCTCAGTAGCCTCCGCGAAAGCGGTACTTGCATACGCGAACTCAGCGCAGACCTGCTTGCGTGACGATGCATCAAGAGAGAGGAAGGCGGAGTAGCTGGCCTCTAGTGCGTCGATATCGGAGTTTTCACGCTTCCGAACCCCTCTGTCGATCGGCAAAAGCGTGTGCCCATCAAGGTACGAAAGATATCTTCGCACCTTACCGTTAGCCTGCTTTTTGGCCACTTCATCGAAGTACACCGTTTGCAACAAGAACTCCCACCACTCCCCAGGCAGTTCGTCGCATACTTCGTCAACGTCGTATGCCGGTATGAACTGACCGTCGCCAAGTCGGGAAGCAATAAGGTGAAACATTTCCTTTGCCTCAGCGGTTAGATCAATCTCACTAATTGATCTCTCGGCATTCTCTCGGTCCACATTCTTGTAGATCGACTTCGCGAGCTCTTCGAGCTTCTGTGAAGCGGATGTCAGCTTCGCTAGCGTTTCGTTAGTCAGGGACATCTGCTTGTCAATGTTCCGGTGCTTCAGCGCATCGAGAAACATCGCGGCCCATTGCTTTCTTAGAGTCTCATGTATTTCCCTGGGGAGAGAGAACGAGAAGTAAGAGTTGTTACTTTTCGAGAGCCTTACGTCATCGATGAATTTAAAGATATCAATCGCATGCTCTTGCTTATCAATCGATGGGTAATGAATTCGAGACACGAACTCCTGAGCCTTATTGTTTTGCCAAACATTGTGATCTTGCAGAACATCCTGCTTTATGAACGTGAAGATAGGCATCCCCGCTTCGCGTGCGGCTGCATACTCCGCGTTTGTAATGGATTTGGCGGGATCTACTCTGTATCGCCCTCCGAAACGCCCCCCAATAATTAGCACTAAGAGATGGCAGTTACCGACTTCATTTACGCAAGATTGATGCGTGTGCAGGTCAGGGTGAAAGAAGACATCTCCACGTTCGCTCAGCGCAGCATCGAAACCAAAGCTATTACAGAAGTCGAGCAAGCTGTCCCGCTCCGATGCCAGGTCATAGCACGTCGAACTTACAAACACCCTAGGAGTGGCCATCTTCCCCTGCCTTTAGAGTCAGTATGTCTTAAATCTTGAAGTAGATGCGGCGCGCATCCAGCACGCGCACCACCACCCACCACACCGCGACGAAACACAACGCATACGCCAGCGACGGCACGTAGCCGCCGAAGCGCGGCGTCATCCAGCCGGCGAAGGCGTGCTGGTACAGCGGATCGAACCAGCCGAAGGCGACCAGCGCATAGAGCATGAAGGCAGAGCCGGCGTAGGCGGCGATCGCGTTCACGCCGAACGCGCGACCGATCGGCGGCCAGCCGCGCACGTCGATGAGGCTGTGGAACAGCGCGAGGATCCAGCACGCAAGGCCGCCAGTCCACAGCACGTACGACGGCGTCCACAGGTTTTTGTTGAGCGGCTGCCACAGCGACCACGCAAGCCCCGCTGCAATCGCCACGGCGCCCGCGACCAGCAGCGACCGCAGATCACCGCGACGCAGCCAGTCGCCCGCGCGCAGGCCCAGCAGCGTCGTCGCCAACGCGCCGAGCGAGCTGACCAGACCCTCCGGATCGTGGCCGCGGCCCGTCGCCGGATCGAGCTGGTACACATGCACGCCGAGCAACGCGTGGTCGATGCGGCTGGCGACGTTCACGAACGGTTCCATCGTGCCGCCCGCCGCGAGCAGCGCGCCGTAGCCGACGAGGAGCGCGCCGAACACCACCCACTGCGTGCGCGGTTTCGCATACAAGGCGAGCACGCCAGCGAGCGCGAAGCACACACCGATGCGTTGCAGCACGCCCGGCACGCGGTAATGCGGCAGGTCGAACGCGAACAGCGCGATCAGGTGCAGCAGCAGCCCGAGCCCGAGGATGCGCGCGCCGCGCACGAGCACGGTCTTCGTCAGCACGCGCGGGTCGTCGCCGCGTTCGACGCGCGGCATCAGCGCCAGCGCGATCGACACGCCGACGATGAACAAAAACATCGGGAAGATCAGATCGGTCGGCGTGAAGCCGTTCCACGTCGCGTGTTCGAACGGCGCGTAGACGTGGCCCCAGTCCCCCGGGTTGTTGACCAGCAGCATCGCCGCGACGGTGAGTCCGCGCAGCGCATCGACGGAGGCGTAGCGCGGCGCGGTGCTGCGCGCCGCGCCGGCGACGTTCGCGCCGTTCAAGCCGCCTGCGCCAGCGCGAGGCCGATCTGGTCTTCGATGGCGCCCAGGTCCGGCAGGAACGCGGCGTCTTCGTTGAGAAGCACGCGGGCCTGCACGCCGTTGGGCAGTGCGTTGTGGTCGTCGACCGTCATGAGCGTGTCGCGCGACACGGTGACCAGTCGCGGGAAGCCCTGCGTCAGCAGCGCGAAGTAAGGCGTACGGCGGCCTTCGACCGGCGTGCTGCCGCCCAGCGCGCGCAGCACCAGCACCTTGCTGCCCAGGCCGCCGCGTTCGTTCGCCAGGCCCGAGAAACGGCCGAAGGCGATGAGCGGCAACTGCCAGCCGCGCCAGCGGATGCGGCCCAGCAGCCAGTCCGGGGCGCCGGCGACGGCGTCGGGTTCGGCGTAGGACAGCACCTCGGCGATGGTCGCGTTGGGCAGAAGCAGGCGTCCGCCGGCGATCTGGATCAGCACGCCGCGGATGTCGTTTTCGGCGGCGCCGGAATGTGCGTGTTCGATGGGCATCTGTGATTCCTTCTCGCTCAGCGCCAGCGTTCGGCCAATCGCGCCGACAGTTCGGCCGGCTGGCCGGCCTGCGCACCGCGCGCGACGAGCGCGGACGCCGCGGCCGCATCGTAGCAGCCGTCCGCCGCCTGGCCCGCGACCAATGCGCCCGACCACGAAAGATTCATCGCCGCATCGACCTGCGCCGCGTCGGCGCCGCTCAGCATCAGCACCGCGGAGTCGGCGGCCGGCAGCATGGCGAGCACGTCATCGCCGCCTTCGACGAAGCGCATGCCCGATTCGCTCACCGTGATCGAGATGTCGGCCGGCAGGATGTAGATCGTGCCCGCCATCGCGATCAGGCCCGGCTCGGCCAGGCGCACCTGCAAGGGTGTGGCGCGCTGCATCTGCGCGACGAGGCGGTCGTAGCGGCCGCCATCCAGGCGTTGCTGGACGAGCACCGGACGCGGGAATTCCTCCGGCAGGCCGCCCAGCAACTGGCGCACCGCATCGGGGCCACCGATGCCGGCCAGCACGAGGATCGCGCCGGGCAACTGCGTGGCGGCGCGGTCTTCGACGAGTTCGAGCGAGGAAATGCGGCGCTCGATGTCGCCCAGGTCGCGTTGGAACTTCTGGTTCGGATCGGCATCGCGCACGACGGCAGCGCCGGCGTCGGCAGTGTCGTCGGTGAACGACCAGTCCGGCGCGGCCGGTGCGGCGGCCTTGGGCGCGCTCGCAGCCTGGGTGCCCTCGCGGCTGGCTTCGAACATCAGCACCGGCGCGGCGGAAGCCGCGGGTGCTTCGATGGCCGCCGCTTCGAACGCGTGGGCTTCGACAACCTCCGGAATCGAGGTTTCGAACGCGGGCGTCTCGAACGTCGGCGTAGGCGTTTCGGCCACTTCGTAATCGAAGCTCGACTCGAACGGCTGGACGACCAGTTCGGCGGTGACGTCGATGGCGTCGGCCGACACCATCGGCGCGTCGGCGGCGAAGGTCAGTTCGATGTCCGACAGCACCGGCGACAGTTCGACCGCATCGTCGAGCTCGAAGCTGGCTTCGGCGGCGACCGGATCGAACGGGCTGTAGCTGGCTTCGTGCGTGTACTGGACCTGCGGGGCTTCGATCGCCGGCTCCAGTACGAGTTCGATTGCAGGCGCGGCGACACCCACCTCGACTACCGCAGCCTCGACGACGGCAGGCGCGACGGGCGCGACCGCTTCGACGAACGGCGCGGGCGTTTCGACTGGCGCCAGTTCCATCACCGGCGCGGGACGCGGCGCTTCGACGGGCGCGACAGGCACAGCGGGAGCGACCGGCGCAACGGCTTCGACCGCACGCGGCGCGGCGCTCGGCGGTTCCGGCGGTTCCATGCCTTCGGGCTCATGCCCCGGCGGCAGGACGTCGCCGTGGCCGTGCAGCTTCGCGGCGAGGTGGCGCACCCAGCGCGCGAGGTCCCAGCCTTCGCGCGTGGCGGCCAGCGTGGCCTCTTCGTAGATCACTTCGACCGACGGATCGGCCAGCACCGGATCGAACTTCTCGATCACGTCTTCGGTGACCGGATCCAGCGCGACGACGATCACCTGCGGCGCGACCTGCCCCAGCGCTTCGAGTTGGAGCGTGGTCGGATCGGCTTCCAGCACGACATGCGCGCCTGCATCGGACAGCGCCGAGCGCAGTCGCTCGCAGGCTGCGCCCGGTCGCGCCAGAAGGACCGCGCGACGGGAGGACTCACTCATTCCGCGTGGCCCCCGCATCGATTCCGAGGAGCTCGTACACGTTGCGCATCAGCTCCGGCTCCTGGTACGGCTTGCCCAGGTAGCGCTCCACGCCGATCTCGAACGCGCGCTGGCGATGCTTGTCGCCGGTACGCGAGGTGATCATCACGATCGGCACGCCGCGCAGGCGCGGATCGCCCTTCATCGCGGTGGCGAGCTCGTAGCCGTCCATGCGCGGCATTTCGATGTCGAGCAGCATCAGGTCGGGCACGCGCTCGACCATGCGTTCCAGCGCGTCCACGCCGTCCTTCGCGGTGAGCACCTCGAAGTTGTGGCGTTCCAGCACGCGGCCGGTGACCTTGCGCATCGTGACCGAGTCGTCGACGACCATGACGAGCGGGACGCGGCGCGTCTCGACGGGTGCGGCCGGTGCGACGATGTGGTCGCGCGGCAGCAGGGCCTGGCGGCGCACCAGCGGCGCGACGTCGAGGATCACGACCACGCGGCCGTCGCCCATGATGGTCGCGCCGAAGATGCCCGGCACCGACGCCACCTGCGGACCGACCGGCTTCACCACGATTTCGCGGTTGCCGACGACCTGGTCGACGCACACCGCGGCGCGCAGGTCGCCCGAGCGGATCAGCAGCAGCGGCATCTGCAGCGCGCCTTCGGCCTTGGCGGTGCCATGGCCGACCAGCGTGCCCAGGTCGTGCACTTCGTAGTCTTCGCCGCCGTAGCGGTAGGTCGAATCGACCATGTCCAGGCGGTCGCGGGCGATGCGGCCCACGCCGCGGACCGAGGCGATCGGCACGGCGAAGGTGGTCTCGCCGATGCGCACGAACACGGCTTGCGTGACCGCGAGCGTCTGCGGCAGGCGCAGCGTGAAGGTGACGCCCTTGCCCGGGACCGAGCGGATGTCGAGCGTGCCGCCGAGCTGGCGGACTTCGCTGGCGACCACGTCCATGCCCACGCCACGGCCGGCCAGTCGGCTGACCGATTCGGCGGTGGAGAAGCCCGGTTCCAGGATCAGCGCGTCGATCGCGGCGTCGGACAGCGTGGCGCCTTCCGGCACCAAGCCACGTTCCAGGCCGCGACGCAGGATCGCCTCGCGGTTCAGGCCGGCGCCGTCGTCGCCGACTTCCAGCACGACTTCCGAACCTTCGCGGCGCACCGCGATGCGGATGGTGCCTTCGTCGGCCTTGCCGGCCTTCTTGCGCTTGTCCGGCGTTTCGAGGCCGTGCGCGACCGCGTTGCGGAGCATGTGCTCCAGCGGTGCGGTCATGCGCTCGAGCACGTTGCGGTCGAGTTCGCCCTGCGTGCCGTCGAGCTTGAGCGCGACATGCTTGCCCAGTTCGCCCGAGGCCTGGCGCACGACGCGGCGCAGGCGCGGCAGCAGGCCGTCGAACGGCACCATGCGCGTGCGCATGAGGCCTTCCTGCAGCTCCGAGCTCACGCGCGACTGCTGCAGCAGCAGCGTTTCGTACTGGCGCGTCAGGTCGTCCAGCGTGGTCTGCAGGCTGACCTGGTCGGCCGCCGATTCGGCGAGCGCGCGCGACAGCTGCTGCAGCGTGGAGAAGCGGTCGAGTTCCAGCGGATCGAATGCCTGCTCGCCGTCGTCGCCTTCGCGCTGGTAGCGCGCGACGATCTGCGCCTCGGTTTCGATTTCGAGACGGCGCAGCTGGTCGCGCATACGCGTGTTCGTCGCCGCCATTTCGGCGATGGCGCCACGGAATGCACCCAGCTGCTGTTCCAGGCGTGCGCGATAGATCGCGACTTCACCGGCGTAGTTGACGAGGCGGTCGAGCAGGTCGGCGCGGATGCGCACCTGTTCCTGCGGCGCACGCACGCCGATGTCGTCGTCGTCGGTCAGCGGCTGGTCGCTGATCGGCGCGGACAGCGGCTTGAGGTCGGCGTGCGTTTCGTCGTGCGCGACGTCGGCGACGACCGGCGCGGCCGGCTTCTGCGCGGGCGCGGCGACGGCCTTGGCGGCGGTCGCGGCGAGGTCGCCCAGCGTCGTCTGGCCGCGCGAACGCGCGTCGAACTCGGCGATGAGCGCTTCGGGCATGGCGATCGCGCGGCGTTCGCCGACGCGGGTGACCATCGCGTGGAGACGATCGAAACCGCGTTCGAGCAGCGGCACGCCATCGCGGCCGAGTTCGCAGCGGTTTTCGACCACGGCTTCCAGCAGCGATTCCATCGCGTGGCCGAGTTCGCCCACGGCCATGATGCCGGCCATGCGCGCGCCACCCTTGATGGTGTGCAGGTCGCGCTGCAGGCCCACCAGCGTTTCGCGTTCGGTCGGCGCTTCGCGCAGCTGCGCGAGCAGGCCGTCGGAATGGTCGAGCAGGTCGCTGGCTTCCTCGACGAAGATGTCGACCAGCTCCGGATCCAGTTCGCTCAGGTCCAGCGCTTCGTCCGGATCGTCGGCACCGGCCAGCGCCTGCGCGATGAGCGCGGCCACGGCCGGCTCCTGCGCTTCAATGGACGGAACGGACGCGAACTCGTTGACGGCGTCGGCGACCGGCGCTTCGGCCAGCGCGTCCTGCGCGAATTCCTCGACATCGGGCAGTTCGTCGCGCATGTCGCCGATGGACGGCGCGTCGACGAAGGCATGGCCGACGGACGCGGCTTCCAGCGAAGCGGCTTCCAGCGCGGCCGCTTCAATCGCAGCGTGCTCGACGGCGGCATGCTCGACGGCGGCATGTTGTTCGCGCGTGACGCGTTCGGCTTCGGCGTACTCGGCTTCGAGGCGGGCGTATTCGGCTTCCTCGTCGGCGATGCGCGCCGCTTCCAGGCGCTCGGCTTCGAGGCGCTCGGTGGCAAGACGCTCCGCTTCCAGCAGCTGCGCTTCGATGCGCTGCTGTTCGGCAAGTGCGACCGCAGCCTGGCGCTCGGCCATCGCGGCTTCCACCGCGGCCTGATGCGCGGCTTCGGCGGCGAGGCGCTCGGCGCGCTCTTCGGCAGCGCGCTCTTCGGCAGCGCGCTCTTCGGCAGCACGCTCTTCGGCAGCACGTTCTGCTTCGACCTGTGCGGCGGCGACCCGTTCCGCTTCGGCCTGCTCCGCGGCGACGCGTTCGGCTTCGGCGCGCTGCGCGGCTTCGTGCTGTTCGGCGGCGACGCGCGCGGCTTCTTCGGCGGCAGCCTGCTCGATGGCAGCCTGCTCGGCGGCACGACGTTCGGCTTCGGCGCGCTCGGCCTCGGCCTCTTCGGCGGCAAGGCGTTCGATCTCGCGGCGTTCGGCGTCGGCGCGCGCGTCTTCCTCGCGCTTGATCAGCGCAAGACGCTCGGCTTCGCGCTGCTGTTCTTCCAGCGCGAACCGCTCCGCTTCCAGGCGCTCGACTTCGATGCGCTGCGCGTTGGCGCGCTCGATCGCTTCGCGTTCGCCCTCGATGCGGCGTGCTTCGGCCAGCTCGGCTTCGATGCGCTGCGCGTGCTCCGGATCGGACAGGTAGTCCGGTCCGACGTCGGCGGCCAGGTCGGTGAACTCGCTCAGGTCGATCGCGCTGAACGACGGCTCCAGCTCGGCCGGTTCGTGCGGCATCGGCTGGCGCGCATCCGGCAGGCTGTCGCGCAGCGCACGCATGCGATCGGCGAGGCCGGCGAAAACCGGAATGCGCGGCGCCGGCGTCTTGAGCGTCGCCAGCGTGCGGCGGATCGCGTCGGCGACCTCGCCCATCGCGGCCACGCCTTCGTTGCTGGCGGGCTGGCCGGAAGCCAGGAGGCGCTTGACGTAGACCTCGGTCGGACCGGTGATCTCGGTGATCACCGGCACTTCGGTCATCGCGAACGCGCCATTGAGCGTGTGGAACGCGCGCTGCAGGCCGTCGTCGGCCGGGCGCGGCTGCACCTGCGAGGCGGCGAGCCATTCCTCGATCGTGGCGAGGTGGCCGCTGACTTCGGCGTCCAGGATTTCCAGCAGCACCGCGTCGACCGAGGCCGGCACGCCCGGTTCGGGCTCCAGCACCGGCGCGACATCGACCCGCATTTCCGGCGCGGGCACGTCGTCGAAGCTGATCTCCTCGACTTCGTATGCGCCCTCCAGCGGACCTTCGATCGAAGCGCCGTCGAGACCGTCGAAGCTGACGGCTTCCAGCGTGATGTCTTCGATGTCCGGCGCGAAATCCGTCGCGACGACGGGTTCCACTTCAGGCTCGACCACCGGCTCGAACGCCTCCACCACCGCTTCCACCTTGGGCGCGGGCGTGTAGAGCGTTTCGTCGCCTTCGGCCAGGCGTTCGGCGTGGGCTTCCATCGCCGCCAGGTCGGCGGTGATGGCGCCTTCGTTACGCAGCGCTGCGTGCAACTGCGGCAGCGTGGCGTAGGCGTGGCCGACCAGGCCGATCACCGCCGGGCTCGCCGGACGGGTGCCGTCGAGCACGCGGTTGAGCAGGTTCTCGATCTTCCAGCTGAACTCGCCCAGGGTCTTGGCGCCGACCAGTCGGCCCGAGCCCTTCAGCGTGTGGAACACGCGGCGGATCGGACGCAGGCGTTCGCTGTCTTCCGGCAGCGCGTGCCATTCCGGCAGCAGGTCGCCGAGGTGGCGGATTTCCTCGTCGAGTTCCTCGAGGAACACCTCGCGGATCTCGTCGTCGATGTCGTCGCTGTGTTCGAAACCGCCGGCGGCGATCTGTGCCGGCGAGCTGGCGACCGGAGCCGGCGCGGGCGGCGCGGCGGCGGCGACCTGCGCGACCGGCACTTCGGCGGCCAACGAGGCCGACGGCTCCAGCGTATTGGCGTCGAACGCCTTCGCGACCGGCGTGCCGAGCGTGCCGTTACCCAGCGTGATCTCGTCGGTGAGTTCGAAGTCCGGAACGCGCGCCAGGTCCTCGCGGCTGATCGGCGAGGTCGGCGCCATCGTCGCGGCGATGTCGAACTCCGGCAGCGGCCAGTAACGCAGCGCTTCCAGGCTCTGGCGCGTGATGTCCAGGATGTGGTTGCGGTTCGGGCGCTGCTCGCGCAGCGCTTCGAGGTAGTACTCCAGGCTGGCGAGCGCGTCGGCGAGCGTGTCCAGCTGCTGGCCGTTGGGTACGCGCTTGCGGCCGATCAGCTCGACCTCGGTGTAGCGCTTCACGCCGGACAGGTAATCGGCCGGCTGCGGCAGTTCGAGCATGCGCAGCGCGCCGGCGACTTCGTCCAGCACGCGCGGGACTTCAGCCAGTTCGGCATGGTCCCAGTTGGTTTCCACGAACGCGACGAAGGCCTGGCGCGCATCGCCGAAGTTGGCGATGGCTTCGCGCACGAGCACGTCGAGGACCTTGCGCGCCTCGCCGGCGAGCAGGTCGTCTTCGGCGCCGGCATCGGGCAGGCCCAGGCGCGAGACCTGGTCGTCCAGCGAGGCGTCGACGTAAAGCAGCGCGCCTGCGACATCCAGCAGCGCGCCTTCGTCGGCCGGACGCTTCCCGGAAACGATGTCGTGCATCGCATCGCGCTGCTGCAGCACGACGGTGCGGGCGACGCCCAGACCCATCATGCCCAGCGTGTCGCTGACGCGACCGAGCGCTTCCACCTGCGGCTTGAGTTCGGCGACGTCGGTGCGGCCGGTGCGCAGGTGCAGGTCGAGCGCGTCCTTGACGCGCAGCAGGTCTTCCTTGATCGCCGCGGCGACGGTGTCCAGCAGCGCGCGGTTGCGGCCGGACAGCGAGCCGCGGGCGTGTTCGAGTTCGGACTCGCTGGGCAGGTGCGCGGCGAGCTCGAAGGTGTGGCGCAGATCGTCCAGCGCCGGATGGCGGCCGTCGCTGTGGGCGACGTGGTACAGCAGCTGGCGGGTCGGTTCGGCGGCCGGTTCGGAGCGATGCGCACCGAAACCGTCGTCGGCCAGCATCAGGCGCGCTTCGCGCTCGACGCCGCCGAAGGCCTGGCGCAGCGCGCGCGTGGCCGGCAGCGCGCCGTCGCGCAGGGCGCCGGCAACGCTGGAGGCGACCCACAGCATGCGGCGCACGGGTTCGAGCACGACTTCGCCGAGCAGGCCGTCGATCGCGCTGGAAAGCTTTTCCGGCTGCGCCGGGTTGCCGTCCTCGGGCCAGTTCGCCAGCGCATCGCGCAGCGTGGCCAGGTGCGGCGACGTCGCGCCGCGCACGGGCGCGGCCGCCGGCAGCGCGCTGGGCAGGTTGGCCGGCAGCGGGCGGTCCAGGTCGGGCGCGAACAGCACGCTTTCGTTGAGGCCCGCCTCGCCGCGCGTGGCGCGCAGTTCGTTGAGCAGCGGCAGCAGCACGATCGGAATATCGCGATGGCCGCCCTGCAGGCGTTCCAGGTAATCGGGCAGCAGGACGACGCCACGCATCAGCGCCGCGCAGGCATCGTCGCGGTCGGCGACCTTGCCCTGCTGCAACGCGAGCGCCAGGCGCTCCATTTCCTCGGCGACCATCGCCGGCGCGTACAGCTCGACCATGCGCAGCGTGCCGTGCACCTGGTGCAGCTGTTCGGCGCACACGCGCATGCGGCTGGCGTCGGCCGGATTCTCGGCGTACGCCTCGATCTCCTGCTGTGCCAGGCGCAGGGTCTCGTCCAGCTCGGGCTTGATCCAGCCCAGCGTGGTCGTATCGATGGCCTCACGCATGACGGTCATCGTCCGGCCCCCATGAGGGCGAGGCGGCCCCGCTTACGGTGGCCGGTGATCAACATTTTCATGGACCCTGCGTCCCTGCTCAGGCCGGCAGCTTGAAGTCGGCGACCGAGCGGCGCAGGTCGGCGGCCAGTTGCGCCAGGTTTCCAATCGACGCGGCGGTCTGGTTCGCACCCTGCGAGGTCTGCGCGGTAATCGACTGGATGGTGTTCATCGTCGCGGTGATGTTCGATGCAGCGCTGGACTGCTGCTGCGCCGCGCTCGAAATGCCCTGAATGAGGTTGGACAGGTCCGACGACACCTTTTCGATCTCGCCCAGCGCCGTACCCGCGTCCTCGGCCAGTCGTGCACCGGCGACCACTTCCGAGGTCGTCTGTTCCATCGAGGACACCGCTTCGTTGGTGTCGGACTGAATCGTCTGCACCAGCGTTTCGATTCGCTTGGTCGCGTTCGATGCGCGCTCTGCGAGTCGCTGCACTTCGTCCGCGACGACCGCGAAGCCGCGGCCCGCTTCACCGGCCGAGGCCGCCTGAATTGCCGCGTTCAGCGCCAGGATGTTCGTCTGTTCCGAGATGTCGTTGATCAGTTCCACGATCGAGCCGATTTCCTGCGACGACTCACCCAGTCGCTTGATTCGCTTCGAGGTTTCCTGGATCTGGTCGCGAATGCTGTCCATGCCCGCGATCGTCTGGCGCACCACGCCCGCACCCTTGGTCGCGATCTGCACCGAGCGCTGCGCCACGTCCGCCGATTCGGCCGAGTTGCGCGACACCTGGTTGATCGAGGCCGCGATTTCGCTGATACGGCTGGAAGCGGAGTTGATTTCCTGCGCCTGGTGTTCGGCGGCCTCGGCCAGGTGCATGGCGGTGGCCTGCGTTTCCTGCGCGCTGGCGGCCACCTGCACCGAGGTGTCGGTAATCGTCTGCACCAGGCTGCGCAGCTGTTCGACGGCGAAGTTGATCGAGTCCGCGATCGCGCCGGTCATGTCCTCGGTCACGGTCGCCTTCACGGTCAGGTCGCCTTCTGCGAGCGAACCCATTTCGTCCAGCAGGCGCATGATCGCCTCCTGGTTACGGTCGTTGAGTTCCTTCGTGGTCAGGTAGCGCTTCTTCTGCTGGCTGTTCAGCGAGACGACGAGGAAGACGATCGCGAACAGCGCGATCAGACCCGAGACGATGGAGACCAGGATGTGGCCGATCGGGTTGGTGCTGCGCACCGAGCCGAACGAGGTGAAGGCGCGGAACAGGCCCTGGCTGTCGGTCAGCAGCTTGTTGGAGCCGCCGGTGATCGACTCGGCCGCGGCCTGTGCGGCGAACAGGTTCTGCGAGGAGGACAGGATCGCGTCCAGGTCCTTCTTCATTTCCTGCCACAGCGTCTCGGCCTGGGTGAGTGCGTTGATCGCGTTCTGGTTGCCCAGCGGGGTCACGCCGAAGGCGGCGTCGCCCTTGCGCAGGCCCGTCAGCACGTTGCCGAACACCGCCGCGTCGCGACCCAGCGCTTCACCGGCGAGGGCGGCGCCCGTGCCGCCGGCGCGGATCTGCGTGATGCGCTCGGCCATCTTGCCCGACAGCACCACCTGGCGAAGCGCGATGTAGACCTGCGAGGACGGCGAGCCGGAAGCCGACATCGCGCGGACCAGTTCGTCCAGGCGCGCCTGCAACTGCGGCACGCGGCTGGAGAAGCTGTCGGCGTTGCCGGCCAGCGCCAGCACGGCCTTTTCCGACGAGATCACCTGATCGGCGCTCTTGCCCAGCGGCGCCCACGTTTCCGAGACGGTCCGGATCGGGCCCGACACGCCGGCGGTGTCGCCGAAGTTGGCGTTGAGCTGGTTGACGTCCTCGACGATCGCCGAGCGCGTTTCCTTGAACGCGGCGAATGCGCCGGCGTCGCCGCTCACCGCTTCCTGGCCCTGCACGGCGAGCTTCTGCGAGTTCACCTGGAGGTCGGAAGCCGAGGAGCTCGCGCCACCCAGGCGCGCGGCCTTCCACGTTGCGTAGCCTGTGTTCAGACCGAAGATGAGCACCGAGACGCCCAGCACGACCAGCCAGGTGTTGACGCCAAGATTGCGGCCCTTGCCGGCAGCGCTATCCATAACAGTGCTCATGGTTGAACCTCGGAAACGTTGCTGATGCGATGCGGCATGTCGGATGCCGCCTGGCGGAATTCAGGGGTGCGCGCCAGCCTGTCCAGGCTGAAGATGCCCCACGTGTGTGCGTCGAGGCGGTAGCCGCGTTCGACGAAATGCGCGTAACGGCCCGTGGTCAGCGCGACGACGGCTTCGTCGTCGGCCTGTCCGGGGACCAGTTCGATGCGATGCTGCTCGTGGAAGGAGCGCTGGCCGTACAGCTCGTCGATCAGCACCGCCACGTCGCCGCCGGGCTGGCGGACGAGCAGGATGCGCTGGCTCTCATGCAGGACGGTGCGTTCGCCTTCGAGGAACTGCTTCAGGTCGACGATGGGGAGCAGGTTGCCGCGCACGTTGGCCAAACCGAGGAGCCAGGGCTGCGCGCCCGGCACGGTGGTGACCTGCGGCAGCGGCAGGATTTCCAGCACTTCGCCGAATCCCGAAGCCAGGCGGCGCGCGCCGATGCGATAGCCCACGCCGCGCCACAGACCGGGTGCGTCGAGCTGTTCGGGCAGGCCGACCACGTGCGCCAGGCTGCGGCGCTCGTAGTCCACCAGCACGTCGAAAGGCGACTGCAGCATCGGGGGTCCGCCCTCAGGCGCCCAGCAGGGCGTTGATGCGGGCGATCAGTTCGTCCTCGCGCGGCGGCTTGACGATGTAGTCGCGGGCGCCCTGGCGCATGCCCCAGGCCTTGTCGGTGTCCATGCCCTTGGTGCTGACGATCAGCACGGGGATGGCGCTGGTGTCGACATCGCGCGACAGCGCGCGCGTGGCCTGGAAGCCGTTCATGCCCGGAAGCACGACGTCCATCATCACCAGGTCCGGCTTCTCGCGCTTGCAGGTCTCGATGCCGTCTTCGGCATTGCCCGAGGCCAGGACCTGATGTCCGTTGCGCTCCAGCAGCTGGGTCAGGACGGCCGTGTCGGTCGGCGAGTCCTCGATCAGAAGAATACGTGCCATTTGTGCCCTACCCCCCGGTCAGGCGTTTACGTGCGTGCGGATCGCGTCGAGCAGTTCTTCGCGTGTGAATGGTTTGGTGAGGTACTGCTCGGAGCCGACGATGCGACCGCGCGCCTTGTCGAACAAACCATCCTTGGAGGACAGCATGATGACCGGAGTGCCTTTGAACAGATGGTTGTTCTTGATCAACGCACAGGTTTGGTACCCATCCAGCCGCGGCATCATGATGTCCACGAAGATGATCTGCGGCTGTTGATCGGCGATCTTCGCCAGCGCTTCGAAGCCGTCGGTGGCGGTCACCACCTCGCAGCCCTCGCGCTTTAGCAACGTCTCGGCGGTTCGGCGGATCGTCTTGGAGTCATCGATGACCATGACCTTCAGACCGCCGAGGCTGCCGTTGCGGACCTCGTCTAGCATTTTCGAATTCCCCCATGCGAATGCCGCCGTGTGCGTGCACTTCGCCAGTCGCCTTTATTCCAAGCCGCGCCGAAAGTGTCAAGCAGCGGTTGACGTGAATGCCCGGGAATCAAGCTGAATTGGTCGCGGGTCGGATCCAGCGGCCGGTTCGGGCGGGTCCGGCCTGCGGACCACCCCGCGAAACCGCCGGAGATCGCGAGGATCGTCCGGGCATGCGCATTGCATATACCTGAATCCCATGACATTTCCGAGCTTTCGAGGCCCGAGCCGGGACGTTCGTTCCAACTCTCCGGGCACAGGCGGGCCGCGCGGCGGGACCAGGCGATGGAGGCGCCGCCCGGACAGGAACCTCCCGACGGCCGGCAGGATGCCGCGTTGCGCGCATCGACCCCGCCGGCCGGCTTTGGCGCGCGAAGCGCCTGCTACCATCGCGCAATTCGCGCCCCAGTGACCCCTATGCCGCTCGACATCGTCGTGGTGATGGACCCGATCGGGTCGATCAAGATCGCCAAGGATTCCACCTTCGCCATGCTCCTGGAGGCCCAGCGCCGCGGGCATCGGCTGCACTACGTGCGCCCCGGCGGGCTGTCGGTGCGCGATGGCAAGGCCGAGGCGGTCGTCGCGCCGCTGCGCGTTCGCGACGACAAGAACGGCTGGTTCGAACTGGGCGAATTCG
>Ga0102589_1001027_pt1 | contig 43007 bp, 36 predicted proteins | sample AraplaMF_Col_mLB_FD_76858 | JGI IMG/M metagenome (GOLD analysis project Ga0102589, IMG submission 76858) | Arabidopsis root microbial communities from the University of North Carolina, USA - plate scrape MF_Col_mLB | ecosystem: Host-associated > Plants > Roots > Endosphere | place: USA...
TCGGTAACTTACAGCAAACGGTGAAGAAAATAGCTGTACTTGGCGGAGACGGAAATAAGTATATAAAGCAAGCGAAGTTTAAAGGGGCAGACGTATATGTAACGGGAGATATGTATTATCACGTTGCGCATGATGCGATGATGCTCGGATTAAATATTGTAGACCCAGGGCATAACGTAGAAAAAGTAATGAAAAAAGGTGTACAAAAACAATTGCAAGAAAAAGTGGATGCGAAAAAATTTACTGCGCGTATTCATGCTTCCGAATTACATACAGATCCATTTACATTTGTATAGAATGAAAAAAATCGGTCCTTTTTTCGGCTATCGACCGTTCTTTGTAATATATCGATGATTCGACATACAAGTGGTCGATTCGCTGAGCTGACTAAAAAGCCCACTTTTTAGTCAGCTTATTCTATATAAGAATAAAGAGGCTGTTCCAAAAGTGAAACTTTTGGAACAGCCTCTTGTTTGTATCATCCTGCAATTTGCGAGCAAAAAACCTTTACTGATGAAAAGTTTATTTTGCTTTAACTTTTGGTAAGATTTTTTGTAATGGTACGTTTCGCTTACGTTCCCACGTTGCAGGGTTTGTTGGATCGTACTGTTCAAAGAATGCAATTACTTCTTTTGTAATAGGCGTTGGTGTAGAAGCACCTGCTGTAATAGCGACTGTTTCTACACCTTGTAGCCATTCTAATTGAATTTCACTTACATCGGCAACGCGGTACGCTTTTGTATTAGCAATCTCTTCAGATACTTGTGCAAGACGATTAGAGTTGTTACTTTTTGGATCGCCAACGACAATCGTTAATTCAGCAACATTTGCTTGTTTTGCAACAGCTTCTTGACGCACTTGCGTAGCAAGGCAAATTTCTTTATGAAACTCTGCTGTTGGAAACTTTTCTTGAATTTTCTCCATAATATGTTGAACATCCCATTGACTCATCGTCGTTTGGTTTGTAACTAGAATTTTTTCCGTTGGAATGATAAGTGTTTCAAGGTCTGCTTCTTTCTCGATAAGATGGACAATATCCGGGGCAATTCCGACTGCACCTTCAGGTTCAGGGTGTCCTTTCTTACCGATATAAATAATATGGTAGCCTTCGTCTTTTTTTGCTTCAATTAAGTCGTGTGTTTTTGTAACGTCAGGACATGTTGCGTCAATTGTTGTTAAACCCTTTTCCCTGGCGCGTTGCTTTACTTCTGGAGATACACCGTGAGCTGTAAAAATAACAGTTCCAGACTCGATTTTTTCTAAAATATCTAAGCGACTTGGGCCATCAAGTGTAATGATGCCATCTTCCTCAAATGCATCTGTTACATGTTTGTTGTGGACAATCATGCCTAAGATATAAATTGGTCTTGGTAATGTTTTATCGAGCGCTGCATTGCGCGCAATGACCATCGCGTCTACAACGCCGTAGCAATAGCCGCGAGGAGAAATTTTAACGATTTTCATGTAATTAATCCGCTCCTTTAAAAAAGGATTTGTTTTTATAAAGCTAATCCTTTTCATTATAAAGGAGAAGAAAGCAGATGACAAAGAAATGTTATACGTATAGCTTTGGTTTAGGGGTAGTAGACTGTACGTTTTCTACTACTGCCTCATCCTCAATTATGATTTTAGGAGCAATTGGTTCTCTTGTAATAGGTATTTTTTTAGATGGAGTGGAAGGGGAGACCGCGACTACTTCTGTTTGTTTTTCGGCTACTTCTGTTTGTTTTTCCTCAGTGTTTTTTCCGGATGAAAGTATCTTCATGATGCTAGGAATGTTGCGGACAATCGGTCCATATTGCTGCACGACAGGACCAACGGACTGGGCCATTTGGACAACTTTTTCAACGTTGTTTATCATTCCAGTTGGATTTGAAATAAAGTTCGTGAAAAAACTGCCAATTCCACTAGATGCGTTTCCTGCTGTTCCTCGTGTTTCACCTTCTGCCATCATTTGAGGCTGCATCATTTGTTGTTGCTGTTTTGGAGGGTGCATATATGGCTGGTTGTGTCGGTATTGTGCATTTGGGTATGTTTCCAATTGTCTATAAGGGGGCATCATATACATATAATCTGTAGCGGGATTGCGTTTTTGAAACAATTTTGCAAGAATTCCTTTTTTCTTAGGCATCATCGGTTGCATGCCTTGTGTTGGGTACATGGTATGAGGATAGGGAGATTGCGTGTACATTTGTTGATAGGGAGGGGATTTCATATACATTAGGAAATCCTCCTTTCTTCAATTAGGTAATATACACTACAATATGCAATGGAGAGAAAGAAGGTTAGTTTTTCTGTTGAAATGCTGAATTATAGATGGATAAGTTAAAAAAGATATAAAAAACCCTCTTTGTTTTAGGCGGGCGAGAGCATCAGACCATGCATAGAAACGGTCAGGGCTTATTTCTGCCACGTGCGAGGTTTAAAACAGAGGAGGCGAGCGAGTGCAGGTCATGTTGTGTGCTGCAAAGCTAGACAAAGATGTCGGAAAATGAAAATGGATATATATAAAGATAGATTTTACTGATAGATTTCGATATAATGGTAACTTGACTGATTAATGAACGCAGTAGAAATAAGAAAGAAGGTGGAATGTATGACAGTGCAAACATTTACACAGTATAATTTTCAACCATTTTTAATAGATGCAATTCGTGAATTACGTTTTTCAGAGCCAACAGAAATTCAACAAAAGATTTTTCCGGTTGTGAAAAAGGGCGTTAGTATTATTGGACAATCACAAACAGGATCTGGAAAAACGCATGCATATTTACTTCCAACATTAAATCGTATTGATGCAACTAGAGAAGAAGTACAACTTGTAATTACAGCTCCAACTCGTGAGTTAGCGCAGCAAATTTATGCAGAAATCGTCAAGTTAACAAAGTTTTGTGAAGAAGACAAAATGATTACAGCTCGCTGTTTTATCGGTGGAACAGATAAACAACGTTCAATTGAAAAATTGAAGAAACAACCGCATGTTGTGGTGGGAACACCAGGGCGTATTAAAGATTTAGTGGAAGAACAAGCGCTATTTGTACATACGGTTTCTGCAATTGTTGTCGATGAAGCAGATTTAATGCTTGATATGGGCTTTATTCATGATGTGGATAAAATTGCATCGCGTATGCCTAAAAATTTGCAAATGCTTGTTTTCTCAGCGACAATTCCACAAAAGTTAAAACCATTTATGAAGAAATATATGGAGAATCCAGAGCATATTCATATTAATCCAAAGCAAATAGCAGCGATTAATCTTGAACATCATCTTATTCCGTCAAGGCACCGTAATAAAGTTGAACTTGTCAAAAATCTGTTACTGCAATATCAGCCGTATTTAGCAATTGTTTTTACGAATACAAAGAAAATGGCAGAAGAAGTAGCGAACGGTTTAACGGAACGTGGTTTAAAAGTTGGGCGTATTCACGGTGATTTATCACCGCGTGATCGTAAGAAAATGATGAAACAAGTCCGTGATTTAGAATTTCAATATATTGTAGCGACAGATTTAGCTGCACGTGGTATTGATATTGAGGGAATTAGTCATGTTATTAACTACGAAATTCCATCTGATTTAGATTTCTTTATTCACCGTGTAGGTCGAACAGCACGTGCTGGATATTCTGGTATCGCGGCAACAATTTATGACCAAGCGGATGAAGAAGCATTAAATACGTTAGAAAAGCAACGTCATATTGAATTCGAACATGTGGACTTACGTGCAGGTGAGTGGGTTGAATTAGGGCCTCGCCGTCGCCGTCAAAGCCGTAAAAAGCCAAATGACCAATTAGATGCTATGGCACAAAAAGTTGTGAAAAAACCGAAAAAAGTAAAGCCGAACTATAAGAAAAAGCTTGAATGGGAACGCGAAAAAATTAAGAAAAAATATAACAAAAAGAAAAGATAAGGATTTTTCCTTATCTTTTTTTTACGGAGAAATTAATATATAAATCCGGTTTGATTTTTCGACATCTTTGTCTAGCTTTGCCTCCCAAGCCATTTAAAAAATGCTTTTCTGCCTTGTTTTCATAGAGTGACTGAGTAGTTACGGTTTTTTAACTTGTGTATAGTGTCAGATTTCTACAAATTATGCTATCATTATAGCTATTGCATTTATAAGAGGTGATTACATGTTGAAAATTGGATCTCACGTTTCGATGAGTGGAAAGAAAATGTTATTAGCAGCTAGTGAAGAAGCTGTGTCATACGGTGCAACAACGTTTATGATCTATACAGGGGCACCGCAAAATACGCGAAGAAAACCGATTGAAGAGTTAAATATAGAAGCAGGCCGTAAACATATGGAATTGCACGGAATTGAAGAAATCATTGTTCATGCACCATATATCATTAACATCGGTAACACAACGAAACCTGAAACATTCCAACTAGGTGTTGATTTTCTTAGCATGGAAATTGAAAGAACATCAGCATTAGGTGTTGCAAAGCAAATTGTACTCCATCCCGGAGCTCATGTTGGAGCAGGTGCGGATGCAGGAATCCAAAAGATTATTGAAGGATTAAATGAAGTATTAACAACTGATCAAACAGTGAACATTGCGCTAGAAACAATGGCTGGAAAAGGAACAGAGTGTGGACGTAGCTTTGACGAGCTTGCGAGAATTATCGATGGTGTAACACATAATGAGAAATTATCAGTTTGCTTCGATACATGTCATACGCATGATGCTGGTTATGATATCGTTAATGATTTCGACGGCGTTTTAAATGAGTTTGATAAAATGATTGGTATTGATCGTTTACAAGTATTACACATTAATGATAGCAAGAATGAGTGCGGCGCTAAAAAAGACCGTCATGAAAATATCGGTTTCGGTCACATTGGTTATAAAGCATTGCATCACATTGTTCATCATCCACAATTACAGAATGTGCCAAAAATTCTTGAAACACCATATGTAGGTGAAGATAAAAACGATAAAAAGCCACCGTATAAATTTGAAATTGAAATGCTGAAAAACGGTGTGTTTGATGAAGAGATTCTTCAGAAAATTAAAGGACAATAAAAAAGGGGAGCACCCCTTTTTTATTTTGTCCTGCTATTTTGGATAGTTACATCACATTGATGGAAGTTTCAATTTATTAATTTTTGAAATAGGGTATTAATTTGTTGTGCGGTAGCAGGAGAAGTAACCGTTGCAATTTGTTTTAAAAGTTGTAATCTTTCTTGGATATCATAAATATTAATCTGTTTTCCTTGAATTAATGTGACAATTTTATCTGCTTGTTCGCTTGTTATAGGCACTTCATATTCTTTACTGTATTTTAATAATTCCTTAGAAGTCATATTGTTTATTTTTTTATTTACAAACTGTTGAATGAGGTTCATGTTGCACCCTCCTTTATTTTGTCCTCATATCCGAATATATGTAAAATATGCTTGTGTATATTCCAAAACAGTTAGTTTTCTCATCAAAATAGGGAGGGTATGTTATAATAAAGGGGAAAATAAATAGATACTTAAGGAGGTAATATGGCAGAACAACAGCATAAAAAGGAAAGTATAATTCATCTTGTGTATCGTCTTGTTATGATTGTCATAGGTGCTGGCTGTGCAGCTGTGGCACTTGAGCTGTTTTTAATTCCGAACAAAATTATTGATGGTGGTATAATCGGTGTTTCCCTCATATTAGATTTCCTTACACCAAATATTTGGTGGCTAAGCTTTTCCACTTTAGTTGTAATCCTCAATTTACCGTTTATGTACTCAGGTTATAAGCAAATCGGAAAAACATTTATGTTATCTTCTGTTTTTGCAGTCGTATGTTTAGCCTTGATTGAGTCAACATTACATTCCATTCAGCCTTTTACAACAGAGCCCATTTTGGCGACTGTCTTTGGAGGATTAATTTTAGGTGTTGGTGTTGGGCTTGTGATTAGGCACGGAGGTTCATTAGATGGAGCGGAAATTTTAGGTATTTTACTAACAAAGAAATTACCGTTTTCTGTCGGTGAATTTGTTATGTTTATGAATATTTTCGTTTTTGCTTGGGCGGCAGTTGTATTTGGTGTAGAACAAGCAATGTATTCCGTTATGACGTACTATATTGCATTTAAAACGATTGATACGGTTATCCAAGGTTTAGATGAAACAAAAGCAGTAATTATTGTTTCGGACCATTATGAAGAGGTATCAAACGCAATTTTACATCGACTTGGCCGCGGGACAACGAAGTTAGTTGGAAAAGGTGGCTATACGGATAAAGAAAAAGAAGTTATCTATGCAGTTATTACACGTTTAGAGGTAACGAAGCTAAAATCGATTGTTCATGAAGTAGACGAAAATGCCTTTATTACCATTATGAATACACAAGAAACAAAAGGTGCAAAATTTAAATCAGCAATTCATTAAAAGCGGAGAGATTTTCTCTGCTTTTTGTTATAATAGATAAGTTGTCTAAAATGAGAGGTATATTTTAGGGCAGATTGGTTTACAACTCGTAATGAGCTATAATATAATTTAAATAAATATAAATCGGAATCATTCTGAATTAAAATAGGTGAGATATGATGAATTATATATTAGAAATAAAGGATTTAACCTTTCGTTATGAAGAGCGAAATGTGTTAGAGGATATTCAATTGCAAGTTCCTAAAGGAGCTTTTTTAGGTTTAGTAGGACCGAATGGATCAGGGAAATCTACATTATTGAAATGTATATTAGGAATTTTAAAACCGAAACAAGGAACGATTCGGTTGTTTGGTATGGATAGTAAAAAATTTAAAGATTGGAATAAAGTTGGCTATGTCTCTCAAAAGGCAAATAGTTTCAACTCTGGATTCCCAGCAACTGTATTTGAAGTTGTTTCGATGGGACTTGTTTCTAAGAAAGGCTTGTTTCGATTCTTAACAAAGATGGATAAAGAGAAAGTGACAAAAGCGATTGCTGATGTTGGAATGAGTGAGTTTATGAATCGGAATATTGGCGAGCTTTCTGGTGGCCAACAGCAACGTGTTTTTATTGCGCGCGCACTTGTAAGTGAACCGGAATTATTAATTTTGGACGAGCCTACTGTCGGTGTTGATGTGAAAAATGTAGAAAGTTTTTATGAAATGCTAGAACATTTAAATAAGCATTTAGGGATTACACTTATTCTTGTCACTCATGATATGGGAGCTGTCACAGAGAAGGTTACACATGTCGCTTGCTTAAATCAACGTTTACATTTCCACGGAAATATAGATGCGTTTCAAAAGTTAGAAGATGCCGAAATGTCATTATTATACGGTTATCATGTTCATCGTTTAGAGCATGATCACGAGCATCATGGGGGGATACGATGATACAGGACTTTTTGCAATATGATTTTTTACGAAATTCTTTATATGCTGGAGTTTTAATTGGACTTGTTGCCCCAATGCTTGGCGTCTTTGTTGTTATTCGTCGTTTATCGTTGATTGCTGATGCATTAAGTCACGTTACGTTATCAGGTATTGCAGCGAGTTTATTACTAGAAAAAACCGTATTTACAGGTGGTTTTTTAAATCCATTATATATGGGGATGATATTTTCTATTGGCGGCGCGCTGCTCATTGAAAAATTAAGAACGGTATATAAACATTTTCAGGAACTAGCAATTCCTATTATTATGTCAGCTGGTATTGGGATTGGTGTCATTTTCATTTCTCTTGCCAATGGATTTAATACAGATTTATTTAGTTATTTGTTTGGTAGTGTGAGCGCAGTTACAAGTGGTGATTTGCTTATTATTGGATTTGTTGCTGTGATTGTAGTTGCAGTCATTATATTATTATATAAAGAACTATTTTTATTATCTTTTGATGAAGAATACGCTGTAGCGACAGGTTTACGTGCAAAATGGATTCACTTTATTTTTATAATTTTAGTTGCACTTGTTATTGCGATTTCAATGCGTGTTGTCGGTATTCTGCTCGTTTCATCGTTAATGACATTACCAGTTGCAGCAAGTATCCGAATTGCGAAAGGTTTTAAGCAAACAATCTTTTTCTCCATTGTATTTGGTGAAATTGCAGTAATCGGAGGCATGTTAGCTTCTTATCAACTTGACCTTGCTCCAGGTGGCACAATTGTTGTGTTATCAGTTCTTATTTTAATCGGTGCAATCTTATGGAAGAAGAAAAAAACTGCGTAAAGTAGGGATAACTATGAATCTTACAGAAGCTTTACACCATATGAAAGAGAAGGGTTATAAACATACTGGGAAAAGAGAAGACATGTTGCGTTTATTCGCCAATCATAATAAATATTTGACGGCAAGAGATGTTTTAGCCAATATGAAAAGTGATTATCCGGGACTTAGTTTTGATACCATTTATCGCAACCTAACTCTGTTTGTAGAAATCGGTATTTTAGAACAGACAGAGTTAAATGGTGAAAAACATTTTCGTTTCAAATGTTCTACTACAGAACATCATCACCATTTCATCTGTTTAGATTGCGGAGGAACGAAGGAAATTACATCGTGTCCAATGGAATTTATGAATAAAGACTTTACAGGTTATGAAGTAACGGGGCATAAATTTGAAATATATGGACGCTGTCCGAAATGTGCACAATAAAAAGCTTGTCAGTTTTTGAACTGACAAGCTTTTTTATTAGCAGTTTTGCATTTTATTTTTCTTGTTTTGCTGCGTATTCTGCTGCAATTTTATCAATTTCTTTCTTTAACTCTTCCACCATTGTTTCTTCTGGTACTTTACGTACAATTTCACCTTTACGGAAGAGAAGACCTTCTCCACGTGCTCCAGCAATCCCAATATCTGCTTCACGCGCTTCACCAGGACCGTTTACTGCGCAGCCAAGGACAGCAACTTTAATCGGTGCCTTAATTTTTGAGATGTATTCTTCTACTTCATTTGCAATGCTAATTAAGTCAATTTCAATACGTCCGCAAGTTGGACAAGAAATCAATGTAGCGGCATTAGAAGCAAGTCCGAATGACTTTAATAGCTCACGTGCTACTTTTACTTCTTCAACTGGGTCTGCACTTAATGAGATACGTAACGTATTCCCGATACCTTTGCTTAAGATTGCCCCAAGACCAGCCGCACTTTTTACAGTTCCAGCAAATAAAGTTCCGGATTCCGTAATGCCAAGGTGTAATGGATAATTGAAAGCACGAGATGCTTTTTCGTAAGCTTCAATTGCTAAATTCACATCAGAGGCTTTCATCGATACGATAATATCATGAAAATCGAGATCTTCTAAAATTTTAATGTGATGCAAAGCGCTTTCTACCATACCATCAGCAGTTGGATATCCATATTTTTCTAGAATATGACGTTCTAATGAACCAGCGTTTACACCGATGCGGATTGGAATGCCGCGTTCTTTCGCAGCATTTACAACTGCTTCAACTTTATGACGACGACCGATGTTTCCTGGGTTAATACGAACTTTGTCAATACCGCCTTCAATTGCTTTTAATGCTAGGCGATAGTCAAAGTGAATGTCAGCAACAAGAGGGATATTAATTTGTTTTTTAATATCGGCAATTGCATTTGCAGCGCGCTCATCAGGAACGGCTACACGAACAATTTGACAACCTGCCTCTTCTAAACGTTTAATTTCAGCAACTGTTGCTTCCACATCATGGGTTTTCGTTGTTGTCATGCTTTGTATAATTAATTCATTATTACCGCCAATTGTTAAATTTCCAACTTTAACAGGACGTGTTTTTGTACGATGAGTTATTTCATTCACGAATAGATCGCTCTCCTTATAAAAGAAGTTTCTTATTTTGTAGATAAACACAGTTATATTGTATGCAGTATTTATCTGGTGAAGCAAAATGTCTATATAAATCCATTTTGATTTTTCAATTTGTATTTATATAGTTTCACTTTTCCTATTGTATCAGCGCCTTACTACAGTTGACAAGAATTATGTGATGTTATTACTGGTAGAGGGGGAATTTGTATTTTTTTCCGACTTGTAATTTTGCTGGAGATTTGTCTTGATTTAAGTCTTTGAAATCCGTAACAACCTTTTCAATAGAAGGGATTTTTTTCTTGTTAATTTCTTCTGTAATGGAGAGAACAGTATCGCCCGTTTTTACTTCAATGACTTTAAATTTTGCCTGTGATGTATTTTCTTTTTGCTTATCATTTGCAACTTTAGCTGAGGTTTCTTTTGTTTTGGAATATGTATGAAGCAACGGTAACGTGCCGATTGTCATATCATAGTACAAGACGTAACCGAGAACAAGTAGTAACAAGACACCGCCAAGCCTTTTCATATTTTTCCACTCCTTTGTAGAGAAATATATGCTTGTCCAAAAAAAAAATGCCTTGAGGGCATTTTTTATAGTGAATTTTTTTCTTTTGGTCTTGGCACTTCTTTTATTGTTAAATAAAGAACGACGAGAACAACACCAATGAATATAAATAATGAGAATGGAACATTTATTTTTAATAAGTCCATAATCATAAAGAATATAGTCGGGATTGTAAAACTATAGGCAGTTAAAGTCCAAACTTGTTTGTAAGATAATTTACGAACTCCGCTCATTGCAGAGCCGATAAATGCCAATAGTGAAACACCAAGAAAAGTAATGAATAGTTCGAATAAGTAAATAAATATCCCGATTAAGAATATAGCAACTGAAGAGATGCTATCAATGAATGAAACGATTTCCTTTGCATCTTTCTTTTCAAAAGTTGTATTTCCTAAATCACTATATGGGAAGGATTGTGTTTGTTGTTGTGCCGTTGAAACCATTTTATTTTTTAAAATGAATATACCATCGCGGTTTGGATAAGCCTTTGTATCTGTTGCGTTTGGATCAAATACAAAAATAAAATCTGTTTCATCTTTTATAATTGGTTTACTAATGTCTGCGTGAAGTTCACCGTTTTCAATTTTAAAATCAGGCACATCTTTTTCGATAGAACGATCGATTAAATTAATGCCTTCATGGATGAAGTCTCCAAGTAAAATCGTTTTTGGAACGGTAGCAAGCAGACAGAGTAACATTATGTAAAGAATCGTCTTTCCGATTTTTTGAAAACGAAAAAGTGCCATTTCTTTTGGTGCGTATAAGCTTTTAAACAGCTGGATAAATATGGACATGCATTCACTTCCTTCATTAAATATATTGATTTATAATCTCATTGTAACGTATGTTTTTAAGGAATCACAAGATATATCATGTTGCATGTGAAAATACAATTGACACATTTCTTTTTAATATGGTAAATTTATCTTACATTTTTACATATAATATACCATCGAAGTTTAACTGATTAGAGTGTATGGTTGATGACTGCTCATATATTACGGACCCTTAGCTCAGCTGGTTAGAGCAGACGGCTCATAACCGTCCGGTCGTAGGTTCGAGTCCTACAGGGTCCATATCCATTTCGCATATTGATACATAGCGGAAAAGCTCTCTTATAGAAGGGAGCTTTTTTTTTGCGAAATGTATGAGCATTTCGTTTGAAAAGAAATGGGAAATTTGCTACCTTAATGTTAGCGAGGCAATACGTTAAATTTGTTTTCACCCTTATGTAATTAGGGTAAAATGAATTTGTATGCCAAGTCATTATCGGCAATACATACAATGGGAGGAATATAACAATGGCAAAACATGAATTACCAAATTTACCTTATGCGTATGATGCGTTAGAACCTCATTTTGACAAAGAAACAATGAACATCCATCATACAAAACATCACAACACATACGTAACAAACTTAAATGCGGCATTAGAAGGACATGCAGAATTAGCAGAAAAAAGCATTGAAGAGCTAGTAGCAAACTTAAACGAAGTGCCAGAAGCAATTCGCACAGCAGTACGCAATAATGGTGGTGGACATGCAAATCACTCTTTATTCTGGACAATTCTTTCTCCAAATGGAGGCGGACAGCCAGTAGGTGAACTTGCAAGTGCAATTGAAGCGAAATTTGGTAGCTTCGATGCATTTAAAGAAGAGTTTGCAAAAGCAGGCGCAACTCGTTTCGGTTCTGGTTGGGCATGGCTAGTTGTAAACAATGGTGAATTAGAAGTAACAAGCACACCAAACCAAGATACTCCATTAATGGAAGGCAAAACGCCAGTTTTAGGATTAGACGTTTGGGAGCATGCATACTACTTACATTACCAAAACCGTCGTCCTGACTACATCAATGCTTTCTGGAGCGTTGTAGATTGGAATGCGATTGAAAAACGTTACCAAGACGCAAAATAATAATAAATGTAAAAACTAGGAGGAATTTCTCCTAGTTTTTTTGTTTGCTCTTTTTTGGAGAGTTGATGGGCTCACCTTAATATATACAGTTCAAGTTGATTTACTAACATACAAATTGCTGCTATACAGAATACACCATAATGTGCACTTGCCTTCTCTCTTTGTTTTAAATAACGCATGTGGCAGAAAAGGGTCCTGATCGCTCCAAGCATGGCCGGACACTCTTGCCCATCTAAAAAAAGTGGTTTTTATGTTGGTTTTTCAAGTTGTATTTATATATTAATGAGAAAAACGTTTACTAATGAAAGTTTCATTTTCCACTTTTCTTTTCTACATAATTGTGACCTTCTTTGGAAGACTAGAACATGAAGTAAAGGAGAGTTTATATGAAATGGAAACATTTAGTTGGCGATGTTGAGGTGAATCGTGATTTAGTTTTATTACTCATAATTGGCGGGTTATATACGTTGGCCATTTCGTTGTCCAATACGTTTGTTAATATTTATTTATGGAAGCAAACGAAGGACTTTATGAATATTGGCTTTTATAATTTAGCAAGCGTTGTTTTACAGCCGTTGACTTTTCTTGTTGCCGGAAAACTAGCGAAACGAGTAGATCGTACAATTTTACTTCGCATCGGTGTAACAACATTAGCTGTTTTTTTTATCGTTGTATTACTGGCAGGAACGAACGCTTCGCAGTATATTTTACTTATCGGTGGCATACTTGGGATAGGATATGGATTTTACTGGCTCTCATTTAATTTGTTAACATTTGAAATTACAGAGCCAGAGACACGTGATTTTTTTAACGGATTTCTCGGATTGCTCACCTCATTTTCAGGTATGATTGGTCCAATTGCATCCGGGTTTATTATTTCGCGTATGGAAAAGTGGAATGGGTATACATTCGTTTTTTTCCTATCTTTAACCTTATTTACTATTGCGATCGTTGTAAGCTTTTTTCTGACAAAACGTGAATGTGAAGGGCGTTACGAAATTGTTGAAGTAATGAAAGAGAGAAAGAGTAATAAAAACTGGGGGAGAATTACAATTGCTCATTTCTTTCAAGGGCTTAGAGAAGGTACATTTATATTTGTTATCTCTGTATATGTGTATATGGCCTCTGGTAGTGAATTAGCACTGGGGAAATATGGACTTGTAAATTCCGCTGTTTCTTTCGTTTGCTATTATGTAGTGGCGCGTGTATTGAAAAAGGAGTGGCGAAAACAAGCCATTTTACTCGGTGGAATTATTTTATATGCAGTTGTATTTTTAGTTGTCTTTCATGTCACGTATACAAAATTACTTATTTATGCAGCTTGTATTGCCGTAGCGTATCCAATTCTGCTTGTTCCGTATGGTTCGATGACATATGATATAATAGGCAGAGCTAAACAAGCAAAGGAGCGGCGAGTAGAATATATTGTTGTTCGTGAACTATGGCTAAACGGAGGAAGAATCTGTTCGGTTTTAAGTTTTTTACTAGCAGTTTCATTATTTCCGGCAGAAAAAAGCTTGCCTATTTTATTATTAATATTAGGTGCTGGACATTTACTTATCTATTTTGCGATTCGAAATGTCAAATATGATGATGAAAAAGCATGCCATGCAGGGCTTGCAGCTGTACAAACGACGCAAAATACAACAGAAGGAGAAGGTTAACTTCTGTGATGTTTTATGTTAAAATAAGAAAACGTATATGACAGTAGCGAGGACACCTGAAGAGGGTGTCCCTTTCCGCTTATATAGCTGTTGGCAGAGGGGGTCCGTATGAGTAAGAAAAAGAAAAAAAAGAAAACCCATGTTCCATTTCGGTTAAACGTGTTGTTTTTCTGTGTGTTTTTACTGTTTTCAACAGTAATTGTCAAATTAGGTATGATACAGATTGTCCATGGTGAAGATTATAAAAATGAAGTGAACAGAAAGGAAAACTTAACGGTAAGTACCCCTGTTCCGCGCGGGAAGATTTTTGACAGGTATGGCCGTGCAGTAGTGGACAATACACCACTTCGAACGATTACGTATACAAGAACGAAGGAATCGAAACGTGAAGAACGTTTAGAAACAGCAAAGCAACTTGCAAAGTTGCTTGATGTACCGACAGATAAATTAACGGAACGAGATAAAAAAGATTTTTGGATTCTGTTAAATGAAAAACGGGCAGAAGCAAAAATTACGAAAAAAGATGAAGCTGATTTAAAAGCGAAAAAAATTGATGATAAACAATTGGCACAGCGTCAACTCAATCGTATTACAGAATCAGAAATAAATGAATTAACTCCTGAAGATTTAAAAGTGTTAGCGATTAAGAGTAAGATGGAGGGCGGCTATGCGATGACGCCGCAAATCATTAAAAAAGATGTGACGCCTGAAGAATATGCTATAGTTAGTGAAAATTTAGCGAAGCTTCCAGGAGTAGACACTACAGTTGATTGGGATCGTCACTATGCATATGGAGATATGTTCCGCACTGTACTTGGTGGTGTAACGAGTTCTGATGAAGGATTACCGCGAGAGAATCTAGATTATTACTTAGTTCGTGATTACAATCGTAATGATCGCGTTGGGAAAAGTTATCTTGAGCAGCAATATGAAGATGTATTGCATGGTATGAAAGCACAAGTGAAAAATATTACGGATCAAAAGGGAAATATTCTTGAGACTGTATATCTTTCTAAAGGAGAAAGTGGAAAGAATGTAAATTTGACCATTGATATGGAGCTGCAAAAGAAAGTTGAGCAAATTATTGAAGAAGAAATGAAAAAAGCAAAAGCTTCAGGCTCAGCAGCGTATATGGACCGCGCGTTTGTTGTGATGATGAATCCGAAAAACGGAGAAATTTTATCGATGGCTGGTAAACAGTTTGGGGAAGAAAATGGACAAAGTGTGATAAAAGATTATGCACTTGGTACGATGACGAGTTCATATGAAATGGGTTCGACTGTAAAAGGGGCTACTCTTTTGACAGGATATCAAGCAGGAGCTATTACACCGGGACAATTAATTGTCGATGAACCACTTGTATTTAAAGGTACGAACGTGAAAAAATCGTGGACAGGATCAGGAATGGGACAAATTGACGACTTAACTGCCCTGCAGCGATCTTCAAACGTATACATGTTTAAAACCGCAATGGAAATTGCTAATGCACCGTATGTGCCGAATGGTACATTAAACATTAAACAAAAAGCTTTTGATACAATGCGTTATAACTTTAGTCAATTAGGTCTTGGAGTACCAACGGGAATAGATTTGCCAAATGAAATGTCAGGATTAAAAGGATACGCACCAGGAGAACCTGGTAAGCTACTCGATTTAGCAATCGGACAGTTTGACACGTATACACCACTGCAATTGGTGCAATATGTATCAACAATTGCCAACGGTGGTTATCGGATGAAACCACAGGTTGTAAAAGAAATTCGCACTCCGACTTCAAAACCTGAAGAGTTAGGAAAAGTAGTAGAGTCGATGGAGCCAACAGTTTTAAATCGGATAGATATGAAAGAGGATTATATTAAACACGTCCAAGCTGGCTTTAAAATGGTAATGCAAACACCAAACGGAACAGGTTATAGTTCTTTTGGTACTGCGACATATGATCCAGCAGGAAAAACAGGAACTGCACAGGCCGCTTATGCTGGTCCAAATGCTAAAGAAGTAAAAGCGCAGTTAGGTGATAGAAACATATATAATTTAACATTTGTTGGATATGCGCCAGCATCTGATCCAGAAGTTGCATTCTCTGTTGTTGTTCCGTGGCTCACGGATGATCATAACCCAGTAACTAAAACTATTGCACGCCGAATAATGGACGCATATTTTGATTTGAAAAAGCAAGAAGTAAGTGGAAACACTGGTAAACTAGAAGATACGAAGAAAACAAATGAAGAAGAATAAAAATGTGAAAGATTGGCACACTATCTATGAAGATAGTGTGCTTTTTTTTATACATGTTGCATATAGTGATGACAGAAGTGTACAAGCCTAAGAAAAATTATGTACAGTATATATTTTCAAAAGGAGGGTTGAAGAAGAGTATATAAAGTGAAACTTTAATCAGTGGGGGTTTTCTTCATCCCCCACTGATTATTAGTTGAACCAATCGGGCTTTTACGGGCAGTTTATCTCCCGCCTAACTTCTTTGCTTTTGCTGAATTTTGAGGCGGGAGTATTACTGCCCGTTAATGCGGGATAAATCGACATTGATCTTTCACCATCTAAATCGCTGCTATGCAAAACAAAAAGTGACAAGCACTCGTTCCCTCTTTTTGTTTAGCATGGCCCGTGGCAGAAAAAGGCCCTGACCGCTTCTAAGCATGGCCAGGTGCTCTCGCCCATCTAAAAAGAAAAGGTTTTTATCCTGGTTTTTTAATTTGTATATAGATATTTACAAAACTTTTACAAACTATTAAAACCGAATTAATAGTTCAACATTATTCTTATATATGTACTCCTGTTCGCAGGAGGCTCCTAGGAGGAAATATTACGTGAAACGTAATAGAACACGCACCATGGTTTTTATCATATCACTGTTTTGTTTATCTGTTCATACGTTACCTGTTTCCGCCACTAGTATGGCAGGAGAAGTGCAAATTGATGGATCTTCTACAATTTTTCCGATTATGGAAGCAGTAGCAGAAGAGTATACGAAGCGAGAACCTCATGTAAAACTTTCTATTGGTATATCCGGAACGGGAGGTGGATTTCATCGTTTTGGAAAAGGAGAAGTGGATATAACAAATGCTTCTCGGCCAATGAAAAGGGAGGAAGAACGGCTTGCTAAGAAGCACCATATTACGTATACGCCATTTCAAGTTGCTTATGACGGTCTTACGCTTATTGTGAATCGTGAGAATACGTGGGCAGATAATCTTACAATAGAAGAGTTGCAAACGTTATGGAGTGAAAGTGAAACGCTGAAAAAATGGTCGCAAATTCATCCGAAATGGCCGCATGAAACGATACAATTTTACGCACCGGGCATAGATTCTGGTACGTATGATTATTTTCAAAGTGTAGTATTGCAACAAAAGCGGATTACAAAAACAGTTACATTATCTGAGGATGACAATGTTTTAATAAGAGGTGTTATGAGCAATAAACATGCAATTGCCTTTGTTGGATATGCATACTATGCTGCGAATCGTGACAAAGTGAAAGCCGTAAAAATTAACGGTATTTCACCGACGAAAGAAACGATACAATCCGGGGCATATAAGCCGCTGTCTCGGCCGCTTTATGCATATGTAAATAATTCTTCTATCCGAGAAAAAAATAGTGTTGCAAATTATGTATCTTTTATGATGAAGCATGCTGGAAAGCTTGTAGAAGAGATTGGATACGTGAAGTTGCCACAATATAAATATAATGAACAGCTGCGAATGTTAACAGAAATGCAAAAATAATGTCAAGATGGAAAGGGGTTTTCATCTTTGGCTCGTAATAAAAAGAGTCATGTTACGATTTCTGTTCAACATTTGATTGAAAGAAATATAGGCAAGCGAAAGAAAGCACAGCGAATCAATCAAATGGTTCCTTTTGTGTTACGAATAATCGCCAGTATCTCTATTATTACAACGATGGGGATAATTGTAACTTTGGCAAATGAAACATTTATGTTTTTTGAAAGAGTATCAATCGTTTCCTTTTTTACTGAAAAAGAATGGCTTCCTTTTTTTGAAAATCCTAAGTTTGGTATTTTACCGCTTATATATGGAACGGTACTCGTTACTGGTATTGCAATGATTGTTGCTATTCCGATTGGATTAGGATGTGCAGTATTTTTAAGTGAATATGCTTCTAATGCGGCGAGAAAGGTGTTAAAGCCAGTATTAGAGTTATTGGCAGGGATTCCGACAATTGTATACGGTTTTTTTGCTTTAACAGTTGTTACACCGATTTTGCAGCGCATCTTTCCAGATTTACAGTTTTTTAACGCACTTAGTCCGGGGATTGTAATTGGTATTATGATGATTCCAACGATTGCATCTCTTAGTGAAGATGCGATGCGTGCTGTTCCTCATAAAGTGCGAGAGGCTTCTTTTGCGATTGGCGCTACTCGTTTTGAAACGACAAAGCATATCGTGTTACCCGCTGCATTTACTGGAGTCTTAGCAGCAATTGTGCTAGCTGCTTCAAGAGCAGCTGGAGAAACGATGATTGTCGTCATTGCGGGTGGTTCGACGCCGAGTTTATCGTTAAATCCGACACAGTCTATACAAACGCTCACAGCATATATTGTGCAAGTTAGTTTAGGAGATGCCCCTTATGGAACGATGTCATATTATAGTATGTACGCTGTCGGAGCGACGCTATTTATGTTTACGTTGATTATGAATATGATTGCACAGCGTATTATGCGTCGTTTGAAGGGGGCGACATAATATGCGACTGCTAAATGAGCGAAACATAGAAGAACATATGCCTCCACGCTTTTGGAAAGATCGTGTATATAAAACTGTATTTCGCATAGCGATGTTATTTTCACTTTGTATATTGGTTTTTTTACTATACCAAATTTTTCAACAAGGAATAACATATATTTCATTAGATTTTTTAATCCGTTTTGCATCGCGAAATCCAGAGCAAGCTGGTATTGCAGCAGCTTTATCGGGAACGATTTTATTTATGAGTGTTGTCGCTCCTACTTCCTTTTTATTTGGAGTAGGAACAGCTCTTTATTTAGAATACTATGCAAAACAATCATGGTTTACAAAAATAATTGAGATCAACATTCAAACGTTGGCAGGAGTACCATCAGTTGTTTTTGGATTATTAGGATTAACGATGTTTGTATATGGCTTACAGTTAGGTGAAAGTATATTAGCGGCCGCATTAACGATGAGCCTTCTCGTTTTGCCAACTGTTGTTGTTGCAGCGCAAGAAGCACTGCGCTCTGTACCAAAATCGTTGCTAGAAGCTTCTTATGGAGTAGGAGCAACGAAGTGGCAAACGATGTACCATGTTGTGATTAAAGAAGCAATGCCAGGAATCTTAACAGGTTGTATTTTAGCGTTATCACGAGCGATTGGAGAGGCGGCCCCGCTACTTGTCATTGGGGCACTTGCTTTTGCAAACTATGTACCGCTTGATGTAATGGATAGATTTACAGTTTTACCAATTCAAATCTTTAATTGGATGAATAGGCCGCAAGAGGAATTTCAACATGTAGCAGCAGCTGGAATTATTGTGCTACTACTGTTGCTACTTCTTATCAATACTCTTGCAATATGGCTGCGAAATCGTAAGTAAGAAGGACTGGATGAAAGGGGAATTTCAAAATGGTAGCTACAGTAGTAAAAGTTCAGGTGAAAAATGAAGAAAAGGTAGAACCTCAAACAAAAAAAGTTGTATTTGATACGAAAAATTTAAACTTATGGTATGGGGAAGACCATGCATTAAAAGATATTAATTTAAGTATTCATGAAAATGAAGTGACAGCGATTATTGGACCGAGTGGGTGCGGGAAATCTACTTATCTAAAAACATTAAACCGCATGGTAGAGCTAGTGCCAATCGTTCGGACAACAGGTGTAATTGAGTATCGCGATCGCAATATTTTTGATAAATCATATCCTGTTGAAGAACTGCGTACGCATGTGGGAATGGTATTTCAGAAGCCAAATCCATTCCCAAAATCAATCTATGAAAATATTGTATATGGTCCGAAAATTCATGGTATTCGCGATAAGAAAACGTTGGATGAAATTGTTGAGAAAAGTTTACGCGGTGCGGCGATTTGGGATGAATTGAAAGATAGATTACATGATAATGCATACGGATTATCCGGTGGACAGCAGCAACGTTTATGTATCGCGCGTTGCTTAGCAATTGAACCAGATGTCATTTTAATGGATGAACCAACATCAGCATTAGACCCAATTTCTACATTAAAAGTAGAAGAGTTGATTCAGGAGTTAAAGAAAGATTTTAGTATTGTGATTGTGACGCATAACATGCAACAAGCGGCTCGTATTTCTGATAAAACAGCTTTCTTCTTAAGCGGAGAAGTTGTGGAATATACGGATACAAATAAGTTATTTACAACTCCAACAGATAAACGAACAGAAGATTATATTACAGGACGATTCGGTTAATAGTATTTGTTTGAAGGAGCAACTTGTCTTCTTATTGGATGCTTTATTTTAAATGAAAGTGCATGTGTAACAGGTGAGGGAGGAAACAACATGGTACGCGAACAGTTTCAATATGACTTACAAACATTACAGCAAAAAGTTATTGAACTAGGTGAATTAGCAAAACAAGCTCTTGAAATTGCAATGGAAGGATTGCGTACAAGAGATGTAGAGAAAGCAATTGCAGTAATTGATGGTGATTACCGTATGGATAATTTGGAAGAGGAAATTAATGATTTTGCCTTAATGCTGATTACGAAACAACAGCCCGTTGCTAGTGATTTACGAAGAATTTTTGTTTCGATTAAAACGGCAACAGATCTAGAACGTATTGCAGATCACGCGGTAAACATTGCTAAGTCAACCATACGTCTTGGAGAAAAAGAGGTTTCGGTTTCATTACAAAGCCTTGAAAGTATGTTTAAAATTGCAATAGATATGTTGCAAAATGTGCTTCTAGCTTATAGAGAAGAAAACTTAACATATGCGAAAAAAATTGCTGAGATGGATGATGAAGTTGATGAACTGTATGGAAAAGCAATTCGTGAATTTATTTCTTCTATTCCAGATAAGCCAGAGGCAATTGGACAAATTACACAACTATCGTTTATTGCCCGTTATATTGAGCGAATAGCAGATCACGGTACAAATATTGCAGAAAATGTTTTTTACCTTGTAAAAGGGAAGCATTATTTGTTAAATGAATAAAGTGAAACTGCCATTAGTGGGGATTTTACTGCCCGTTGATGCGGGATAAAATGTTTTATGAGAGGAATGCAAAGGCATTCCTCTTTTTTAGTCAAAATATGACGAAAAAGTATCATTGTTACTTTCTTGTTACGATGATACTATGGATTATAATGGAATTTTAAGAAAGCGTTTACTTTTAGTATGGCCCACTCAAACGGCTGGTAAGAAGCGCAAGAAAGAAGAAAACCAAACCATCCGTAAGAGCCCGATTGGTTCAACTAACCTTTCATGAAAAAAGCGTTCATGAAAGGAAGTTTCACTTTATTCTTCTATATGAAGAGAAAAGAGGGATGTATGGAACCTTTGCGTATTTTAATGTTGGCATGGGAATATCCCCCGATGATGGTAGGTGGCCTTGGAAGGCATGTGTATGAATTATCACGAGCTCTTGCACGTTATGGACATGATGTGCATGTAGTAACTGTGTACGAAGAGCAATGCACAACATATGAAAAGGTACATGGGGTACATGTACATCGCGTTGCAGTTGATTATCGTGAAAAGTATCATTTTTATGAGTGGATTGCTCAGTTAAACAAATCTATGATTGTTTATACACAAGAACTATGTAAAGTTTACGCGTTTGATGTCATTCACGCTCATGATTGGCTTGTTGCTATTTGTGCGATGGATTTACAAAAACAAGAGCAGTTGTCTCTCGTCACAACAGTTCATGCAACGGAACGTGGACGGAATAGCGGGATTTATACATCATTGCAATGGAAAATACATATGCATGAAAAAGAGCTAGTAACAGAATCTAACGTTGTGATTGTTTGTAGTCAGTTTATGAAAGATGAAGTTGTGCGGGATTTCGAAGTAAATAGTGATGCTGTTATTGTGCATCCTAATGGGATTGATCAATATTTTTTTCACGCGGTTACGCCTTCGCTAGAAATTACAAATCATTATAATTTAGTGAATCGATTGGTTGTATTTTCAATTGGCCGAATTGTAAATGAGAAAGGCTTCTATACCATTATTGAAGCAGCACCTCAAATTACCCAGCGGTATCCGCAGATTTTATTTATTATTGCAGGTCAAGGAACCATGTTAGAGCAGTATCGTGCCGCTGTACAGGGGATGGGACTACAACATTCTATTCATTTTCTCGGTCATATTACAGAAGAAGAGCAGCGAGCATTTCTTCAAAGGTGCGATGTGTTATTAATTCCAAGCTTGTATGAACCTTTTGGGATTGTTGCATTAGAAGGGATGTTAGCCAAGAGACCGGTTTTAGTTTCGCGTGTGGGCGGTCTGCAAGAGATCATTGTAGATGGTGTGAATGGGTTTCAAATGCAACCAGGTTGTTCGCAAAGTTTGAGTGAGAAATTAATATGGATTATAGAACAGCCAAAAATTGCTCATCGCGTCGCAAATAAAGGGTATGAAGATGTTCTTGTTCACTATAATTGGAATGAAATTGCAAGAACAACGGCACAGACGTATGAAAAAGCAGTTCAACATCATAAATGTGGAGGTTGAATGCCGATGAAGGGGGTTATTTTAGCTGGAGGGAAGGGGACGCGTTTACGTCCGTTAACATGTAACCTTCCAAAACCCATGTTACCCCTACTACAAAAGCCAGTGATGGAATATAGTATTGAACTATTGAAACAGCATGGTATTCGTGAAATTGCGATTACTGTTCAATATATGAGTTCCGTTATTCAAAATTATTTTGGTGATGGTAGTAAATGGGGAGTGAAGTTATATTATTTTGAAGATACCCCCCCTCTTGGTACAGCGGGGAGTGTAAAACAAGCAGAGAAATTTTTAGACGAACCATTTGTTGTAATTAGCGGAGATGCGCTCACAGATTTTCATCTATCGAAAGGAATTGATTTTCATAATAGTCATAACGGGATCGTTACGATGTTTGTTAAAGAAGTAGTGAATCCATCATCGTATGGATTAGTTGTCACAAATCAGCATCATGAAATTATTAAATATATTGAAAAACCAAGTTGGAATGAAGTCATTTCCAATACAGTAAACACCGGTATTTATATTATAGACCCCGACATTTTTTCTTATATTACACCTCATACGTTTTTTGATTTTAGTCATCATGTATTTCCTTTATTAGAAAACAAAGAAGCAATGTATGGATATGTAGCAGATGGATATTGGCTTGATATTGGTACGTTCACACAATATCGTCAGGCTCAATTTGACTTGCTTACGAAGAAAGTTCATGTATCTATTCCATATACAGAAGTGTTGCCAATGGTATGGATTGGAGAAGATGTAACAATTGAAAAAGGAACAAAGATACACGGCCCTGCTTTTATTGGTGAGGGAACAACAGTGCAAACAGGAGTTATTATTGAACCGTATTCTATTATTGGTAACCATAGCTTAATTTCAGCATATACTCGTCTTCAAAAAAGTATTTTACTCGCTCATACGTATGTAGGAAAGCGATGTGAATTGATTGGAACCACCATTGGAGACGGCACAATTATTGAAGATGGAGTTACTTTATTTGAAAAGAGTGTTGTAGCTGATCATTGTCGAATTGGCCAAAATGCAGTGATTAAGACGAAAGGGAAAGTATGGCCAGAGAAAGTGGTTGAGAGTAGTACAATTATTGCTTCATCTGGAATTACAGAACATGAAAATATTTCGTGTTTTTTGCAGAAAAGTCGTATATGCGGCAGAAGTAATTTAGATATTACGCCACAAGTTGTTGTGAAATTAGCGATGGCATATGGCTCTTTATTATCAGAAGGAGACAGTTTGCTGATTGGCAGCAGTACACATGCGGACGTGCAAATGTTTAAACATATTTTTTTACATGCTGTTCATACAGCGGGAGTGCATACAATGGAATGCCAAGACATGAACGAATCTTGCTTCCGATATGCAACCGGGCAAACAAATGTCGTTGGTGGAGTGTTTTTTTATAAGGGGAAAGATGAGAAACTCATTATTCAATTTTACGATGAAGAAGGAATGGCATTAACATATAAAAAGCAAAAAGAGATAGAAAATTTGTATATGGCAGAGTCATTTCGTTATGTCGATAGTAAAAGTATTGGGAATAATGAAGTCATAGATGTTTGTTCAGAAATGTATATTGAATCTACTTTGCAATTCATCGATACCCCTGTTATAAAAAGACAACATTTTCACCTTCTTATCAATAAGCCGGATGAGTTATTTCAACCGTTGCTATCCTCTTTTTTACAGAAAATCGGCTGCACAGTAACGTGGTTATATGCCGCAAAGCAAAAAGAACATATTAAGTCATTAATGAAATCGAGCCGGGCAGATATGGCGATTCTATTTCAAGAAGAAGAAAATACATTTGAATTATATGATACTTACGGGAATATTTATAAAAATACAAATTGCGAAGAAATCGATATTCCTAATTTATTGTTTGAAAAAGATAAAGGTTTTTACCCATTATCATTAAAATTAGGAGAATGTTATCTTCTTTTTTATATCCATATTGAAAATAAGAAGTTATTTCAAATGAGATGGCAGCAAGATATTTTATTTCGAGTTGGTAAATTATTGGAGTTAATTGTTCTTCAAGGGAAAACATTGCCAGCAATGTTAGAGCAATATTCACCACTGTACTTATTATGTGATGAAGTAGTTTGTTCATGGAATGAGAAAGGGAAAGTATTAGGGATGTTGCTGCGAGATCGCGTACAGCGCGAGTTTGAAGTATTAGAAGGAATTAAATTTACACATGCAGAAGAAGAGTGGTCTTACGTTGTTTCAGATGTAAATCAACCTAAATTTCTCGTTTATTCTCATGCAAGAAACCCAGTCATAGCAAAGGAAAATATGAATACACTTATAGAAAAAATTAGACAATATCAAAAGGTGTAGAATTTTTGTTTTAAAAGTGGTATTATGGTATAGTCTGATTTAAGTTATTAGTGACTGGAGGGAAATAAGAATGCGTGTGAATATTACTCTAGCATGTACAGAATGCGGAGATCGTAACTATATCTCTAAGAAAAACAAACGTAACAACGCTGAGCGTCTTGAGCTTAAAAAATATTGCAAGCGTGACAAGAAGTCTACGTTACACCGCGAAACAAAGTAAGCAGTAGGGATATTTTCCTACTGTTTCTTTTGTATATAGGGGGAATTCAAAATGAAAGAAGAGAAAAAAAAATTACGAACAGAAATATTACAGCGTATGAATGCTTTATCAGAAGAACAGTATACGACTTTATCAGAAAAAATTGCAGATTCTCTATTTAAACAACGAGAATGGACCGAGGCTAAAACAATTGGGATTACACTTTCTATGGAGCGTGAAGTAAATACATATACAATTATTGAAAAAGCATGGGAAGAAGGAAAAGCAATTGTTGTTCCAAAATGTAATCGTGAAACGAGAACAATGACATTTCGTCAAATTACAAGTTTTGAACAATTAGAAACCGTTTATATGAATTTACGGGAGCCTGCTCCATCAATGACAGAAGAAGTATTAGCAGAGGAGATCGATTTACTTGTCGTACCAGGTGTTGCCTTTACAAGAAAAGGCGAGCGTGTAGGATATGGCGGAGGATATTACGATCGTTATCTCGTGAATTATAAAAAGAAAACGCTATCATTGGTTTTTAATCTTCAAATTGTGTCTCATATCCCAGTGGAACCGTTTGACAAAACTGTGCAGAAAATTATTACAGAAAAAGAAACATTGTCAATTTTATAATTTATATAGATAAATTATAAATTGACGATTCTTTTTTATGTTGATTATAATAAACTATGTGAACGTTTTCTTATTGTATTTTTATAGTAAGTAGACATTTAGAGGGTGAAAAAATGAAAACTATTTATGATATTCAACAATTATTAAAGAAATTTGGAACGATTATTTATACAGGAGATCGTGTTGCAGATTTACAATTAATGGACGATGAGCTTCGTGAATTATATAAATCACAGCTTATTGAGCCGAAAGAGTATCAGATGGCTTTATTTTTATTAAAGCAAGAAATTCAAAAAACGACATAAAAACTTCTTTCTTTTTAGGGGAGGACAAGAGCGCCTGGTCATGCATAGAAGCGGTCAGTGCTTTTTCCTGCCACATACGAGTACAGGTGATGTTGTATTCTGTATAGCATTAATTTATATGTTGAAAAATGAAACTGAATTTATATATTCTATTGACGAAATAGATGAAAGAAGGCGAACAACATGGAAGAGAAATGGTTGGTTGGTGTTGATCTTGGCGGAACAACTATTAAATTAGCATTCATTAATACTTATGGTGAGTTTATCCATAAATGGGAAATTCCAACGAATACAAGCGAACAAGGAAAACATATTACACTCGATATTGCAAAGGCAATTGATAAAAAGTTACAAGAACTAGGTGAGCTAAAAAGTAAGTTGGCTGGAATTGGGATGGGTGCACCGGGTCCTGTTCATGTTGCTTCTGGAATGATTTATGAAGCAGTAAACTTAGGATGGAAAAACTATCCTCTTAAAGATTTATTAGAAGTAGAAACTGGTTTGCCAGTTGTTGTTGATAATGATGCGAATATTGCAGCGCTTGGAGAGATGTGGAAAGGCGCTGGAGAAGGTTCAAAAGATATCGTTTGTATGACGCTTGGAACGGGCGTTGGTGGCGGTGTTATCACAAACGGTGAGGTCGTCCATGGTGTAAGCGGAGCAGGCGGTGAAATTGGTCATATTACAGTTGTAACAGAAGGTGGCTTTGCTTGTAACTGCGGGAAATCAGGATGCTTAGAAACGGTTTCTTCTGCAACTGGTATTGTACGGGTTGCAATGCAAAAAATACAGGAAACAGATGAGGCTAGCGTATTGCGTTTGATGCTAGAGCAAGAAGGTCTTATTACATCTAAAGATGTGTTTGATGCACTTGCACAAGGTGATGGATTAGCAAAAAAAGTAGTTGAAAAGGTTGCTTCGTATTTAGGATTAGCAGTCGCAAATCTAGCTAGTACATTAAACCCAGAGAAAATTGTTATTGGCGGTGGTGTATCAAAAGCAGGTGATGCATTGTTACAACCAATTCAACGCTATTTTGAACAATATGCATTTTCACGTGCTGTTAAAAGTACAAAATTAGCAATTGCGACACTTGGTAATGATGCTGGGGTAATTGGCGGAGCATGGCTTGTGAAAAAGTATATTTATGAAGTAAAGTAAAATGAAGCTTTTTATTTATAGAAGATGAGCAAGAAAAGAAGAAGGAAGGGGTTTCCCTTCCTTTTTCATATGCTAGAAATCATGGTGTATGTAGAGTTTGTAAAGAATTGCTTAATGTGTTGGTGGATAGCCATTGTTTAGTACTGTCATGACTGTAAACCACCCGAAAACAATTACAGTTGCAACAGAAAAGCCTCCAGCAAGAAGGTTTTTGTCCCGCAATGTTTTAAGAGAAGAGTATACAGCTAACAGAGTGACTAACGCAAAAATAATAACAAGACCCATACATATCCCCTCTACTCTCTTGATTTGTTTGATTTTTTGTAATATTTTTTCATTTCAATTGTACATGTTTTCAATAGGGTTGTCGAGGTTTCGTTTCCTATAAGAAGAAAATATTGTATGATGGAAGTGAGTGTAATGACTGGAGGAGATTAAGTATGAAGTGGATTCAAATGCCGTTAGGGCCACTGCAAACAAATGCATATATTTTAAGTAATGACCAAAAAGAATGTATTATTTTTGACCCAGGTAATGAAGGGGAAAAACTTATAAATTATGTAAAACAAGAACAGTTAAAACCATTAGCTATTTTATTAACACATGCACATTTTGATCATATTGGTGCGGTGGATGAAGTACGTACTGCTTTTCAAATTCCAGTATATGTTCATCAAGAAGAAGCGGATTGGTTAGGAGATGCTGCTGTTAACGGTTCGCAAATTTTTATGATGAATCGTAGTATTACAGCAAGACCTGCGGATCACATCATTGAAGGAGAAGGAACTTTGACAATTGGTTCGTTTACGTTTGATATGTTTGAAACGCCGGGGCATTCACCGGGAAGTATTTCATACTATTGCAAAGAAGCAAACGTTGTCATTTCAGGTGATGTTTTATTTCAAATGAGTATTGGCCGCACTGATTTGCCGGGAGGTAGCTTCCAAGAATTAATCATGAGTATTGAAGAAAAGTTATTTGTATTATCCGATGATACAACTGTGTTATGTGGGCATGGTCCAGAAACAACGATTGGCTTTGAAAAAGAAAATAATCCATTTCTACAATAAGGGGAACGGCAATGAAGCACGTTCTAAAACAGGCGATGGAAAAAGAAGAAGACCACTCTATTTCTTATAGTACATATATGAGCCTTGCTTTATATGACGAAAATAATGGCTATTATATGAAAGAACGTGAAAAAATTGGCAGGCAAGGAGACTTCTTTACAAGTAGTAATGTGTCTTCTATTTATGCAAAAACATTTGCTCATTTTTTTCTTCGGCTTGTAAAAGAAGGAGTTGTTACACCTCATATATGTGAAATTGGTGGTGGAACGGGGAAATTTGCTTATAATGTATTGCAAGAGTGGCAAACGATTTCACCTGATACGTTTGCAAACTTGCAGTATTCTCTTATAGAAGTGAGTCCATTCCATAGAAGGTTGCAAAAACAGCAACTTATTTCTTTTGCAAACGTTTCGCAATATGCATCCTATGATGAATTGGATGTCCCTTTTACAGGAATTGTTTTTTCAAATGAGTTGTTTGATGCATTTCCTGTAGAAGTCATTGAGAAGCGGGAAGGCATGTTATATGAAGTACGCATAAAGTATAACAGTGAAGGCAGACTCATAGAAGTATTGCGCCCGTTAGATAATGAACAAATTATAAGCTATTTACAAAGACACCAAATTCAATTGTATGAAAGACAGCGATTTGAAGTGCCATTACAAATGAATGCTTATGTCAAACAGCTTACAAGATGGCTACAGGAAGGCTTACTTATAACAATCGATTATGGATATACAAATGAAGAATGGATGCACCCAGCTCATCGTGAAGGAAGTTTACGAGGTTATTATGAGCATCAAATGATTCGTAACCCTCTTCAATTTCCAGGAGAGATGGATATAACAACTCATATTCATTGGGATGCATTGAAGACTGCTTGCGAAGAACAAGGATTGCAAACAGTATGGCATACGAAACAAAGAGAATTTTTGCTTGCTGCAGGAATTTTAGAACAATTTGTTAATCATGAAGATCGTAACCCATTTTCTAATAATCAAAAGAAAAACCGCGCGATTTATTCTATGATTTTACAAGGTGGAATGAGCGATGCATTTGATGTTGTCATTCAGCAAAAAGGATTGCCTCATTTCAATTTAACCCATTATTTACATACCTTTTCATAAAACGAGGCGCAGTGTAAAATACTGCGCCTCGTTTTATAGGTAAATACGACATTTTGTTTAGGATTATGTAGAATGTTTATATTTCATCTCATGATATATATTTATATTAAAGATATGAGATGAAATATACATACATTATACGCCTTTTGTATATTTGAATACATTTAACCTAGTAATACACGAACTAATTGAATAATTGTTTCGTTTTCTACTTTGTAGTAAATTTCTAATCCTTTTCTTTCACTTGAAACAATTTTAGCGCTTTTTAATTTCGCTAAATGCTGAGAAATTGTAGATTGGGGCATGTTTAAACCTGTGTACATTGTAGAAACGTTACTTGGTCCTCGCTCAATCAATCCTTTTACAATACATAAACGCACTGGATGAGCAAGTACTTTTAATAATTCTGCATTGTTTTCATATAGCTCTAATTCTTGTTGAAAGGTTTCTAACATATTTTCTCCACCTCCATGTGTGCTGCTGTTATACCCATACTATACATAACAAAATTCTAAACCAAAGAGAATAGTTGTTGCAAAAAAAATGCTTTAAAGTAAAGAAATTGTAAGAAAAGAGACTGTGATGTAAATAAATTGGGTAAATCTAGACGTTTTTCCATTAGGATAAAGCAGTACTTGATAGATGTTAATCATAAATATTTTTGTTCTCAACAAAAAACATTTCCAGTTATATTACAATCTTACCATATTTTATTTTTCTTTCAACAACGGAATTGAAAAAATTTTTCGATAATTTTGAAGGAGTTATATATAGTAATCTGGAAATTAATACGGATAGAAAGAAGGGATAGTCATGAAAATAGAATTTTTAGGAACAGGTGGTGCCACACCAACTCCAAGACCAGGGAGTTATAGCAAAGTAAGTAAAGAGGCAAGAGAAAAAGGGTTGCCATATAGTAGAATGGGACCGAGTGTTTTTATTCACGATCTCCGCTTATTAATTGATACGCCAGAGGAAATACGCTTGCAATTAGAGCGAGCTCAAATATTGAAAGTAGAAGCCGGGATATACTCTCATTGGCACCCAGATCATACAATGGGACGGAGAATTTGGGAAACGATGGCGTTTGATACGAACAGAGCTTGGAGTACAGCGGTTTATGTACCAGAGCAAGTAGCAGAGGATATGAAAACATTTTTAGGATCGTGGGATCATTTGCAATTTATGCAGCAGCAAGGATGGATTGATATAATCGTATTACGAGATGGGCAATCTTTTGTGAAAAATAAAATAAAAGTTACACCATTTCGTTTACATGAACAATATGTGTATGCATTCCTGTTAGAAGAAAAAGAAAAGCGAGTACTTATTGCAATGGATGAACTGTATAAATGGGAACCGCCTGCTCATTTGATTGATAATTTAGATGTAGCTATTTTACCAATGGGAATTGCTGAGTTTGATTGGAAGACGAAAGAGCGAATAAGAGACCGTGCTTTTATTGAAAGCATGCGGGAGGCGACGTTTGAAGATACGCTAGAAGTAGCGAAACAATTACGAGCAAAACATACCATTATTACGCATATTGAAGAAGTAGACAACATTGGATATGACGAATTGAAAGAAATTGAATCTGAATTACGAGCGGAAGGTATAAATATAACATTTGCTTACGATACGATGAATATCGATGTGTAGAGGTGCAAAATACATGGCTACACCAAAAGGGAATCTATATGAAAATACAGCTGAATTTTATGATTTAGAAGAGAGGCAGGATCATAGAGAAATATCATTTTATCTCGAAAGAGCTTCTAAATTATCAGGTGACATTTTAGAAATTGCTTGTGGAACAGGAAGAATTACTTTGCCCTTAGCACAAGCTGGTTTTTCGATATGGGGAATTGAATTATCTGAATATATGTTAAATATACTTGGAGAAAAACTAAGCATTATGCCAAGTGAAATTCAGAAGAAGGTTCATCTTCAGCAAGCAAATATGGCCAATTTTACTATGAACAAGAGCTATGAGTTCATTTTAATTCCGGGTATTTCATATCAAGCACTTCTCAAACAAGAAGACCAAATCGAATGTTTGAAAACGATCTATAACCATCTAAAAGCTGATGGAGAATTTATCTTCAATGTATTTCGCCCTTTTCAGCAATTAGATAAAACTTGGGTTCAACCTGAAAAGGTGCAATGGGAAAAGATAGATCCGCAAACAGGAAGTACAATTCAAAAATCTCATATTGCCAAAGCCATTGATGTAGAAAATCAAATCATTTATCCAGAATATATATTTCGGATTACACATGAAAATGGGACAAAAGAAGAATTAAGAGAACAGTTGTCTCTAAAATATTATTATTATGAACAAATTACATATATGATTCAGGCTGCTGGATTTACAATCGCTGAGCAATATGGGGATTATGATGGCTGCGCTATTGAAGAAGGGCCAGAGATGATTTTTGTTTGTAGGAAGTAAAAAGGAGAACTTGTCTAAAGTTAGATGGACTATCATCTGTCACTTCCGCTAACGGGACTTATATAAAAAAGTTCCTTCAGCCTTCTGAAGGAACTTTTTGAGTCTATCATTCTTTTTTAAAAGATCAATACTTGTCATTTGAATTTTTCAACATAAAACATAGCCTGCACTCGCTTGCTCCTCTAAACATCGCACGTGGCAGAAAAAGGCCCTGACCGCTCTTATACACGGCCAGTTGCTCTCACCCATCTAAAAATGGTTTTAAAATTTGTATTTATATAAGTTTCCAGTCTAAGAGATAACGACTTCCTCTACATAAGTAAGAGCATGCCCAAAATCCGCAATTAAATCGTCTGCGTTTTCTAATCCAACCGATAAGCGTAGCAATGCATTTGAAATTCCTCGTTTTTCACGTTCTTCTTCTGGCATGGCAGCGTGTGACATTTTCGCTGGGTACGAAAGAATTGATTCAACGGCTCCTAAACTAACTGCAAATACGGGAAGTTGGATGTGTGCTAGAAATTGCCTTAGCGCATGTTCAGATTCTAGTGTAAAGGAAAGGACCGCTCCCGCTGATTTTGCTTGATTGTGCTGCGTTTCATATCCGGGATGGGACGGCAAGCCGGGATAATAGATATCTTTAATTTTAGGATGTTGCTGTAAATAACAGGCGATTTTTTCAGCATTTCGTGAAGAGTGCTCTAAGCGCACGTATAATGTTTTTAAACCACGAAGCACAAGGGAGCAATCTTGTGGTCCTAATATAGCTCCAAAAGAATTTTGTAAAAATCCCACTTTTTTTGCGAGTTCTTCATCTTTTACGACTGCTAATCCTGCGGTAACATCACTATGACCTGCAAGGAATTTTGTTGCGCTATGAAGAACGATATCAGCCCCAAGTTCTAATGGTTTTTGGTAAAGGGGTGTTAAAAATGTATTATCAACAAAAGTGAGCGCATCAATAGATTTTGCAAGTTCACAAACGGCTCTAATATTTGTTACTTTTAATAATGGGTTTGATGGTGTTTCGATGTAAAAGACTTTTGTATTGGGGCGAATGTTTTGTTTTACCTCTTCTAAATTTGTCATGTCAACGAATGTGTGGGAAACGCCGTAACGAGAAAGAACTTCTGTTATGATTCGGTATGTACCCCCGTACACGTCTTCAGAAATAAGGACATGATCTCCTTGCGATAAAAGAAGAAAAGTTGTTGAAATAGCAGCCATGCCAGATGAAAAGGCAAATCCTTTGCTTCCGCCTTCTAGTAAAGCAATTAGTTCCTCGAGTGCTTCGCGCGTTGGATTTCCAGAACGACTATAATCATATTTTCCAAATGTATCTACATCAAATTGATGGAATGTAGATGTATTATAAACAGGAACATTTACAGCACCTGTTTGTTTGTCATGCTTAAAACGGTTATGAAGTAAAAGCGTATCAAAGGAATAGCTCATATTCTCACTCCTTCTTTTACTCGTTTTAATGATCGCTGTAAGTCTTGAATTAAATCATCTTGGTTCTCAATTCCTACGGAGAAGCGGAGCAGACGATTACAAACGCCTCGTGCTGTGCGAATATCTTCTGGTATATCGGCGTGTGTTTGTGTTGCGGGGTATGTAATAAAGCTTTCTACACCGCCAAGACTTTCTGCAAACGTAATAAGAGAAAGAGATTGTAAGAACGGATCAACCCACGACTCTTCTCGCAGTTTAAAAGAGATCATGCCGCCTTTTCCTGGATAATACACATCAGTTATCGCTTCTTCTCCTTGTAAATAGGCAACAATTGCTTTGGCATTCTCTTCATGCTGCCTCATGCGCAGTGCTAATGTTTTCATGCCGCGTATTAAAAGCCACGAATCAAACGGGCTTAACACAGCTCCAGATGCGTTGTGGTAGTGAGCGAGTTCTTCGCATAATTTTACTCCTTTTGCAACAACGAGCCCACTTAATACATCGTTATGACCGCCTAAATATTTTGTAGCGCTATGCAGGACAATGTCGGCGCCTGTTGTTAATGGTTGTTGTAAATACGGTGTGTAAAATGTGTTATCAACAATAAGGAGCAAGTCGTGACGTTTTGCAACGGCAGCAACTGCGGCAATATCTGTTACTTGCATAAGTGGATTTGTTGGTGTTTCGATGAAAATGGCTTTTGTTTTCGGTGAAATGGCTTTTGCAATTTCTTCTATATGCTGCGTATCTACATATCTACATCGAACATCCCATTTTTTCTCGTGTTCTGTAAATAAACGATATGTTCCGCCGTACAAATCTTCAGATACAATCAGTTCGTCACCAGAGCAGAATAATGAAAGGACAAGAAGAACAGCGGCCATTCCTGAGCTACAGGCGTAGCCTTGTTCGCCGTGCTCTAAGTCAGCGATCGCACGTTCTAATAGAAGGCGCGTTGGATTTCCAGTTCGGGAATAATCAAACCCTGTTGACTTCCCAATTCCTTCGTGGCGATAAGCAGTGGAGAAGTAAACTGGTGGATTGACTGCTCCAGTTGTTGTTTCACTGCGATTTCCAATTTGGGCAAGCTTTGTTTCCATTGTAGACATAATAGAATTCCTCCTTAAACAGGTAAATCCATTTTGATTTTTCGACATTTAGATTGTTGGTATGAAGAAAAAAAGAGCCTGCACTTGCTTTCTCTTTTTGTTTGCATTTTACGTGTGGCAGAAGAAGGTCCGATTGCTTCTATGCGCGGCTAGATGCCCTCGCTCATCGAAAAAGAATGGTTTTTGTTTTTTAAAATTTGGATTTGTATGCAAAAAAAGCCTTCTAAGAAGAAGGCTTATATACGACAAATATAGTCTTCTTCTTATCTGTCAAATCATTTCTCAATTCGCTGGAATTAGCACCTTATTAACAAATAAAAAGTTTGTTAATGGTTGCTGAGGCGTCAAAGGGCCAGTCCCTCGACCTCTCTCGATAAGAATTCGAAATATGAAGTTTTTGATTATGTTTTTTACTTTACAACAAATTTAGAAAGAAATGCAACTATATTTTGAATAATTTTATTTTTCTTTCTTTTTGTTGACTTTCATATTTTAACATGCTAAATTAGTGAGAAAATTAACAAAGATTGCTAATAAGTGAACGGACGATGTTTGCTTTTTGAAATCATAAATGAATATAACTCTTATCAAGAGTGGTGGAGGGAAAGGCCCTGTGAAACCCAGCAACCTTCAAATTATATGTTTGAAACGGTGCTAAGACCTGCGGAACAAAGCGTTCTGAATGATAAGAGGAGGATAAAACGCTGTCCCCCTCTTCATTGAGAAGAGGGGGTTTTTATATTGAAAGAAGAGAGGGAGACATGTGAAACTACTAGATTTATTGCAAAGAGGAATTGTCATTGGGGACGGAGCGATGGGAACGTTTCTGTATTCTCATGGTTTACAAAGCTGCTTTGAAGAATTGAATATATCTGAACCAGAGCGGATTATTTCGATTCATAAACAATATGTTGCAGTAGGAGCAGATGTCATTCAAACCAATACATACGGAGCAAATGAAGGGAAACTTCGCATGTACGGTCTTGAGGATAGCGTAAAGGAAATTAACCGGGCTGCTGTAAGACATGCAAAAGCAGCAGTGACAGAAAAAAATGCAATCGTTGGAACAATCGGTGGAATGAAACATATTGGGGCAGTTACAACTACTGATATGGAGCGTGAGTTTATGCTCTTAGAACAAGCGGATGCCCTGCTAGAAGAAGGTGTGGATGGGCTATTATTAGAAACGTTTTACGATGAGTTTGAATTACTTCATGCAGTGAAGGTATTACGTAAACAAACAAATGTCCCTCTTATTGCGCAGCTTGCTCTTCACGAAGCTGGTACGACTCAAAACGGAAATAGTGTAGATGATGTATTGAAGCAAATTATAGAGTATGGTGCAAATGTGGTCGGATTAAATTGTCAGTTAGGACCGCTTCGTATGATCGAATCTTTTAAAACGATAGAAATCCCTAAATATGGTTACTTATCTGCGTATCCAAATGCTGGTCTCCCTAAATATGTAGAGGGCCGTTACGTATATGAAGGAAGTCCGGCTTATTTTGAAGAGATGGTGCCGGAATTTATTAAGCAAGGCGTTAGGCTACTTGGAGGTTGTTGTGGTACAACTCCTGCCCATATTGAGGCAATGAAGCGAGCGCTTGGAAATGAGCGTCCTGTAACAGCAAAAGAAGTTGTAAAGCGTGCAGAGGTTATAACTGCGCAGCGTGTAAATGTAGCAGATCGAATTACATTAGCAGAAAAAGCGAAAAAGGAAACGACGGTGATTGTTGAGCTAGATCCTCCTAAAACGTTGGATACACAGAGGTTTTTTGAAGGAGCAAAAGTGTTGAAGCGTGCTGGAGCAGATGCTATTACGTTAGCAGATAACTCTTTAGCATCGCCTCGCTTATCAAATATGGCAATGGGAGCGTTATTAAGAAAATACGATATCCCGATATTAACTCATTTAACATGTCGTGATCATAATGTGATTGGGCTGCAGTCTCATTTACTTGGATTAGCAGCGCTCGGTATGGAGGAAGTATTGGCATTAACCGGAGACCCTGCGAGGGTTGGTGATTTTCCTGGTGCAACATCTGTATATGATCTTTCTTCTATAGAACTTATTAAAATGATTAAGGAAATGAACAATGGCCGTTCTATTTTAGGGAAAACAATTGGAGCAGCCACCAATTTTTCAATTGGCGGGGCTTTTAATCCGCATGTCAGACATATCGATGCAGCTGTAAAACGTATGGAGAAAAAAATTGCAGCTGGTGCGGAGTACTTTTTAACGCAGCCCATTTATGATGCGGCAGTCATCCGAAATGTATATGAAGCAACGAAGCATATTGAACAGCCAATTTTTATTGGAATTATGCCGCTTGTAAGTAAACGAAATGCAGACTTTTTACATTTTGAGGTGCCAGGCATTACGCTTCCAGAAGAAGTGAGAAGGCGTATGGACGCACATAAAACGTCAGAAGAAGCGGTGGCAGAAGGTATTTGTATAGCTAAAGAATTAATTGATATTGCGATGGAGTTATTTAATGGTATTTATTTAATTACACCATTTTTAAAATATGAAGTGACAGAAGCGCTCGTTCGGTATATTCAAGTGAAGAAAGGGCAGAAAGAAGGAATGAATGTATGAGACAAATCGAGGAAAGATTGCAGCAAGAAATTTTAATATTAGATGGTGCAATGGGAACGATGATTCAACAAGAAGACCTTTTAGCTGAAGATTTTGGCGGAGAAGAATATGAGGGCTGTAATGAATATTTAGTAAAAACACGGCCGGACGTTATTTTACAGATTCATAAAGCGTATATTGAAGCAGGGGCAGATATTATTGAAACGAATACATTTGGTGCAACGAACATTGTACTTAGTGATTATAACCTTTCTCACTTAGATGAGGAGTTGAATGAAAGGGCGGTCAGGTTAGCAAAACAAGCTGTAAAGGAGAGCGGTAAAGAAGTATATGTAGCCGGGTCAATGGGTCCAACGACAAAAGCAATTAGTGTCACGGGTGGCGTTACTTTTGAAGAGCTCATTGAGGCATATACAAGACAAGCACGCGGTTTACTGCGCGGAGGTGTAGATCTGTTACTTGTAGAAACAAGTCAGGACATGCGTAATGTAAAAGCGGCATGCTTAGGAATTGAAAAGGCATTTATTGAGGCAGAGAAAAAAGTTCCGCTTATGATTTCGGGAACAATTGAACCAATGGGAACGACGTTAGCTGGGCAAACAATTGAAGCATTTTACTTATCGGTAGAGCATATGAATCCATTATCGGTTGGGCTAAACTGTGCAACAGGACCAGAGTTTATGAGAGAACATATTCGTTCACTTGCAGAGTTATCAGAGTGTTACATCTCTTGTTATCCCAATGCTGGACTTCCAGATGAAGACGGTCATTATCATGAATCCCCGCAGTCACTTGCTCATAAAGTGAAACAGTTTGCAGAAGAAGGCTGGATGAATATTGTTGGTGGTTGCTGCGGGACGACGCCAGCGCACACTCGTGCGATGAAAGAGGCGCTAATATCATTTGAGCCCCGTGTGAAACGAGAAAGAAAAGGTCATGGGATTAGCGGGCTTGAAGCGTTGCAATATGAAGATTCTATGCGCCCGTTATTCGTTGGAGAGCGTACGAATGTAATTGGTTCACGCAAATTTAAACGTCTTGTTGCAGAAGGGAATTTTGAAGAAGCAGCGGAAGTCGCAAGGGCACAAGTAAAGAAAAATGCCCATATTATTGATATTTGCATGGCAGACCCAGACCGTGATGAAATAGAAGATATGGAAAATTTCTTGCAAGCTGTGACGAAAGTATTAAAAGTACCCATTATGATTGATTCGACAGATGAGCAAGTGATAAACCTGGCTCTTACTTATTTGCAAGGAAAAGGAGTAATTAACTCTATTAACTTAGAAAATGGAGAAGAGCGTTTTGAAAAAGTAATTCCACTTATTAAACAGTACGGATCGGCTATTGTTGTGGGAACAATTGATGAAATTGGTATGGCGGTAACGGCTGAGCGAAAACTTGAAATTGCGAAAAGAAGTTATGAGCTCTTAACAATAAAATATGGAGTGCGCCCGTCAGATATTATTTTTGACGCACTTGTCTTTCCGGTTGGAACAGGTGATGAAGAATATATCGGTTCAGCTGCAGCGACAATTGAAGGCATTCGGCTCATAAAAGAGGCATTGCCTGAATGTTTAACAATATTAGGTGTAAGTAATATTTCATTTGGTTTACCGCCAGCAGGACGCGAAGTATTAAATTCGGTCTTTTTATATCATGCGACAAAGGCTGGTTTAGATTATGCCATTGTGAATACCGAAAAGCTAGAGCGGTATGCTTCTATTTCTGAAGAGGAAAAGCTATTAGCGAATGCTCTTTTGTTTGAGACGACGAAAGAAACGTTAGAAGAATTTACAAATTTTTATCGAAATGTGAAGAAAAAAGAAGTCGTAGCAGCTGAAACGTTAACGCTTGAAGAGCGGTTATCTCATTATATTGTAGAAGGGACAAAACAAGGACTACATGATGACTTGCAATTTGCTCTAGATGAAGGAAGAGCACCGCTTGATATTATTAACGGACCGCTTATGACTGGCATGGATGAAGTGGGACGTTTATTTAATAATAATGAGCTTATTGTGGCAGAGGTATTGCAAAGTGCGGAAAGTATGAAAGCGGCTGTTGCGTATTTAGAGCCGTATATGGAGACAAGTGATAGTGCGAAGAAAGGGAAAGTGCTGCTTGCGACAGTAAAAGGTGATGTGCATGACATCGGTAAAAATTTGGTGGAAATTATTTTATCGAACAATGGATACGACATTGTAAACCTGGGTATTAATGTGCGCTCTGATCGTATTATTCAAGAGGTAAAAGAACAGAAACCAGATATTATTGGTTTATCAGGATTACTTGTTAAATCTGCGCAGCAAATGGTAACAACAGCAGAAGACTTAAAAGCGGCAAATATTGATGTTCCGATTGTTGTAGGAGGTGCTGCGCTGACGCGGAAGTTCACAGAAACGCGGATATCTCCCTCTTATCAAGGGCTTGTTTTATATGCAAGTGATGCGATGACAGGATTAGATCTGATCAATCGCCTGCAAAACGAAGAAGAACGGGAAAAGATGAGTGAGGAAAAAGCGAAACGCCATTTACATGTTGTTGTAGAAGAAGAGAAAAGCCGGGCACTGGTACCGATTCAAATTGAAAAATTACCGCCGGCACCAGTATATGTACCGTATTCTACAAAACGTGTCGCTTTGCGTGATATTTCAGTAACACATCTTGCTCCGTTTTTAAATCGGCAAATGTTACTTGGGCATCACTTAGGTTTAAAAGGGAATGTAAAAAAGTTGCTACAAGAAGGGGATAGAAGAGCCCATGAACTGAATGACTTAATCGATGAATTGCTTCGCGAAGAACAATCATGGTTACGTCCGAGCGTTGTGTATCAATTCTTTCCTGCACAAAGTGAAAATCAAGACATTTTAATTTATGATCCAGAAGATCAGGGTCGTGTGCTAGAGCGTTTTACATTCCCAAGACAAGGAAAAGCACCGCATCGCACGCTTGGTGATTATTTACGCCCAGTTGGAGATGAAATGGATTATGTTGCTTTTTTAGCTGTAACGGTTGGAACAGGTGTCCGTGCTGTAGCAGAAAAGTGGAAAGAACAAGGCGATTATTTGCGTAGTCATGCGATTCAATCACTTGCGCTGGAACTTGCAGAAGGATTAGCTGAAAAAACGCATATGCTCATCCGTGATCGCTGGGGATTTCCAGATTCACCAAACATGACGATGGAAGAGCGGTTCCGAACAAAATATCAAGGGATTCGCGTTTCTTTTGGCTATCCTGCGTGTCCAGAGCTTGCTGATCAAGAAAAGTTATTTCGGTTGCTTCGCCCTGAGGAAATTGGAATTTCCTTAACAGAAGGGTTTATGATGGAACCGGAGGCTTCTGTATCGGCGCTGGTGTTTGCTCATCCAGAAGCGCGTTATTTCAGTGTGTTATAATAAAAAGTAAATCTTTTATTAAAAGGAGACATACTGTTGAAAACGATTATATTTACAGGCGGTGGTTCTGCGGGTCACGTTACGCCGAACTTAGCACTTATACCACATTTTCAAAAGAGCGGTTGGAAGGTGTGTTATATTGGTTCACATAATGGAATTGAAAAGACGATCATTGAAAAAGAAGGGATTCCTTATTATGGAATAGCGAGTGGAAAGCTTCGCCGCTATTTTGATTTAAAAAATATAAAAGACCCCTTTCTTGTTATGAAAGGGGTTATGGATGCGTATTTCCTGATTCGAAAGCTAAAACCAGATGTTATTTTCTCAAAAGGCGGCTTCGTGTCTGTGCCGGTTGTAATTGGTGCGTGGCTAAATCGTGTTCCTGTTTTTTTACACGAGTCTGATATGACGCCTGGGCTTGCAAATAAAATTGCTCTTCGCTTTGCTTCAAAAATATTTGTTACGTTTGAAGAAGCGAAAAAACATTTACCGAAAGAAAAAACAGTATTTACTGGCTCACCTGTGCGTGAAGAAGTATTGCAGGGAAGTAGAAACAAAGGACTGCAATTTTTACGATTCACTGCATCAAAACCAGTTATTACGGTTATGGGAGGCAGCTTAGGAGCACGCCGTATTAATGAAGCAGTACGCGGTGCCCTGCCAAACCTCCTGCAAACCTATCAAATTGTTCATTTGTGCGGGAAAGGCAATATGGATGAAACGCTTGAGAATACACCGGGATACAAACAGTTTGAATATGTTCACGATGAACTTCCTGATATATTAGCGGCAACTGATATCGTTATTTCTCGTGCAGGATCCAATGCGATTTTTGAATTTTTAACATTACAAAAGCCAATGTTATTAATTCCTCTTCCGAAATCTTCGAGCCGAGGAGATCAAATTTTAAACGGACAGTCTTTTGAAAAACAAGGATATGGACGCATGTTATTTGAAGAAGATATAACAGAAACGTTGCTAATTGAACATGTAGAAGAACTGTATAAAAATCGTTTGCAGTATAAAAGATCGATGCAGCAATATAGCGGACAAGAAGCTTTGCAAACGATTATTGATTATGTAACGAAAGCATGATTTCTATGAAATCATGCTTTTGGGGCTGGTTGGAAAGCTGTTAACACCTTTATTTTTTTAAGAGTATGATTACACCAGTGGAAGATATTCAGGTACTAGTAGGGAACTATAGGGAACCTGCTGTATTTCAGGTTTTTTTAGATGGATATTTTAAATCGTAACGTGTTACTTTCAAAATGGAATGAATTGTATAATTTTAGGAAAAACCTCTTAAAAAATGAATAAACTAATAGTATGATGTAGTTAATTGGAAATTAAACTAATTATAGGCATATTTCTATTTAGCAGCATGATTAGAGGGGGGAGAAAATGAAACAAGATTTGAGCAAAAAAATAGAAGCTCTAGAAACAGCAATTGATACATTGCAGGAGACGCTCTATGAGTTAAAAGCACAGCGAAGAGAAATGGACGAAGAAAGAGTTCAACAAGTAAAGGAACCTATTGAGAAGAAACAAGAAGTTAGTACTCCTGTGCAAAATGTACGACAAGAAGAAAGAGTCATTAGCCAAGAAAGTGTGAAGGAACCGGAGATAAAGCAGGTAGATATATCTGCGTTTAAGCCTGAACCATTTGACATTATAAAATTTTGTCAAACATGGCTACCACGTATTTTCGTTGCCATTATGCTGCTTGGGGTAATTTGGCTATTTAAAGCGGGAGTAGATGCAGGATTACTTACTCCAGCAATTCGTATTGTATTTGGCGTAGCATTATCAGTTGCTTTGTATTATGTAGGTGATATACAAATAAAAAAAGAACATCAAGCGTTAGGCTTAGTGTTAGCTGGAGGAAGTATTACAGGCATTGTTTTAACGACATTCGCTGCGCATTATTTGTATCATTTCTTTCCGGCAAGCATGGCATTTATATTCAATATTATTTGGATTATACTCGGTATTTATTTAGCTAAGCGATATCAATCAGAGTATCTCGCTATATTTGTATCTGTAGGAGCCTTTTTTGTACCGTTCTTATTAAATAGTACAGCACCTAATTCTTACATTTTCTTTGGATATGAAACAGTGTTAACGATGAGTTTATTATGGTATGCGTATAAAAATCGCTATCAATATTTATATATGGTATCTTACTCTGTTTCTGTACTTGTAACGTTTGTCTTTTTTGTAATTATGACCATGTTACTAGGGAATTTACAGGTACAATTAACAATTGTTTATGGATTAATTCATATTCTGCTTTTCTGGCATATGTTTATTGATCGAAGTTTTATTTATCAACCTAGAATGGCTTTATTTAGTGCCAATGCAATCTTCTTTATTCTGGCAATTATAAAAATTCCGGATTTTACAACATGGGGATTGTTAATTAGTACAATTGTACACAGTGTAATGTTTATAGCTGACTATATGAAAAATAAAAAATCGTCATTTACAGATCTTTTATTTGGTTTTGCGATGGGGTCGTTTAGTTTAACAATTTTAAATGAATTTAGTTTAGTAAA
>Ga0102589_1001034_pt1 | contig 42741 bp, 69 predicted proteins | sample AraplaMF_Col_mLB_FD_76858 | JGI IMG/M metagenome (GOLD analysis project Ga0102589, IMG submission 76858) | Arabidopsis root microbial communities from the University of North Carolina, USA - plate scrape MF_Col_mLB | ecosystem: Host-associated > Plants > Roots > Endosphere | place: USA...
AGGGCGAAGTACAATTTGTTCATCAGTGGTGGAACTGGATCGGGCAAGACGACGTTCTTGAACGCTTTGTCTCAGTTCATTCCATCTGATGAACGGGTGATTACAATTGAGGATGCAGCAGAGCTGCAAATTCATTCAGTGCCGAATCTGGTGTCATTGGAAACGCGCAATGCGAATTCGGAAGGAAAGGGAGCCATAGCCATGCGTGACCTTATTCGAGCTTCGCTTCGGATGCGGCCAAACCGCATTATAGTGGGAGAGGTGCGTGGTGCTGAGGCTTTGGATATGCTTCAGGCAATGAATACGGGCCATGATGGTTCACCAAACAATACAAAATGCACAAGATTAATTGTACTCCACATTAACGTCTGCTTCAAAGAATTTGTTCTTTACACCCTTGACACTACGGCAATCAGTTTTTAAGGTAATGCGTTTAAATATTGTTCTTAACAACTCTTGTTTCTCATAATCGCCCGCTAAATCCCATGCATCTTTGAATTTTGTCAAGCGTGGAATGTCATCTACAGAACTAGTGTCGTCTTGTAATAAAGCCAACTCTCTTTTTAATGAATCTATGTTATCATCTTCTTCTTTAAGTCTCTCTCTAAGTTCAGTTGATGTTATTAAATCTTCAACAAACATGTATTGCCATTTCTTTTTACGTTTATCGTACTCCTCAAGTTTGCGCTTTAGTCTTGCTATTTCTTTCATAGTGATCTTCACTTTGTCTTCTACTTGTTGACTCTCTGTCTCCATAAGTTCACTGTCTAACACGATTTTATCTATGTATTTCATAATCAAATGTTCTACATGTTTTTGTCTAAACATGGGCATGTCACAAGAGTTGTTTTTCTTTCTATTATTACACCAATAGTATGCAGATCTAATTGTAGTTCCATCTTTTAGACTTCTTTTCGTCGTTAGTCTACCAAACATTGCGGCCCCACATCGTCCACAACGCAGTAAACCTGTGAACCAATAATCTTGTTTGCGAGAATAACCGTTTGTTGAGCGAGATTTCATACGATCTGTGTGTTCTTTATATTCCTCCATCGTCCAAACAGCCTCATATTGGCTCTCTCCATAAACACACTCTACTCGTTCATCTACATTTCTTTGTGTGTACTTCCCATTTGGTAGTTTAGAACCAAAACGAATGATTCCAGCATAAAATGGGTTTTCAAGTGTCAATTGTACTGTATCAGCAGTCCATGCATATCCTCTACGGTCTATGCCCTCGATAAATAATTGTTCCGCTATCTTTTTATAGCTTAAGTATTCAAACATGTACATGCTTCGTAATCGTTTGATTATGTATATTTCCTCTTTTATTTGGTTCCCTTTTTTGTCGTATCCATAAGGGAACTTTGCTCCTGGTCTCTTACCTTCTCTTACTTTTTGCTCCATACCAAAACGAACGCGTTCAGCTATCGTTTCACGTTCCCATTGTGCCAGATCGGCTATTAATCTTATGAACAATCTCCCAGCTGCGGTTCTCGTTTCAAATGATTCAGTTGAAGATTGGAATTTAACATTATGCTCTTCAAACATTTTAAGTAGTTTGTCACAGTCAGAAGCTGATCGAGTTAATCGATCTAGTCTATAGACTAATACCACGTCAACCATATTATCAGTAATACAGTTCAGCAATCTTTTCATTTCTGGTCTCTCAAGATCTTTAGCAGAGTATCCATCATCAATAAAGATATCGAACAATGTCCAGTCTTGCGATTCAATGTACGCCAAAAGCTTGCGTTTTTGAGCTTCTATGGAGTAACCTTCTTCAGCTTGCTCATCAGTTGATACACGTACATATATAGCAGTTTTCATATTTCCTCCTATGGTAATTGGAATTTTACCTCTACCACTTTGCCTATTACCTCAACGTCCTTGGCTGGAACAAGTGTAGGTTCCATGGTTGGATTAGAAGGGGATAATATACAGAAGTCTCCCTGCTTTTTCACCCTCTTAAGAGTAGCCTCTCCATGATTTACACGAACGACTGCAATTTCAGATGGTAGTACTTCAGGCTGAACCACCACAACAACAATGTCACCGTTATATATTCTGTCGCCAATCATGCTGTCTCCTTTGACTCTTAAGGCGAAGCCATCTCTCCCCCTTAACACAGACGGATCAACACATGTATATCCCTCGTTGTATTCAATTATATCAATTGGTTGGCCAGCTGCGATTTGTCCAATAAGAGGGATTCTTTTTAAGTCATCCATGTTGTAAGGAATTATTTCTTCTTCATCGCATGAGTACATTGTTTTCGGTTCCTTAACTAAGAAGGAGTTGATGTTTTTCCCTTGCTGTTTTGCATCTTCTGCAATGATTTTGAATAGTTCCATCTTTTCGTCGACGTTTATAACATCTAGAAGTTCTAAAAGGTTTTCATCGTGAATAACCTCTGCAAACTTTCTTAGGTAGTTGTCCAAGTCGCTTAATTTGGAAAAATACCTTCTAGCTACTGTTGGCGCTTTCTCCATGAATGCAGCAAAAACTAATGCGTCTTCATCTCCGCCGGTAACTTCTGCAAGGGCCTTGTTAACTTCTTCTGACGCAGGATACTTTGGGTTGTTTCTTAGCTTTGATATGTATGACCTATCAGTCTTAACACCCAACTCTCCCATTTTCGTAGCAATATCACCTAAAGTTAAACCGCTTTCCTCAATGTACTTATTCACCAATTTCCCATAGTCCACAATGACCATACCCCTTTCCTTAAGTCTAAGATTACCATAAGTGTGACTATTTATTCAACACTTATTTTGATCATGTGATTAAATAGTCATTGACGAATATACTTGTAAAAGATATTATTGTGACAAGAAGTTCACTAGTGACGAAAAAGTCACAGGGAGGAGGTGAATGACTTGAACTATACAGAACTAATTAGTCATCACATTGATATGAGTGGCATGTCGTCTCAAAAGATTGTTGACAAGATGAAAATGAAAGGTGTCAAGCTTGATCGCTCTTATATATCTATGCTGAAAAATGGGAAGACAAAGAATCCTGCGTCTGATGAAGTAAACATTGCTCTTGCTGAAGTGCTTGGGATTGATCCGCCGACATTGAGAATCGCAGCTATTAAAGAAAAGATTAGTCCTGACCTTTATCAACTCATCAAAAAAATTGGCTAGAGGAGTGAAAGCAATGGAAAAACCAAACAATCCAGGATTAAGCGAAGAGGCTTGGAAGAAACTCCACAAGTACATCTCTCAATTAAACATCAAATATGCACCGGACATTCAAAAGAAGAAAGGAGATAAAACAGCATGAACCATGAAAAGCCGAATTTCAAGTTCGGAAAACGCTTGAGACAAGATGTACTCACACTTGATGGTTTTAAATACGTGGTTGAATTCGATAAACAAGCATTCTTGGAATTGTACCTCCAGAAGTATCCAAAGCCGCAGTATAACACTTTCAAGTATTTCATGAAGAGGAATATGCCAGATTGGGCGGATTGGGCTCCGGTTTGGTGGGCGGATATGAACAATTTAAAAGCCGTGAACGGCGAAACTCGTTATCACGATGATCCGCCGCCGGGCTATACATTAAATGTTCGTGAAGATGTGGTGTTTGAACTTACTCATGTGAGCGAGCTTCTAAACGATTTTCGGACTCAAGAATAGGGAGAAGAACTTTGGAGAAGAACTTTTCCTTATCTTCAGCCTTAGCGAACCCATCCGCCACATCTGGTGGCAAATGCATAATCGTTCTAAAACTGCCGTTTGTAAAGCGTATTTCTAGAGTCTGTAAGTCTTCATTGTAAATAGCTTTTTCAAGTGATGTTGAATTCTCAATAGTAATTAACACTTTAAACCCTCCCTTCTACATAGAGTGACAAGCTGGACACTTTCATTCTAGCAGAACGGAAATTATTTGAAAGGAGAAAAGATATGAACAAATTACAAGTATTCAATTTTTCAGGAAATGACATTCGAGTAGTAACGAAGGATGGACAACCATGGTGGGTAGCAAAAGATGTGTGTGAGGTATTGGAAATCAAGAACAATCGCGATGCATTAGCCCGCCTTGATGAAGATGAAAAGGGAGTAGATTCAACCGACACCCTTGGCGGAGCGCAGCAGGTACAAGTTGTAAATGAACCAGGTTTGTACTCACTAATTCTCGGCAGCCGCAAACCAGAAGCGAAGCAATTCAAGCGCTGGATTACTCATGAAGTTATTCCGACCATTCGGAAGACGGGTGCATATTCGCTTCCAACGCTCACTCCAAACGAAGCCATTGCCTTATCACTGAAACAAACGGCAGATATGATGACAAAGTTTCCAGTGCTGGAAAATCGTCTAGATCAGGTAGAACAGAAGGTAGACGAACAGATCACGCTTAATAGTGGCGAACAGAACCAGCTCAAAAAATCAATTCTCACTCGCGTATGTCAATTTGAACAGGATAAGGATGCAAGAAAGCCGCTATTTAGACTTTTGTATAAGGAACTCTATGAACGGTACGATGTTCCAAGCTACAAAGACATCTTACGCAAAGATTTAAAAGAGGCACTGCAGTTTGTGGGTGCATGGAGACCAAAGCGCAGCGATCTTGATCGCATAGCTAATTAAGAAAGGGGATATGAACATGATTAAGTTCGTCGGAATCATTCGCGGTACGTACAGCGAAATGCAAGCAATTGGCGAGGGCACACAAGTTGTACACAATATCTCAGGCACCACGCTGGATGGTGTGTTGGACAATCTGATTCTTCCGGAGTGGATTTACAAGCTGTATGTAAACGGTCGTCGTATTGCGAATCCAGAAAAGTATCTCAAACGTAAGGGGTTGTGGGCTAACTACGTACGAAAGGGTGATTATGATGATCAAGCGTAAGGTGGGTAAGAAGACAGTCGTAAGCTTGCTCGGCGTTCCACTAGCTGAACTTGTAAGCCGCACTGAATATCCGGTAAAGGTAAATGATTCAGTTGCCGACCAATGGAGGAACACAACGGTAAGGATGGACAAGCTTCTTACAACCGGCAGACGCTGCCGTGGAGACGTGGGGGTGCAAGCATGATTATCAAGGGGAAGTCGTGGCGGTCGCTTACAAGCGGCGAGAAGATGTCAGCATTGGAGTACATGGCCTACTTGACTAAGAAGATGTGGGAGGCGAGAGTGTGACCATTCAACAACGGGCGCAAATCGAACGTGCATATGAAGAATACATGCCGCTATACGATCGATATCTGAATGAACCGAATCCAGAAATCAGACAGCAATTGAGTAACCAAATGGATGTGATCGGTCGGAAGTTTGGATTCGATGGTGGTGTAGGAAAATGAGGCCAACATGTGGATGCGGGCGTAAGGCAGAATACCTTTGCTACGAAGAAGAACAGCCGCATTGCGAGGCATGCATGAAAGAAGCTATCGAATGTGCGGTCTATATCATGGTGAAAAAGCCACTAGATTGGGGGAAATGGGAGAATGGAAGAACTTCGAAAGGCTATATGCCTGCTAGCAAAGTTGCAAAATAACACCACTGGAGCATCAACGGCTGCTGCACTCTCAGATATAGCTTGGTTCTTGCAACACGACTTAACAGATGTAATCGATCTTTTGCTACAAGCAGAAAGCGAAATGGCCGCGGTGGGGGCCGCGACCAATTCAACACTGGAATAAAAATAGTTACGTGCATTATATCACAATTTTGGGAGGATGCAACATGAGTAAAACTCAGCTCTATCAAAAAATGAGTGCTGTTATGCAGAAAGTAGATTATCTGCAAAAGGATGACCGCGTTGAATTTGGCAACACCAAGTACAAGGCGATCAGCGAAGAAAAGGTTACTTCTACTGTTCGTGAAGCGTTGATAGAGCAGGGATTAGTTATCTTCCCTTTTGAGCAGCACCACAGCAAGGAAGGAAATTTAACAACTGTGGATGTTAAATACAAAATCGTTGATACAGAAACAGGCGAATATGAAGTGATTGTATCGTCTGGTACCGGGGCTGATACGCAGGATAAGGGCGTAGGAAAGGCTATGACTTACGCCTATAAATACTTAATGCTTCGAACGTTCGCAATTCCTACAGGAGAAGACCCGGACAAGACGAGCAGTGCCGAACTTGATGCACAAGCGCAACAGCAGAAACGACAGCCAGGTAACGGAAAGGAAAATCAATCATCATCTGAAGGCCAGAAGATCAAGCCAAGTTTAGAGGCTAAATACAGACATATTCATGGGAATACAGATGGACTGCCTGATTTCATTAAAGAACATGGGGCAGAAGCAGAAAAGGTATTGACTCAAATGCTTATGGATCGACAGGGGGCGTAATAGATGTTAAACCGAGTGATTTTGATAGGCCGACTTACACGAGATCCTGAATTGCGTTACACATCAGGTGGAGTTGCAACGACTCAATTTACGCTTGCGGTAGATAGACCTTTTACCAGCCAAGGCGGTGAGCGTGAGGCAGACTTCATCCCAGTTGTGACTTGGAGGCAGCTTGCAGAACTCTGCGCCAACTATCTACGAAAAGGCCGTCTAACAGCAGTGGAAGGCCGTATGCAAGTACGCAGCTATGATAATAGCGAAGGGAAGCGCGTTTATGTGACGGAGGTAATCGCGGACAATGTGAGATTCCTTGAGCGGTCTACAAATGACGGTGAAGTCCCTTCTTATGGTGAACAACCGCCAACGGGATACGAAGATAAAGACTTGCCATTCTAGGAGGGCTAATGGAACTTACACGTATAACAGGTGAGATACATGGAGCCTCTCAGCGCCTTAGTAGGTCAGCTGACGCGTTGTTCGACTTGGGCAGGGAAAAGGCTGAGAGCGAAAGAGATTACCGCTCAGCACTTGCTCAAGAGATTCTAAGGCTTAAAGCCGATGGGATGCCTGTATCAATCATTACGGACATAGCAAAAGGCAATGTATCTAAACAGCTTTTTCAGCGCGATTTAGCCGAGGCGAGGTTTAAAGCTGGCATAGAAGCAGCTGACGCAATAAAGGTACAGGTTTCGGCCTTACAAACGATTCTAAAATATCAAACGGATGTGTGATTCATGACACTACCATTTAATCCGGTACCGAAACCGGGGAAGAGCAAGCGAATGAAGTTAACGCAGAAGCAGATGGGCGATATAAGCCCTTCTGTGGATGCGGAGCTAAAGGATCGAAGCAAAGGTATATGCGAGATGTGCGGCAAGGCGTGGGCGACAGAGAGAGCGCATTTAACCGGACGGAAGCAGCTTGATTGGAAGACGAAGGTCACGGATCTGCTGCACCTTTGCACGGATTGCCACCGGTGGTTAGACGACACACCAGAAGGCATACGCTTCAGAAAGTTAGTTGCCAGAGTTATAAACACCTCACTTTCCTCCGATTACCGAAACATTCCGGGAATTTCCCGGAACATCTCAGAAACTACTAGAAGTGAAAGGAGTGTTGACGATGGCTGAAAAGCGCATGCTTTCGAAAGTCATATCTATTTCGGAAAAAGTGAATGAGTTGCCTGACGTATTCGACATGCTGCTTTTCACATGGATGATTCCTCATACTGATGACTTCGGGCGTATGGTTGGTTCTCCAGCCAAGGTGAAAGCACTTGTGGTTCCTTTACAGAGCAAGGATATCAGTGAAATAAAGGCGTCGTTAAGCCGTTTACATGAAGCTGAATTGATCGCTTGGTATGAGGTTGACGGGGAAAGATTCATTCAGATTTTGAACTTTGATAAGCATCAACAAGGTCTTCACAAGCGTACAAAATCAAAATTTCCTGAGTACATTCCAGACAATTCCGGGAAATTCCCGGGGATTCCCTCTGAACTGAACAGAACTGAACAGAAGAGAACTGAAGAGAACAGAACTGAACTAGAACAGATTTTTGATAGTCGTAGTCCTGAAATATTACAAGACAACCCATTCAAATTATTCGAGTCTGAAGGATTCGGGATGCTGAGTTCATTCCTTTCAGAACGAATCAAAGATATGGAGGATGTATACGGCAGCCGATGGGTATGTGAGGCCATGAAGAAAGCAGTTGTAAAGGGTAAACGGAATCTTGGATATGTTGAAGGCATTTTAAAGAACTGGAAAGCAAACGGAATAGATGAACCTTGGAAGGAGGAGCAGAATGCAGAAGGCAATCAAAGCGCTGGATCTGGAAGAGTTAAAACGACGAGCGGCGGCAGCGAAAGCGAATTCGCGTTCCTCGACAAGCCGGGAAGAAGCTAAGTATGAATGTCCTAAGTGTAAAGACTTGCGCGGATTTTTTAAAAAGTTACCTCAACGGCACGGTGATATAGAATACTTTGTTGATTCTTGGGTCGATTGTGAATGCGAGAAGAGACGGAACTTGGAACGACTATTTAAAGCATCCGCTATTACCGAGGAGTTCCGCAAGAAGACATTTGATGTCTTTGACCTGAACGTACCAGAAATCGTAAGAGAGGCCTATACAGTTGCTTGTGAATATGTACGGGACTTTGACAACATCAAAGATCAACGTCAAAACAGCATAGCTCTCCTTGGGCGACCTGGTAGCGGCAAGACAACACTGCTTATGGCGGCTGCTAATGAGCTTCTGCAGCGAGGGATAGAAGTTCTCTACTTCCCATGGGTGGAGGGGTTCAACGAACTAAAGAACGATTTGAGTGCATTGGATGAACGTATAGGGCGGCTACAACGAGCAAAGATGTTATTCCTTGACGATGTGTTCAAGGGGCGAACGGAGCCTACACCGTTTCAACTGGAACAACTATTCGCCATCGTTAACTATCGGTACCTAGAAAATCTGCCACTCATGATTAGCTCAGAGCGAAGCTTCGCACAGATGTGCGGAATTGACGAGGCAATCGGCAGCCGGTTACGAGAAATGGCAAAGGGACATACAGTGACGTTGGCGGGCGGAATGGAGCTCAACTATAGATTGAGGTGACAGCGGCATGTGCGAAGTCTGCGAAGACACAAAGGTAATGGTGTGGCAATTTGAAGGCTGTTTAAAAATAGGGCCGTGCCCGTGCTGTAGCAATCCAGCGGCAGAGGACGACCATCCGGGGGCGAGGTAAATGTTTGGTAGTGATTATAAAAGCAGCGGAGTAAGAGCGGTACCACGGCGCGATATAGCAGCAGAGGATGCAGGTAGAAAGCCTAGTGATGTCACAAAACGGCAAATGACACCAGAAGAAAGGGCAAGGATGGAGAAGATAGGGCCGTACAAAACGTACAACGGGAAGAGTTCAAAAGTCATTGTTCCGGGGGTGCATTCGAAATGAACTTTGCAGCAGCAACAACATTGCAATTATGCATGGTAATCCATGACGAGAAAGCAACCGAAGAGGACAAGCAAGCCGCAACCAAGGAAATATGGAACCGCATCGGCAAAGAAAAGAACGGACAAGAGCAGCATGGGTAAGGAAACGCAACTGCAGGATATATGGGATAGCTGGGACTATCATTTCCGAGAAGCACTTGAGCGTGCCGACAGCATAGCACGGAAAATGTTTGCTGAAGCTTCCCTGTTCAGCGTACCAAGGGAAAAGCAAGAAGCATTCTTCAAAGCAAAGACAGCTGAACTGCTGGAAGATATAGCGCGTCAGGCGAACGGAACATAGTCAAATTTTGATTCTATGAAAATATTAATATATTCGGTCATCTGGAATATAAACGATCTCAGAAACGAAAATAGGAGGCGTTAGCAACGTGATTGAATTTACAATATACGGCGAGCCAGTTGCCCAGGGACGGCCTAAGTTTTCAACGGCAGGAGGATTCGCGAGGGCATATGACCCTGAGAAGTCCCGAGATTTCAAGGATTACGTGAGGCTGGCGGCAAGTGAACACGCGCCGAATGAGTTAATAACCGAACCACTGCGGCTGGGAGTGACATTTTACAGACAGATTCCCAAGAGCTTCGGTAAGAAAAAGGCCGTAGAAGCCGAGGAAGGGCGCTTGTTGCCTGTTACAAAGCCAGACATAGACAACTACCTCAAGAGCGTGAAGGACGCGCTAAACGGCGTTATATGGCGTGACGATAGTTGCGTTACAGACGTGATCATGAGCAAGCGATACAGTAGCAAGCCACGCATTGAAATATCAATCAAAAAAGCAATCTAGGAGGGCGACATGAAGCGTTTTGATTCCCAGAAGGACAAGAACCTAACGACGGAAGAACGCACAAGACTCCATAGATACAGCATAAACGAAGGATCCATAGAGTACGGGATCGTGTACGTGACGGATCCAGACCATATTGTCGCTAAAAGTCGGTCGCGGAAAGGACTGTACTGCAAGCGAGCATAAGCAACTGAAACCAGTATGTGCATTACTGGCGAGGCACTTTACATGCAAATAACCGAACATATATTCCTATTTTGGAGGTGCGCCATGAAAGGAAGCGAGATAGTTTCGGAGATTTTGAGGTTTTTTCAACTGGTAGAGACAACGGCAAAAGTTGCAGATGAAGAGATAAATCGTTGCGATCAGGAGTACAACGACCTAACACATGCTGCTGAGTTACTTGCTCTTAACGCGGTGGAAATGTCCCAACTGATGAAAGAAATTCGAGTGAACCGGAAGAAGCGTCGTGTGTCGAAAAATACAAAGGAACAAATGACACCGATTCTGGAAGTTTTGCAAAAAAATCAAGGACTCATAAATGCTCTTAAAGTAGCTAAAGGGAAGATAGAAAGCGTCGAACGGACGCAAGAAGTAAGGGTCTATACACCAAGAGTACGCACTGAAATGACAGCAGCTTTTGAAAAGCAACATAAAGCATAAATAACGAGGTGGAACCATGTTAAAACCTGTATCCAGAATAGATAACCGGACAAACGGAATGGCTGTTACTGCTGATAAATATGAACGTCTTAGCTTGAATGCAGAGGTTCAAAAAGTGTTACTTAACGATGATTCAAAAGAATTGTTCCTGTACTGGGATGAAGAAGCAAGGGTGATAGGCATTTCAAAGAAACCATACGACAAGAGCCATACTCCTTACAAATTCGATAAACGAGGGTGTTCATCAGCAAGTGATTTCTTACGCCGCTGCGAGATAGATTCCAGAGATGGGGCTGTTAAGTTCATCTGGAACGGTTGGGAAGGGGACGTAATGCTGTTCCGCCAAGTCGGGATGAAAAAAGTGCAAACATTTAAGCAAGAAAAGAACGGGAACCTTGAACGGGCAAAAAATTAAAATTCGGGAGGAACTAACCAATGAAAACAATTAACGAATTAGTCAAGGAAGCACACCAAAACGCAGTCAATAAGGGCTGGTGGGAAGAAGAACGTAGCTTCGGTGAAATCATCGCATTGATTCATTCGGAGGCATCGGAAGCGTTGGAAGATCATCGCAACCGTAAAGGCATGAATGAGGTTTGGTATGAAAATTCTGCAGGACACGGATGGAGCAGTCAAACAGGAGAATTTCAGAAACCTTGCGGCATCCCTTCGGAGTTGGCCGACATCGTGATCCGCGTATTCGATGCATGTGGACGATACGGCATTGATTTGGAGAAAGCCATCGCAGAAAAGATGGCATACAACGCAACACGGCCGCTTCGTCACGGCGGCAAAGTGTTGTGAGGGAGGGGAAGGACATGTCAGTAAATACAGAAGCGTTATGCACGCTGTTGAAACAGGCGGAAACGGTTGTATGGATCATTAAGGATGGAGTAAGCACGATTTCTGATCGACATGTACTTGTTAGATTCAAGGAAATACCGCGCGAAGTATTGTCGGTATTGTATAGCATCTTTTTCCGCGTACCAGATGAAGGGAAGTCGCTTATGTCTAGTGAAGGCGAGATAAAAGAAATTGAAGTTGGACATCTTCCAAGCATCGAAGAAGCGACTATAACCGGACAGGTGACAAAGTATTTAAAGGAGTGCTTCCCTCCATATGAGGATGATCCACTTTTAACTAGAGTGATACAACTTGGAGACAGATATGTTTTGGTTCAAGAAAAATATGTGCAGTTGACGACTGATAGGAACGTTGTTGGTTTCAAAGAAGATGAAAGTCTGATTTTCCTAGGAAACGGGGAAATTTCCATCCTTCCTGTGCGAGTATTCGGTGGTTTTATGCAAATTAAAATGAAGGAATTAACGGCGTATTTTGAGAGAGCCATGTAAGGGAGGGAATAGAGTGAACCTTGTAGATGCGTATGTAACAAAAGTGTTAGGTCATGAGGAAAAGGACTGGGGTAAAGGTCCGGTATTGCTTGTAGAAGTTGAATATGACTCATACGGCAGATTGAGCACAACGAAGCTTGTTTTCACGGGCGAGGATCGGGAAGCGCGAGCAAACACCGTGGATATAGGTTATCACTTTTTGGCTTGAGGGAGGGAATAGAGTGAACAACCTATTCCAAATGGGCAGCAGGGAGGGGAGAGCATGAACAACCACATAATCTTCTTCAGCGGCGGCAAAGCCAGCTTCGCGGTTGCTGATTGGGTTCAAACGCAATACCCGAATGACAACATCCTGCTGTACTTCACTGACACACTATGGGAGCACGAGGACTTATACCGGTTTATCGACGAGGCATCTGACAAGCTGCGACTACCAATGCTAACGCACAGCGCCGGGCTTAATCCGCTGCAACTCATGTTCGAGAAGAAGCTAGTTTTCAATAGTCGCATTGGCGACTGCTCAAAGCTTCTGAAAATGCGAGTCGCGAGGGATTTCCTTATGAAGGGACAGGCGCCGGCCATAGAAAAATGGCGGAACCGGGAGTATCTACGGCAAGAGGATTTTGTCACTGGCGCCACGCTCTACTTTGGGATTGGCTTCGACGAGATGCACAGGGAGGAACCAATTAAGAAGAATTGGGCTCCATTCCAGGTAGTGATGCCGCTCATCGAAAATAACATTTGGACAGATAAAATCCTGTTGAAGCACGGAATCAGGCAGCCGAAAATGTACGATTATGGATTCTCACATAACAATTGTAATGGGAGATGCGTAAAGGCCGGGCAGGGGCATTACAAGCTACTAAAAGAGCGCATGCCAGAAGTCTTCCAGAAAATCATGGAGCAAGAACATCACCTTTGGAACTGTGTTTCGGCCTTCCGCTACATCAAGGATTCGGAGTTGCCGCCGGACGTCGAGGAAATGGAGCTGCAACAACTTGATGATGCATATCGGGACTATTTCTATGACCGTGCCGATCGTCCGAAGCTGTATATCCATCCGAGCGCCGGGGCTACAGATGAACATATGAAGGTCAAACGGTACAGCTTTATGAAGCGAAACAGTGAACCTTATACAATCAGGGATTTATACGAGGACGGAAAGAACAACTGCCAAATTGACTTATTCGACATCGGCGGCTGCGGTTGCTTCTTGGAATATTAAATCAGGGCAAAGCCCAAGGGGAGAGAACAGAACATGATTAAACAAACCTTGCAAGAGTGGAGAGAAGAAGCGAAACAACACTTCGGTGAAGATGGGAGCAAGTGGAGGTTTAAATGCTCGTCGTGCGGACATGTACAGTGCGGACAAGACTTTATAGACAAGTGTGGGATGGAACATGCAAAAGCAAAAATATCAGTTTACCAGGAGTGCATTGGGCGGCATGCAGATGGCACCGGTTGTAATTGGGCAGCATACGGATTCTTGGGCACAGTTGGAAAAGGACGAGTAGTCATCACGCCTAAAGGAGACGAAGTAGAAGTATTCGACTTTGCAGATTAAGGGCCTTCGGGCCCTCTAAGGGGAGAGATAGAGGATATGAAACGATCGGAGTTTAATGCGAAATTGACGGAATTGTTCGGTGACGATGACGTCGAAATCTATTTGGACTGTTGTGATGGCGAAGGAAATGGAGTATTTACAATTTGCTTCGACATTATTGTCGACAATGATAGAGACGCGAGAATTGTAACTTAAAGGGGAGAGATACAAGTGACTGAAAGCGAGTTGAAGATGCTGAAGGCGGACATAACAGCAGAAGTCCTCAAGGAACTGACAGGTAAGGATCTGAGAACAGCACAAGACACGTCCCGGCCATTAGCTCAAGTTTATGCCAGATATAAAGATTCACTCTATAAGAAGTTCGGTATTGTCACCTATGCGCAAGCTTGGGACAGCATTCGGAAGCTGGCGACATTCAGGGCAGGGCATAGATATGTTCGTGATTTGCTGCCAAGCGAGGAAGCAGAGGCTGCGGAATTTGCAGAAAGTATCATACTGCAACTGGGTATTGAAGAACAATCTTGAGGGCTACGGCCCTCTATGGGAGGTAAAGAGAAGGGATGAAGAATGAATACAAAATTGTAGGCGATACCACTGTAATCTACATTTTTTATAAGGGGACACGGATGGAAACGATTATTGACTCAGCGGATTTAGAAAAAGCAAAATCCTTCGAAGGGAATTGGTATGCGCAACATTCTTTAAAAAACAAAACCTATTATGTACAGGGCTCTACTAGAAAAGCAGGGAGACAAACGTCAGTTTTCTTGCATCGACTCTTGTGTGATGATCCTAAAGGTATGGTTGTAGACCACATCAATCACAATACTCTAGACAATCGGAGAAGTTGTAATTTAAGAGTGATAACTAGCGGTCAAAACAACCAAAACAGAAAGATACGCGAAAAGACTTCTTCTAAGTATCGAGGAGTTTATAAGAACAAGAAAACAGGAAAATGGCAAGCACAAATCATCATAAACAGGAAAACAAAATACTTAGGGTCGTTTGATTGCGAAATGCAAGCAGCTAAGGCCGCAATGGAAGCGCGGTTAAAGTATTATCCATACACAGTAGAAACAGAAGTGCTCGCTTAGATCAAAATGATAAAAGGAGTGAACAGAATGAATAACCAAAAGAAACTATCAGATGAGGACAGAAGAGAATGGGAACAAAATCTCATTACACTGCAAGAAAGTTATGGGGTGCATGAAATTGTCTTTGCTCCAGTTGATTTATGCGCCCTGATTGAATCTGAAAAGGCTGGATGGGAAGAAGTAGAACGGCTAAACATAGAGTCTCAAGGATGGGAAGACGAATACATGGCACTAAAGCGCAGGTATGAAGAGCTAGACAGAAGCGCGCTTGAAACATCCAACTTGCTCAAGGATGCATCTAGTAAACTCCAAGACGCACTAACTGTAATATCCGATGCACTTACGGACGTTATGGATATGTTGGAAGTGTCCGAGATGGAACACCGAGACATGGAACTTTGTCCGCAAGCAAATATGTTGAGCTTGCACGATGAGTTGCAAGCGGCTATTGACCGCATACAGGAGGGGAATGGTCATGGGGATTGCTGATTCAGTTGCAGCATATGTATTCACATTCTGTGTAGTAATACTGGCTGTAGCGTTCGGTATCGGATTATTTGTTGGCTGGCTAATTTGGGGTTAAGGAGGGGAAGCAGTCATGAAGATAATTGAAGTAATCAACAAAGCCAGCGAAGAAAGCGTAATTAAATGTCAACCGTTACGAGGGTGTTTGATGGAAGTTAGTAAGTCAACCAAGATAAAATCAGGCTTCATGAAAATTGCAATTGAAGACAAAAGGGCAGATGACTTGATGGATTCGGACGGTAGCGTAGGACTGATTTTATATATTGATCGTGCTGTATACAATCGCTTGATTCAGGAGGAAACAGAGTAATGACATATACAAGAGAGCAGATATTGAGTATGTACGGTGATGAATTAGAAAATGCAGCTGCAGAAGTTGTTTGTGGTTGGACGATAGCTACTGATGATATCGGAGTGTTGTGGTGGAAGGATGGAAATGGCGAAAAGATGTCGTTAGAAGTTTTATTCCAGCCATCATCTGATCGGAACGCAGCTATGGAACTAGAAGCTAGGACAATGGAAAAGAATAGCGCAAAGTATATCGATGAACTTATTGAGTTGATCTATAAACCTGGGATCGTACAGTTTGATTCATACACAGGAGAAGAGACTTTGACATATGAAGGCGTAGCATACTTGATGAAAGCCACTCCAGAACAGCGCACAAAGGCCGCTATATTAGCCATGATCGAGTCAGGAGGTACAGGGGAATGAAGAACAGATTCATAATTGAGGTGACTGAGGATGGGTTTACAGAAACGTTGGTATACGAAGGGAAGACATATGTCAAACGTTATGTAAAGACCGAACGCGGATATGACGGCTATGACCGGGCATGGGACGAAGAAAAAGAGCTCCAAGATAATTTTGATTTGATTGATTCGTTAGAGGAACGAGATCCGTTATATATCATGGATGCATTGGTAGGAGGTACAGGTGATGAGTAAATACAGAAAGAAGCCAGTTGTGATTGAATCGATCCAATGGAATCCATTTGAAATGACTCGCGCAGATGTATTGCATCATTTCGGTTTGGATACAAATACAGACCTTATCAATTACAGTTACAGTTATGCTGGGTGTTTAGAGATTTCTACTTTAGAAGGAAATATGACTGTAAGTGAGGGTGATTACATTATTAGAGGTGTAAAAGGTGAGTATTATCCATGCAAACCTTATATATTTGAGGCCACATATGAACCTGTAGGGGAGGACGTAGGGGATGAGTAGACCAATACGATTTCGCGGATGGGACACAATTTTCAAAAAAATGACGATGGACATTCAAGATGATTACATTGTGGGTGAATGGGCAAATGACCAGAGGTTCGTGCTTATGCAATTCACAGGTCTGTGTGACCTCAACGGCAAGGAGATATATGAGAGGGATTTACTACAGGATGATGAAGGTATCGGAGAAGTGGAATGGGTACAGGAACATTGCGCATACATGGTGTTCACTCGTGATCCCAGTATGTATCACAGATTAGAATCAGATGGGATTTTGAAGCAGTCTGAAGTGATAGGCAACGTATGGGAGCGCCCTCACCTACTGAAAGGAGATAGCGAGAATGAGTAGACAAATCAAGTTTCGTGCATGGATCAAGAATGAACATTTCATGGAGCACTGTATTGCAATCAACCCGTTTTATATAGGTGATTGTGATCGAAGACGATGGACGTTTAGTGAAGTTGAATTGATGCAATTCACAGGCTTGTGCGACCGTAACAACACAGAAATCTATGAGGGTGATGTACTGGTTGATGAATATGGTTTCGTTCATGTTGTACAGTATTTCCAACCTGACTGTAGATATATAACAGTAGTTATCGAGGCGTTTAAAAGTGGTAATTGGGACGATTCCCATGAATATGAGGATCTTGTATGGGTGGAATGTAAAGTCATAGGCAACATATACGAGAATCCAGAGCTGCTGAAAGGAGATAGTAAGGATGAACCCTCTTAATGAATTAGACCGTGTCATGCGTAAGATTTATGAAACACAGGACGAGAGTTGGAACGGTGAATGCTCCTGTCTAGATTGTTATTGGAATATGAACCATCCAACGAAACGTCCGGATGATAAGCAGTGTGTGTCAGAGAGTTTAGCAGATACTCGTATGATTCCGAATACGGTTGAGTGCCCATCTTACTGGTCATTTACGGAAGCGTGTGGGGTATCAAAGGGAGGAGATAGTAAGGATGCCTGAAACACAGCCGGCAATAGATTGGCAAGCAGAGTACCAGAAGAAAGATGAAATGTACAAAGAGTTGGTGCAGATTGTAGCGAAGCATAACTGTGATTACCATTCCCTAAAGGCCAAGTTCCTTCGGATGCGTGAAGAGTGTGGAGCCGAGAAGAAACGAGCGGATGAGGCCGAAAGAAGAGAAAAGGAACTAAAAGAGGTGCTAGAGCGCATTTATAACATTACCAATACAACACATATCAGATACCGTATAAGAAAAGCTATCGAATCCATATACGGTGATACGGTATGAACAAAGTGCATGCTAAGACACATTGGGTATGGACATCTCTTGCAGAAGAGACTTGGGACAACCGGTATAAAGGACAACAACGGGTAGCAGGGCAGCCGATCAAAGACGATCCAGAAGAGTCTCGAGAAGTAGAACCTGCTTGGCTGCTACGAGGTTATGTAATAGATGCGAGCGACTACATCCCGGAAAATGGTCAGATGGATATTTTTGATTACTTGGAGGTGTGAGCTATGGGACAACTCTCAATGTTCAAACTGGATGAGAAGGAGACGTGGCGGCGCGTTGAGGAGCGGTTGGAATCAGCTAGAATATATAAGCGCTTTGGATTCATACGCCGCGAAGCAAAGGTTACGGCAGTTTACAGCGATATGCCGAGAAGCAATACAAATGTCACATCGGATCAAACAGCGGACATCGCTATGCACAACGTAGACCGCGAGGAAGAGATACAAAGAGAGTATGAACAAACTTTACGCGCTGTCGGGCGACTGGCTAGGCGACAGCGGCTCATCATCGAAAAGAGATACCTGGAAGATGAGTATGTAACGGATGTTAGCGTATATACGGATCTATACATGTCGGAACGCAGCTTTTACTACGCCAAGTCCAAAGCAATATACCGGTTAGCTTTCGCACTACGGCTTGAGGCATTCGAAGAGGACAAGCAAGCAAAAACTAAGGACTGCGGATAAAAACGTTGCAGACTTTTTGCAGGATTCTTGCAGGTCATTAGGAAAAATCCAATGTAAGATAGTAACATAGACGCAAAGGGAAACACGAACATGCGCGGGTAACAACTCCGGGTACGGACGCAATGTAGCGATATACCGTACACTTCCGGTGGAAACCGCGCAGCGTCTACTTAACTTGTTATTTATAACCTTTCTCCATAGCCGCTCCTTAGGGGGCGGTACTTTTATTTAGAGGAATACCCTTATAGATATCGAAACATATCAACGATAGATTATAATCGAATTATAAGTCTATAGGAGGTGGATGTGTGGGTAAATTAACGGATTTAGATAAAGCAATATTTAATTACAAGCGCGAACACAGAAGAGAACCGGAAAAAGTAATTGTAAGTATTAAATGCTTCAATGAACTGATAAAAGAACCGGAAGCACGCCAGGCAGTGAGATTATCACATGATGGAAGCATGACAATAATGGGTATACCATGTGAAAAGAAACCAAAACAAACTGAAGATTACATATTCGAATAGTCGCCCACATGGGTGGCTTTTTTATTTTATATAAAGGAGATGATACACATGGCAGGAGGTAAATATCAATCACATGTTGAGCCTAAGCTCCTGCTTATAGAAGCATGGGCGCGAGATGGAACAATAGACGAGGATATAGCTAAAAAGCTTGGCATTGCTTACTCAACGTTTAGGGAATACATCAAGAAGCATTCGGCATTATCGGCAGCCTTAAAAAGAGGTAAGGAAGTCGTTGATATAGAAGTGGAGAATGCGCTAATTAAACGCGCGTTAGGATACCGCTATGACGAAGTTACCAGCGAGTTAAATGATGCAGGAAATATGGTCGAGACTAAACGGGTAACAAAAGAGGTGCAGCCTGATGTAACGGCGCAAATATTTTGGCTGAAGAACCGGAAGCCAGAGCAATGGCGTGATAAGCAAGTGACAGAGCATACAGGTGCTGGCGGCGGAGCGCTTCAAGTGGTGTTTGATAAGGGGATGAGCAAAGATGAATAGACTGGAATGTTGCGGTTGTGGTAGTGGGAACAATGCAATCGAACTTGATAGCGGCCTTCCGGTATGCTTTGCGTGTATCAAAAAAGCTGCTATATCAATGGATAGTTGTCTTAAACCCCAGTATAGGATACTGCAAGCGGACGTATTGAAGGAGAATATGCAATGACTGCGGTTGTAATCCCATACAAGCCACAGCCGCGCCAGCAGGTGTATCACCAAACAGAAGCAGACGAAATCCTATACGGCGGCGCAGCTGGTGGAGGTAAATCAGAAGCTACTATATGGGATGCGCTAAAATACGCAGTACAGTATCCTGGTAGTCGTCAGATTATATTTCGTCGTACTTATCCTGATTTGCAGCGTTCAATCATAGCCCGTACATTGCAGGTTTACCCCAAGGAGCTTGGAAAGTACAATTCAAGCAAGCATGAATGGGCATTTGTAAACGGCAGCGTGATAGAGTTAGCCTACTGGGACAATGACGCGAACTACATGAACTATCAGGGCGCTGAATACGACGTCATTCGTTGGGAAGAGTTAACGCAGTTCGAGGAAAAGTGGTACAAATACATGCTTTCCCGTCTACGTGGTAGTAAACCATTCCCTCGCAGTGTTAAGAGTACAACCAACCCCGGCGGTGTAGGGCATACATGGGTAAAGAAAAGGTTTGTATCTATCGGCCCACCTGAATCTGTTTATCATATACCGGAGACAGATGACGAAGGAAATCCACTATATTGGCCTGAAGGCACGCCGCAGGCTGGCGAACCTATTATAAGAAGCCGCATTTTCATACCAGCGAATGTACATGACAATCAAGCCTTGGTTCAATCTGATCCGGGCTATTTGGCGCGTCTATTGGCTTTGCCTGATATAGAGCGTAAGCAGCTTCTTGAAGGTGATTGGGATGTATTCGCAGGACAGTATTTCGGTGAGTTCTCACGCGCTATACACGTGGTAGAGCCGTTTGATATCCCGAGAGATTGGAAGAGATACCGTGCGCTTGACGAGGGGTATACTGATCCGTTTGTGTGTTTATGGATTGCATTGGCACCGGATGGAACGGGGTACTTGTATAGGGAGCTTGCACAGACAAAACTCTTGACCAGTGAGCAAGTAGAGCATGTACATCTGAACACGCCTGTATCTGAACGCTTCGAATACAACGTAGCTGATACAAGCTTCTGGAACAAATCCAAGACGGAGAACATTACACCGGCTGAGATATTCGCCACAAAGGGCGTACCACTTATACAGGCGAAGAAAGAGCGCGTCAATGGATGGAAACGAATGCGAGAATGGCTACATGTATATGAGGCGATTGATCACGTTACAGGTGACCGATATAAGACAGCACGACTTAAGGTTTTCTCGACTTGTATCAAAGCCATAGAAGCTATACCGGCTATGATGCATGATGATAGACAGGTAGAGGACGTTGCAGCACATGCATTAGACCACATACCGGACGCACTGCGTTACTGGGTTATGAGTCAGCCGATAGCGGGCAACGGTGAATCCGCATGGTCAGCTACACCGGAATCATTACCTGACAGACGGCGTGACTTTGATGATGACGACGATGACGACATACCAATTGTACAAGGATTCTGGTGAGGGGGATACAAAGTGAACAAACCGCCATTAGGAATTATGTCTAAACGGATATGGATTGAACAAAGGTGCAAAGAAATAACAGATGCCATTCAAAGATACATTGAAGCCGGCCATACAATACCTATCGAGTGGGTTATGGAATATAACGAGTTAGTGTTGAAATATGGTAGACAGAATGGTGATATGGGGACGAAATGCATTACGAAGGAACAATATGAAAACCTTAAGAAGTTAGGGGTCAACATCTAATAGGCAGGTGAGGACAATGGAATATGCACTAATAGCGGTGATCGTGCTGGTCATCGTTTTTTTGTGCTTACGTATAGAGGCGCAGGATAAGGTTATCCGTGACTTGAATGACCGATTGATGGCAAAGGACTTTGCAGACTATGCGGCTATCAAAATGGCGCGAGATGCACCAACAGAAGATATCCACATGCGAAAACCAATAAGTTGGTATGACGACGGTTGTATACCGGATGTAGGTGATAAAACGTGAAGTTGATAGACAAGTTCAAAGGTATATTTACTGACGCAACCGGCGAGAAGCAGGAAAGCACCAATCCCAACACACACGAAGAACAGAAGATATGGGATACAGTAAATCAGGACTATCAGGTATTCAAGTCCGCTAGACAGTCGATGGAGAGCATATGGCAGCAGGAACAACGGTTCTATATGGGAGACCATTGGCGAGGATTGAGGACAGAAGCTGTATCCAAGCTACGACCGGATGCAGTGGAGAATGTAGCGTTTAGTCAGATTGAATCTATCGTTGGTAAGTTGACAGGGTGGATGCCATACCCTGACTATACCGCGATGGAGCCGAGTGACGAGGAAAAGGCTAGGGATTTGAATGACTTCATGCCATATGAACTGCGTCAAATTAAATTCCGACACAAACATACAAGGGCTGTCCGACGTTGCGTCATACATGGACCGCTCATTTATAAGACTATATTCGATCCAACCATAGAGGGTGGACGAGGCATGAACCGCTGGCAAGGGCGTAACGATATCCTTCCAGTGGACTTGGGCAGCTTCTTCCCTGATCCGAGGGTAACTGACTTCATTCATCTGCAGGACATGTCTGCTTGCATCATTCATACACGGAGACCGTTGGAGTACTTCAAGAAACGGTGGCCAAAGCAAGGCGCCAAGGTGCTACCTGACAACGTGTCAACAGATGTTGAGATATTCAGCACAGATACGTATGACGCAACAGGTGGCGAGTCTTCCGTGAATACGGCCGTGGGAGAGAAGACATCCGGATTAATAGAATACTGGTATAGAGGCTTGCCGAAGCTGGTATCCAAAGAGGACAAAGAGCTATTCAATGAGCAGGCCGAGGAAAAGCTAAATCAAGGTATAGACCCGTCTGAGATGATGGCGAAGGCGTCCGGCAGCATGGAAGGTGTGCACTGCATCTACATTTCCACATCTGGAGTGTTCTTGGAGCATAAGGCGTATGTGTACGATCATGGGCAATATCCATTCACGGCGAGAACGTTGTATCCTGAAGAGGGCAATATCTGGGGTAAAGGATTCATGCGAGACATGATCAAGCCACAGATATTCAAGAACAAGTATGCCGAAATAGCTATCGAGACGATGGCGAAACAGGGCGGTTCAGGCATAATGTACGAGGAAGGTGCAATAGTTAAACCTCGTGTATGGCAAGAGCAGCGTAGTATGCCAAGTGCTATGCTTCCAATTGCTCCTGGACGTATGGGTGCAGTAAAAGAGTTGGAAGGCGTAAACGTCCCAAGTACCGTTTTCAATATGCTCAACTATTACGATGAAATGCTTCAGAAAATACCGGGGCAATTTGATAGTTCTAATGGTCAGGCTGATTCACGCGTAACGTCAGGCGAACAAGCAAAAGCGCTCATGGCTGCGGCTGGAACGAGGTTGAATACTGTATCCGATCTCATTAGCGAGGCGCTGGCGGATGTATTCACCCAATACGTCGAATTGATCGCCCAGTTTTACACAAACGAACGCATTGCCCGCGTAACAGGGCGCAGCGTATCTATTAGCCGTGATTCTCTCATTAGCGCTGTAGAGTCGGAATACAACACAGGTGAGCAAGTACCTGATCCAATGACAGGTGAGATGATGCCTAGTGTACAGCCGGTTCAAGAAGAGTTTGTGCCGGAGTTTGACATTAATGTACACATAGGCGTAGATAAGCCACAGGATCGAGAGTATTGGCTGCAGCTGGCTATGAACTTGTTGAACGCGCGAGATCCGATATCAGGATTGCCTATGATTGATGCAGAGGCGGTAAGGTTCGTAATTCAAACAGGACGTATGGAGCCTATGGACGTTATACAACGCCGTATCGAAGAAAAGGCAGGATTGCAACAGAAATTTGTCCAAGCGCAACAAAAGGCGCAGCAACTGGAACAAGAGAATGCATCCTTGCAACAGGCATTGGCACAAGCGACAGATCAACGTGTACAACAGGAACAGGCAGACAAGCAATTCAACCAAGGCATGCAGCAGCAAAAGATGGACATGGAAAAGATCAAATTAATCAATGACATGTCCAGTCAATTTAATACAGGGCAACAACCAATGTTGCCATAACGGGGCTATCACAGTGCAGTGGTAGCCCTTTATTTATGCTCCCACCCATAGGAGATTAGGAGGTTTTATGCATGTCAGACGTAGACCAAGGCGCCACCCATAGCGCAGGAGTCGAAGAGCACGGCCAGACAGCCCACCCACAGGATGTCGAACAAGTACAGTCCATGAAAGATGCTTTCGCAGCATTCGGACTGGAATACCAGCAAGAACAGCAAGAAGAACCGGCAGCAGATCCAGAAGGTGAACATCCTCCCATAGATGTTGAACCAGAAGACGAGCAGCCTAAGCGTGGCATTACCGTCAAACACAACAAGGAAGAAGTGTTTATCAATGACGAGGATGTTCCCGCACTAGCCCGTAAAGGACTCAATTACGAGAAGATTGAGGGACGGGCTAAACAGTATGAAAGTGCGCTTGATCGAATTGCGAAACAGCAGGGATTCAAAGACCATGCAGAGCTGGTTGAGAACCTTGACCGTATTGAGCAGGAGTCTATACAACGTCAACAACAGCAGTTCGAGCAACACAAGCAACAGATGCGTGAAGAGGCCGAAAATGCCGGTCTTGATCCAGAGGCGGTTGAGCAGTACTTGGAGAACCACCCAATGCTAAATCAGGCCAAGGAATTGCTTGAACGAGAGTCACAGGCACAGGCTATCCGCAAGCAAGAGGAAGAACAACAGCGGCAAACTCAGGCATGGGAATCGTTATTCAAGAAGTACCCGCACCTATTGGAGCAAACAGGAGAAGATGGCAAGGCAGAGTGGATGACGCCAGAATTGGAGAGTCGCATTCGTCGCGGGTATGACCCAGTTGATGCCTATGAGCTTGTAAACCGAGATAGCATCATAGCAGACGAACGGAAGCGCGCTGAACAGACCGCGCTGAAACAGCAGCGGCTAAACAAACGTGGACAGGTTGAAGGTGCGGGCAGAGCTGATTTTGAACCTCAAGCACCTGCTGAATTGACAGAGGCGTTCGCGATATTTGGACTCAACCCAAAAAGGGCGCAAATGTATGCAAAAGACTATGAATAGGGGTGTTATATATGGCTAAAGGCTTCAGATATGTCTTCAATGACTATGGAAAGGATCCAACACGAATTACTGAGATATTGTTGAAAGATAACGAATCCGGTTTCACGGGCGAAGCTGTGAAAATCGATAAAGGGCGTGCAACTAAAGCTGGTGCCAAGGATGAAATTGCAGGATTCTTGACATCTAACATTGCTGCAGGTAAAGACAAACGATGTGAAATTATCCTTGCTCGTGAAGGAGATTGGTACGATGTACCGTTCACGGGTACGGCGGATGCAGGTTTTGTTTCTGGTGCTAATACCATTGCGGTTGCAGCTGATGGGTTGTCTGCCGATGCAGCGACTGTAATAGATGGTGCTCTTTCTGTATTGGAAATCAACAAAAACAAAAAAACATGCCGCGTCAAGGTTAAAAAGCGGCAATTTTCATAAGGAGGAATTAATTCATGCAGACAAAACTTCGTTGGGACCCTCGTGTCCTTGAACCTGTATTTAAAGATATTTATTCCATGGCTCAAGAAGGAAAGAAGGACTTCATACCAGACTTTTATGATATTGTTACCTCTACGAAAGATATGGAGTCGTATGAAGGCGTAGGTAGTGGTACCACTTTCGAAGAGTGGGGTCATTCAAACAACCAAGTATTTTATTCAGATGTAGATGAAATGTGGCCGGTTGTTATGAAAAACAGAAAGTTCTCGGGTGGGCGTCAGATTGAACGTGACTTCATTGATGATCTTAAGATTACGAAAATCAAAGACTTGATCACATCCTTATCAGATGATGAGTATAGAACCGTTCAAATGCAAGCTTCAGAGTTTCTGAACAATGCCTTCTCTACCTCAGGAACTAACTGGCGGGGACGGACTGAAAGTTATTTAGGCCCGGATGGTAAGCCGTTGTGTGCAACAGACCATCCTTACAGTCCTGATAATGATGTTGATGTCCAATCCAACCTAGGCAACAAAGAGCTTTCCATTGATTCTTGGGATGAAACAGCTGTAGCAATGCAGGAGTGGGTAGATGACAGAGGGAATCCACTCAACGTAATTCCGGACACACTAATCGTCGCTCCATATAATGCGCGGATGGCATTTAAGATCGCAGGTCTTCCAGATCCAGGAGCGAACTTTAAGTACGAGCCAGGTTCGAACAACTTTGATTCAAACATGTATATGGGCAACTTGAAAGTGATTGTGGATTGGTTCATCCATCCGTCAAACCGAAAAAATTGGTTTGCAGCCGATTCAACTCGAATGAAGAGATTCAATAAATGGCAATGGCGCCGTAAGGTTGAAAAAGGTTCAATCGTAGATTTCAACTCTGAAGTTGCAAGCTTCAAGGCGATCGGTCGATGGGCTAAAGGCTTCACAAACTATTCTTTCATCTATGGGCACAAGGTATAGGGGGCTTCGGCTCCCTTATTTCTTTATGGAGGTGGTGATGGTTTGGGTGTATACCGTGATGAATTAGTCGCCTTGAATGCGATATACAAGGAACAGAAACGTACAAACGAGCTGTTAGAACAGTTGCTGCAGCATCAGAAGGAAGGTGATTCGGATGCTTCTAAAGGACGTAGTGGAAGAAATACAGGAAAAGGCACCAAACAACTACCTGTCTCCCAAGTCGATAGTGCGGAAGGTGACACAGGTAAGGGATAGGCTAATCCGTACGTATGGTACAGCACAGCAGCAATCAGAAGTGGTAACCACTGCAATCGATCTATGGAAGGGTCAAAGCTTGTATATCCCACCTTGCCCGCCTGGGAATGTTACAGACGTAGATATCTATGATACTGCATATGGTGGCGGTGGACGCTGGCGGCATATACAGCAGAAGCAATTCAATCTACCAAGCCCTACGGTTCCATACTATTATTTCGTGGCAGGAAAGATAGGTATCTATCCTGAGCCAACGGCAAACACAGAACAGGGGATCAAGATACACCACATACCAGTTATCCCGCCGCTGACATTAGCGGGCATGGATAAAGAAACAGGATTCGACCCAGATTTCGATATGGTTCTGGTATACGGTGTGCTACGAGAAATCACAGATAACAATGACTACGATATTCGCTATCAGCAGCTTTTAATGGAGTATCAGACTGCTAATAGTGGGTACGAGGTTCACGTAATACAGGAAAGGTGGTAATGCCATGAGCCGTTATCCATGGCGGAATACAAGCGAGGATATATCCAGCCAAACGCCGTCCCAGTGGGAGACGCCGGGCGGGGCGCAGAAAAAGGCAGATCAAGCTGAACAAAACGCCAAAACGTACACAGATCAGCAGATGGGCGCTCATGTTGGCAAGGGCGGAACGGCTCATGCCAATGCTGTACCTAATGGATTAGCTGGCTTTATAACGGGAGAGGACAAGGCGAAGTTGGACGGCGTGCAGGCGGGTGCCAACAACTATGTCCACCCTGCGACTCATCCGCCAACAATAATCGCACAGGACGCGAATAATATGTTTGTTTCGGATGCAGAGAAGACAACATGGAATGCGAAAGCTACAACCGATGAAGCTACTCAATCAGCTAAAGGGCTTATGTCGGCTATAGATAAAAAGAAGGTAGACGGTATTCAAGACGGGGCAGAAGTAAATCAGAACGCATTCTCCACATTGAATACTATTGCTGCAGCGAACAAGATGGATAAAGTAACATTCGTAGGCGGTACCGGGATAACCATAACTACAGACACGAGCAAGAAGGAGATCAAGGTAACAGCAACAGGGAATGCAACTCCAGGGCCACATGCTGAGACACACTTACCTGGCGGAACAGATGTAATTCCTTTTGCAACGTCTACGATCGGCGGGCTAATGTCTGACCAAGATAAGAAAGATCTAACAGCTACAGTGACGCAACTTGGACAGACTACAACGAACGTGAATAACCATCTAGCTGACAAGGTAGTACACATAACCGCAAGCGAAAGATCAACATGGAATTCAAAGGCTAACGGTTCACACACACACGATGCGGCGGATATTGTATCTGGGATAATATCAACAGTACGCTTGCCAGTATCATCTGTATCTGCTATGGGGATTGTTCAATTAACTGATGTGTTAAATAGTTCGGCTACTAATATAGCTGCCACAGCAAATGCCGTACGACGTGCGTATGATGAGGCAGTTGCTGCAAAAACGTCTGGCGTTGAAGCTAAACAGCGTGTAGTGGACGCGATCAACGCCATGGGGGGATCAGCGTCCACAAATGACGATTGGGCTACGCTAGCGGCTAAGATTAGGGCGATTCAAACGGGGGTGAAGATGGCAAAAGGAGTCACTACCGCGGTGGAACAAGCAACACACCCTACGCATTATGTAGAAGTTCGCGGGCTTGCATTTCGCCCACAATGTATAGCTATATTTAATGGATTCGAATCTCGACTATATGGTGATACGACTACGTATCCCGGAGCATCTGGCATGAATCTTTATACCTTGTTACAAAATGACGGCAGCTATTATCCATACGAATGGTGGATACAGGATGATGGATTTAGGTCACAAGTCCACCTAAGGGGTTATGCGTCTTCGAAGGATTATAATTGGGTAGCATTTGGAGGATAGCGTATGCAAATTGGAATGAGAATTATCTATGACGCCCAAACAGGAAGAGTGCTAAACGGATTACTTGGTGAAATGAGCGGAGACATTCAAGACGGATTGCGTCCGGAAAAAATCGGCTTTATTGATTTGCCATTTGGTTATAATGATAACAACTTTAGGCAAGCTGCATCATACCAAATCAACGTTTCCAAGCCGAAAACAGCACCGATTGTTGAACGCATCGTGATCGACAGTTACATTGAGCGCATGCCATCTGAGGCTGATAAGATCAAGGAATTGGAAGATCAGCTACTAGTACAGGAAAATGAAAAAGTGGGGGGAATCTTGTAATGGTTAATGAAATCATCGTTCGTATTTTGGCAGAGCGCATTATCAATAAGGGAGCGAATCCATTGAAAAAACGCCCTTTTGAACTGGATGATGTAACGAACGCGGAATATCGCAAAGCTGTAGAGGATTTTATTATCATTAACAGCGGGGCTATAAAGTAGGGGGGATGAATTATGAACCTCCAAGAGATTATATCTGAAGCTGATGTATTGGTGCCGAATGAGGTGCCAAATGCAGATAAGGTTGTATGGCTGAATGCCATAAATCAAGACTTCTTCAATGTAGTCAAGATCCCCAAAATGGCTTGGTTTGATTCTGTAGCCGGCCAGAATGTATACGTGTTGCCATCGGATGTACGGATGAAGAATACGGATATGTGCATGGTCGGAATGATCCAATACCGCAGTATTCAAAACGAAAACGTCTCGCCGCTGCAAAACAGTTATCTGATTGATGATGAGACACATAGCCTTGTACTTACCCCTGCACCGTATCAGTCGGACATGCAAGGGCTTGTTCGTTATCGGCGCATCGCCACTACAACATTCACTGCAAGTAACTTGAATGCAGCACCAGAGGCGCCAGAGGAATACCATTGGACATTCATTCCTGCGCTCGCTTCGTATCTCGCCAACACCCAGGATGACGGTGTTAAGGCAGGTAACTACGAGAGCCAATACAAGGCGGCGTGGAATGTGGCGGCGCAAAACTATCAAAGTGGTGATGCCATTTGAAGCCTATTCAATATAGAACGCCTCAATACCAACCGCTCCCTGGTATACTGCCGCCGATTCCGATACGTGAATGGCGAGGCGTGAGTACGTTTGATGCACTTTCGCTAGATGACGGTTACTTCACAGATATGCAGAATATGACCACTGATGATTACCCGGCTGTATCTACACGGCCTGGTTATTCCGTTATCGGGCAGGCAGGATCTAAGGTATTAGGTTTGGGTGTCTGGAAGGATAGAGAACTGCATGCGGTCTTCAATGATGGTACATGGCGACGCTGGAACGGTAGTGAATGGAGTCAGTTGGCTAGTGGGTTGAATACCGCAGCCGATTGGTCATTCACAAGCTTTCAAGGGAATCTCGATGACATCAACCTAATAGGAAGTAATGGTGTCGATCCTGTCAAGCGCTATGACGGCTCTAGCGTCCAGAATTTGAGCGGTGCGCCTTCGAAGGGGAATTACATTACCACGTATCAAAATCGTCTATGGTGCGCCGCAGGGAAGGAACTGTATGCCTGTGCATTGGACAGACCGACAGAGTGGCAGAAGTTCCAAGGACTCGAAGATGATAGCTATGGTAAGGACATGGAATCAACCCGCGGCGAAGACATCAACATGCTAACCGGCAGCCTAACAAAGCTGACTATTGGCATGGCGAACAGCTTGCATGAGTTATACGGCGGGTTGCCGTCTGACTTTAATACCCGTCTTATTACCGAGGACACGGGACTCATTAACAACAAGGCAGCCATAACACAAGAAGGCTTTATGCGCTTCATGCACAAGAATGGCATCTATGAATATGGCGGCGGCGTGCTGCCAAACAAAGGTTTCTCAGATGTGATAGGCAAGCTCGTTTCAGGCATTAACTCTGAGAGTGTAGCCGGTTCAGATGGTACAAAACTATATTTCCAACTTCCGGACAGGATGCTTGTTTTTGATCCGCGCCCGGGCGTACAGGCTTGGAGCATGTGGAAAGGAATCCAATCTACTCAATTTGTTATGATGCAAAATCAACTATATGTTGGTGATGCTCAGGGGCGTGTGCTTCGGCTAGGAGGTTCAACAGACGGAGGTAATGCTATCACTTGGTCAGCCACGACAAAGCCATTCAACAATGGTTCTATTGCTCAAAAACAGCGGTGGTACAAACTATGGATAGTCGTGGAGCTAACTGGCAGCATGGACGTACATCTTTCGCCGTCGGTGTCCGGTGATGACTGGGTGCATGTCCAATCTATTTCCGGTGGATCGTCTCCGCAGGTTAGGCGTGTGATTATTCCGGTTGGTAAGTTTTCACTCGAGAATTGGATTCGCGTTCGCTTCTCGGGAACCGGTTGGGCACGTATTCATGAATTCACACGGCAGACTCGCCAATTACCGCTTTATTAAGGAGGAATACACATGTCAATGTGGAGCGATACACCGCGCATCTCAGCGCCGCCAAATACAAAAGATGTGGATGTCATCTTGGGATATGTTAAAGACTTGGCGAACACTGTAGCTAAGATGGCGAAGGACTTGGAGTTTATAGTCAATGGGAACGTTGACGGAAAGAATATCAGGTCAGAGAGTATAGAGACTAGAAACTTGAAGGCCAATTCTATTACGACAGATAAGATACAAGCAGGCTCAGTCATTGCGGAAAAGATCAATGTCGGAGAGTTGTCAGCTATATCTGCTAACCTTGGTCATATCGTAGCTGGATTGATAGAGTCTATACAGATATATGGTTCTCTTATCGCAACTCGTAGAGACGGATACCCTCGTTGCGAAATGTCCAACACAGAGAATATGTTTGCAGCATATGGCCAGAGTGGACGCGCGATAAAGATGCAGGCATATGGATCGCTTGGTGTGCCGTTACTAACGTTCAGTAATAATCAAGAAATGACAATATTGAGTCACAGAGAAGGCGGGTTTTCAATATCTGCCGGATCAGCCGATGTAAGTATAGTTGGGGAACATATATTTTTGATGCCTAGAGGTAAAGTACACGTCCAAAACTGGGATTCTATATATAGCGACGATGATAAACAAACTTTAAAACAGGCACTAGGTGGATAATTATTAATTCCGTTTTACCTTTAGGGCGAACATGATATAATTACCAAAAACAATGATTGCGAGGGGAAGACAATGAAAAAATTTATTTCTGGTGTCATTGTTGGTGCGTTAATCATGGTTTCGCCTCAAGTATATGGCGCAGCATCTTCGATTATTGGAAAAAAGATAGACGGCGAATTGGTTGTTAAAATAGACGGCAAGCAAGCAGGTAAAGCGGCTGTTGTTGATGGAAAGAGCTATCTACCAGTTCGGGATGTCGCCAACGAATTGGGGTTGAAAATTAAGGTGGAAAATAAAGAAGTTGTAATCACATCTACATCTGAAGATAAGATAGCGGAAGAAGTAAAAAAACAAATTAGTGACATGAAAAAAGATGAAGAGATTGAGAAACTAAAACAAGAAAGAGAAAAAGTCAGCAAAAAACTGGAGCAAGACAAATCGAACGTGGAAACATCGATTGATGGTATACAGAGATTAAAGGAAAAGTATGATGATATTGTATCTAGAACTAATGACCAACAGTTAATTGAACCATATAAAAAAGCTTATGAAGGTTCGAAGACAGGTCATGAGAACCTGTTAAAACGGATCGAAGATAATGAAAAAGAACTTGAACGAATCAATAGCAAACTTAAGGAATTAGGAGCCGAATAGGCTCCTTTTTTAATGCAAGAAAGGAGGGAGTCCATGGCTATCCAAGGAACCGTGGTATCATCGCGACCACTTGAAGATGATAAGAACAAGGTAATAACGCAGGCTGCTCAGAATGTCCGTAATGGTTCAACGGCAACAGTGAATGCGCCACAACCTTTCACGCAGCCGGGCGGTCGCGTAAATAACACTTTGAGCCAGATACAAGACTTTATAAATGGCCCAAGCTTTCAATTCACAGGGCCGCAGCAATGGAGTTATGATGCTGATTCAGATCCGGCGTATCAGGCGGCGTTATCGACGGCAAAGCGAAACATAGATGACCAGCAGGCTAATACAAACGCATTCCTTCGTGCTGGTGGGCAAGGTAAGTCTTCATACTCCGAATCGGTAGCTAACCAAATTGGATCGCGTGAAATGGCTCGTGTATCTGACACTGTGCTGCCGCAGCTCATGCAGCAATCTTATCAACGCTATTCTGATATGGCCAACCGCGATATGCAGTTGCAACAGATGAACTACGGTGTGCAGCGCGACAAGATAGGCGACCTTGCCAACCTGTATGCGCAACAATATCAATATGACGTGACGCGCCCAATGGATGAGGCGCAGCTAACGGGCACATATCTACCGGGAGAAGCACGCGAGGCTATCCAGAACCTGTTGGGATTGAAACAACAGGCCGAGGCCAAGGGGATTACAAAAGAAGCCCGGGCTGAGCTTAGTAAGCAAGCTGATGGTATCCGCGGTCAGTTATCAGCATTAGGCATCGACCCAACGCTTTATGGTGCTGATGTACAGTACAACAAAGCAAAGTTACAGAATCCTGGCTTCCGTACGATAGCAGGGCAACAACTTGACCTAGCTAATAAGCAAGCCAATAATTCCGCAGCGATGGGATGGAGCGAGCTAACAGGGCAAATGCTGTACCCTCAGAACGATTGGAGCGGATACCAACGCCAAGCGAAGCGCGGTGATTCTCCTACAACTTTGCCAGCACAGCAAATGGACATCAACCGTCAGCAGTTTGATCTAAGCAAACAGAGAATGGACATGGACAGACAGCAAATGGGTTGGGATCAGCAGCAACGTTTATTCCAGAACAATATGCAGGAGCGGCAATTTAACGAGAACGTCCGCCAGTTCGGACTTGAATATGCGATGCGTGAGTTGCAGAACCAGCAGCAATACGGTCTTGGTCTTGAGCGGCAGGCGCTTGACGAGGCTCGTTTTGGGTTGGACATGGAATCGGCGGCCAATCGTACAGACAAGGCTAATTACACGATGAATCCTAAGACTCTTATGGATATCATATCGCAGCAATACGGAGTTCAGGACTTGACTACCGGTCAGACGAAAGTACCAGACGGAATGAAGCAACAGATAGCCGGTATCATTGGATCGGCAAATATGTCGTTGGATGACAAGATACTTACCGCAAAAATGTATGGGATAGAGCTCCCAAAAAACTGATTAGCCCCGCTGGTGCGTCCAGTGGGGCTTTTAATAAGTCGCTTGGTGGTGTTCTGAGTAATGCGGGAGATTTGTTTGTTAAAGCAGGTAACAAGTACGGTATAGACCCTGCACTACTTGCTGCGATAAGTATGCACGAAACGGGCAACGGAACATCAAACGCCGCTAGGAATAAAAACAACTTAGGCGGCATGATGGATCCTTCAACGAATTGGAGCACACTTCAATCTTTCGATTCTTTGGAGGCCGGTATAGACGCAATGGCACGGAACCTGAAGCGAAACTATTTCGACAAAGGCTTAACGACCATTGAAAGCATCCAGAAGAAGTATGCACCACAAGGGGCTGCGAACGATCCGAATGGACTGAACAAATATTGGGTATCTGGGGTGTCGAAATATTATAACCAACTAAGGGGGTGAAGAGGTGGCAAACAAAGAAGAGTGGAAAAGATATTTTGATCAAGCTGCACAGAAAGATAGCATTAAAAAGTATCAGGATATCTACCGTTCGAATGCAGGCAATATCGGCGGTTATGTAGCAAGTAAAAAACAGCAGCCGATGCAAATGGATTCCGAGACACAACGGTGGGCACAGTTCTTTGACGAGGCCAAAGCTGGAGTAGATCATAATTCGTTATATATGGAACAAAGTATGGCCGCTCTCCCTCCAGAGCTAACAAGTATTAATAAGTTAGAAGGATCTCCCATCTTGCAAAGTGCATTAGCATCAGAAGCAAAACTACAAAGCGAGAAGCAGCCGACACAAGCAGATATAAACAGAGCACGTCGAGCTGAGATAAAACCAAGCAATGGCTTCGAAGCTGCATTGAAAAGCGTAGCAGATCCAGTGGCAAACGTCATCGACTGGGCAATGTATGAGAATCCAGTCGGACAGTGGTTTTCCCGTGCTGGTCATACAGCAGCAAGCATGACAGGGCCAACAGTAACGATCAAACCAGAGACAGGAAGTAAGGTTGCAGATGTTGCGGCAGATATAGCAGGCGGGTTGGCTGGATTCACGGCCAACCCTGCTACGGGGAATATGCCGGGTACGAATTTGCTTGATGGGCCGTACAAGGCAGCTGATGCACTAATGCTGACTAAGTTGGGACAGACAGCACAGAAAGGTGCGTCCAAGGCGGTAGAGGCAGCAACCCACTTGCCTGCAACCTCCCAACGCATTGCTGAACAAGCTATCCGAGGCGGTGCAGCTGGCGCTATGCAATCCGCTGCCCAGTCTCTTATGCGTGGCGAATCGGATGCAGACGAGTTGGCGACATCTGTTGCACTTGGTGCCGGATTAGGCGCAGCTGGGGATGTTGCGTTTGGAGCGCTAGGCGCGGGCATCCGAAAACTATTCCAACGAAACAACATCCCGACATCTGAAATAGATGAGATATTAGCATTGCCTGAGCCTAAATTGAGATTGAATGAAGGACAACCAGGTACTGTTGTAGGATCAAAAACTCCTGCTAAGTTTGACGAGGCTACTGCTAAATTCGAGCAGCAAGTAATTGATGCATATAAGGATCTAAAGAGGACAAATACTGGTTCAGCAAGCAACAAGGAGTTGTACTTGGCAGCGCGCGAGCAGGTCAGTAACTCAACACCAAACAAGCCGCTGATTGAAGAGAGAATACGCAGCCTGAGACAACCTGATCAACCTGTAGCACCGTTGGAGTTTCCTAAACCGGAGCCAATTGCAGCAGGCAATAAATCTATACAAGAACAACTCGCAGCATCAATGGAAGAGTTAAGCGAACCATTAGGGATATCAGCACTTGGAAAGAAGAAGACACCATATGAGAATGCATCATTAAACTCTACGTTGTCTCAGTTACGTTCCAGATCACAAAAAGACTTTTCGTTAGCGGGCATGAAAGAAAAAGCTCATAGCTTGTATCAGAACTTAGTGGATGATGTTCACAGTTTGAACAGGTTCGATAAAATGGTTGCAAAGGTATTCGGTCGGGAACTGAAACCATCCGAAAAGGTTCATACAGCTGCTCTGAATGCTCGTGGTGCGGATATGATCGCTAGTCAAATAGTGAAAGAAGGAATGGTTAATAGGAGTGGTGAGGTAATTGGTCAGTCGCTGAAGGAACGAGTAGCCGCTTTGCCATTAAACCGTTATGCAGAATTCGAAGACTATCTGATTAACCGGCATGCTATTACTCGTTTTGATCGAGGAGAGAATGTATTTCACGAACGCTTAGAATGGACACCAGAGAAAGGCCAGAAAATCCTAGCCGATTACGACAGACAATATCCGATGTTCGCACAGGTTGCAGACCAACTATACGACTATCAGCGCACTATGGTACAGGAGTGGCTAGTCAATACAGGCATGATTTCGCAGAAACAAGCTAATGCGTGGTTCGAGGCTAATCCATATTATGTGCCAAACAAGCGTCATTTTTCGGAGATGGAGAAGGGTGGCAAGGGCTTCGGTTCCAAACGAGGATACGCTAATCAATCAGTACCTGTTAAGAAGTATCAAAAGACAGGTTCACGCCGTCAGATCATTTCACCAATTGAAACGATTATCGAGAATACCGACGCTTTTGTAAAGGCTGCTAAGCGAAACGAGGTTATGCAAAAGTTTGTTACAAACCTTCGCAAGTCTGACGAACTATCAGATTGGGCAGAGATTGTACAAAGCCACAAGGACAATCGAGATTTGAATAGTTTGTTGGATGATGGATTGGAACAAGCGTTGAACGAGATTGGGAAGGACTATGACAAAGCATTTACCCGCACAGCCTTGGATACAGATGATGTTGTTCGTGTCCTCGTGAACGGCGAGCCCGTGCATATAAAGATCAAAGATCCCGATCTTATGAAGGCAGCTCTTGCGCTTGGCCCCGAAAGATCCGGTTGGTTACTCGATCAAGTTGGGAAGTTAACGAACATGTTCAAAACATTCACAACTGGTGTCAACCCGTACTTTGTCGCACGTAACATCACTAGAGATTTGGGCGATGCATGGATCAATACGAAGTCCACTGGCAACCCTCTGAATTTCGTTAATGACTTTCTAAAAGCTTCATTTGATATTATGCGTGGCAGCCAAAGCAAGGCATGGCAGGAATATAAAAATATCGGCGGCGGGCATACATCACAGGTGGCAAGCCGAAACATGTTGCAACGGAGTAAGCAGGCTGTGCTTCCTCAAACGCCAGTACAAAAGCTCAAAGGGCTGCCGCGTAATCTTTGGCGTGTTCTTGAAGATATTCTCTCAGCGACTGAATCTATGGGGAGACTTGCAGAGTTCAAACGGATACAGGGGAACAAAACTCCTGACGAACTTGCGAAGGCGCTGTTTGAAGCCCAAGAAGTTGCAATTAATTTCAAGAGGCGCGGTGCGGTGACAAAGGAAATAGATAAGGTATTTCCTTATTTCAATGCTGCTGTTCAAGGGCTTGATCGCTTTGTTAGAACGTTTAAGGACAACCCAGTCAAAGCATCGGTGAAGGCAGTTGTGGCCATGACAATCCCGACAGCTGTTCTATACTCAATGAATCGTGACAATCCGAAATACAAGGAACTTCCGGAAAACACAAGGGATAACTTCTTTCTTATTCCTATAGATGACGGTGATAAGTTCATCAAGATAGCGAAGCCTCGGGAATTAGGGATGCTATTTTCAAGTCTGCCCGAACGTCTGATGCGACAATTTGCAGATGACGATCCAGAAGCATGGAACGAGTTCGCAGAAACAATGGTTAAAACATTCTCATTACCGGGCATAGAAGGTGCATTGACTGCAAAAGGCGGCGTGCCTCAAAAGGCGCTAGGCGCGTTGCGAAGTACAATTGGCGGCCCGTTCGTGGATATCGCCATGAACCAAAATTTTGCTGGTTCGCCTATCATTCCAGGGCATCTTGAACGTCTATCACCAGACTTACAGTATGACGAAAAAACGAGCCAGTTGGCGCGAAAACTCGCTGGAATGGGTGGAGGATCTCCAAAGCAGTATGATTATATACTGCAACAGTATCTTGGTGGCTTGGGTAAAGCTATACTTCCAGGTGCAACACCATCAGGAGATCCAGTGAAGGAACTTGGTAATCAATTTATTGCCGATCCGACATATAGCAACCAACTTGCTACACAGTTCTACGACATCAAGGATAAACTTGATCAGGCATACGCGGATCGCAACGTCAGGGGCGAACTTCCAGAATGGTATCATGACGGCGCTCGTAAACGACTGAATAAGTTGTCCGATAGTATGTCTGATACCCGTAAGCAGATGAAGATGATAGAAGCAGACAATACTCTTTCAAGGGAAGAGAAGGAAACTCAGATGCGCGAGCTCCGCGAACAGGTAAACGAACTGGCGCGGATGGGGCTCGACTTAGTAAAGGAATTGAATATAAAACCTGATTAAAACGCCATGTAAATCATGTGCGTTATTTTTATGCCCTCGGTAGTCCGGGGGATATTTCATTCCAAGGAGGAATTTATGTGGAAAAGTATTGGGGTTTATTAGCTGGGGCGGGCTTAACGACACTTAATTTTTTGTATGGGGGGAGCGAAGCGAACATGACAATACTTGCTGCGCTCATTTTCTTTCTCTTAATGGATTGGGTGACAGGCGTTAGAGCTGCGAAGAAAGATGACACATACGCAAGCTCATACGGAATTGATGGCATTTTCCGTTCATTCTTCATCCTGCTGCTGCCTGCAGGTGGGAACTTGTTGGACAAGGCTTTCCAACTTCCGGGTGTACTATTTGGGGCGCTATGTATCGGCGTTCTATATCACATTTTGCAAAGCATGACGGCAAATGCAATCAGAGCCGGTTGGGGGAACTGGTTCCCTGAAAAGATTTTAGAGTGGATCTCCAATTGGGTTAAGTCCGAGTTAGAGAAGAAAACGGAGCGAGCTGCGTCGAGAATGACAGGAAAGGGCGGGGATATTGATGGAAATTAAGCAAAGACTTTTACCGGACGGCCGTGCGAACAAGCCAAACAAGCAAATGACACCCAGGTGGCTGACTATCCATAACACGGACAATACGGATGCAGGGGCAACAGCCGAAGCGCATTCAAGGTATTTGTTGAACGGCAGTGGTGGGGAAAAGAAGAGCTGGCATTACACGGTAGACGACAAGGACATTTTCCAGCATCTGCGCGATAACGAGCAGGGTTGGCATTCCGGTGATGGATCGGGTCCAGGTAATGCGTTGTCCATTGGCATTGAGATTTGCATGTATAAGGGGATCGATGAGCAGAAGGCATGGGCTAATGCTGCATGGTTGGCGGCGACTCTCGCGAACAAATACAACATTCCATTGCTGCGCATCGTGCCTCACAAGCACTGGACGGGTAAAAACTGCCCGAGCCGTATCCTGCCGCAATGGTCAAAATTCATAAACATGATTGACCAGGAGCTAGTTGCCATGAACAAGCCGCAGCAGCCGAAGCCCGAGCCAGTGAAGAATGATGTAACGGTGTTCGTCGACGACAAGCCGATTAATGACGGCATCCTCATTAATGGGGTGACTTATGTACCTGCCCGAGCGATTGCTGAGGCCTTTGGCGCTGGCGTCAAGTGGGATCAGGCACAGAAAACGGTGACTATATCCAAGGGGGCGGCACTGTGAGCAAAGCGATATATACGAAATGCACGGCGTCAAATGGCGTCGTGCTTCATGCCTTGAAGTGCAGCCCGAATGATGTGCAGTTGCGGCCGTGTAGGACAAACGTATATAGCCAGCCATTAGCCGCCGTGAATGGCGGTTTTTTCGATTTTTCCAGTGGAGCGCTATTATCGATAACAGTCCAAAATGACAAACCTGTTAAGGGTAGCCGTGGCGGTTACGGCAGCGGCTGGCATAACGCAAAGTACGCCCGCGGCACTCTTGTATGGGATGTTGCTGCACGCCGTTATAGCATCCAGGTTGTCAGGTCGGCCGACGAGTTGCAAGTAGCAGACCGCAATCGATACTGGGCGCAGGGTGGTATCAGCATGAGCTTGAACGACGATGCGCATTGGCAGCAGATTTCCAGTCTGCAGAACATGCCTAATATGGCCGGCAAAACATACCGATCAGGGCTAGTATATGGTTCAGGGTTAAGTATGTGGATGGTAGTCACAAACACGCCATGCACTGCTTCGGAATTCCGAACGGCAATCAAGCAGAAGATCGGCAGCGGCACGCTTACTGATGGCATCTTTTTAGATGGCTCTGGGTCTTCCCAGCTACGCAGCGGGGACGTCAGACTTCGCGGAGATGGTCGAACGGTTCATTCTATTGTTTCAATTATGTGATATACTGTAAATTCGTGGTGCTTACCACGCGAACAAGAGCAGTATGGGAAAGCATCCCTGCTGCTCTTGTTACGTTATCATATTCATACCATTTCACTTGCTCAACTGTACCAAAAAACTAACAGCAGTGAGCAAAAAAGTAGCAAATTGAACAGCCAGTAATAAGTCATATGATTCCTTCTTATCCACGGTACACCTCCTCGTACTATTTACTTCCGGTTACGTTGGGCTCTCACCAGCCCAGCAACACTAAGAATCAATGTCCCAATGATGAGTACCCAGACGATGATATTCATTGCTTGTCCATCCTCCTTCATACCTTGAAAATGTGGTGAAGGTCGTGATAAGATTTAGGTGAAGGAGGCCGCAGGCAGGCGACCTCCCAGGTACTTACTATGCGCACCCCGCAAAGTTAAGTACCTTTTTACTTTTTACGGCTTGAACGAAAAATCAAGTATGCCGTATAACACTGGATGATGGCCGTAATAAGTTGCACCGTATCTTTCACTCCCTTCACCCCTTTCAGGAAGTCATATGTTCAACTTCCTAAACAAAATATATACTATTCCAAATGTTATGTCAAACAAAATATTTGCATTTCTAAACATTATTTTTTATAATGGAAACATAGACGGGATGGTGAATAGCTGTGGGGTTTAGTTACAAACCGCTATGGCATTTGCTCGTACAACGAGAAATGACAAAGACGGAATATAGACAGGCGATAGGAATATCCACCGCTACATTAGCTAAGATGGGGAGAAACGAATATATAGCAATGGATGTGCTCGATAAGACATGCGCATTCTTTAAAGTACCATTAAGTGATGTTGTGGAGTATGTAGAAGACAAGTGAAGGAGACTGTTTTGATGGAGGATCAAAAAGAAACGCTCCAAACTGATAACTATGCGGAGAAATATGCACATCAAAGAGCCGAATACATCCATTCTTGTTTGACGGGTACTATTCACGCGGTTCACAATCAAAAAGGGCACAAGAATGATAATGTATGGACGTTAAGCCCTCAACAAGACACAGAAGGATGGGAAACGGACGGGGGAGAACCTGGTTATGGCCTTTATCCTGAAGTTGCAGAATATTATGCAGCCTGTATTAATGGGTACCCACAGGTTATAGAGCAGATACAACGGATTCGGGATTTGGTGTGCAAAGAGGCTCCAGAACTTCAGAGTAAAGTAGACTCGATATTGAAAGATCTAAAATAATGAGGAAAATCCTAATGAGTGATAAGAAAGCTGTAATTTATTGCCGCACAGCAACCGTAGAACAAGATATTAATGCTCAACTGAAACTTTGCAAAAAGTATGCTACAGAACATGGATATACGATTGAGAGTGTTTTTTCGGATAATGGGGTCAGTGCTGCTGATGATCGCACTGAATTGGAGAAGGTAAGAAAATTCATGGATGGAAATCCAAATGGAACCTTGATTGTTGCTTCGTACGATAGATTGTATCGAGACTCAACAAAAATGAATGAGTTCATTCAATTCGCTAAGGAAGTAAAATATGACGTGGTATCGGCTAATAACAATGATAGTAGCTTGAAGGAGCTAGAACTTATCTGCGGCATTGATAAAATAAAGAAGGAACAGGAAGCCTCGGAATAATCCGGGGCTTTTTTGTGTCATCGTATAAGTACCCCCAAGAAAAGAAACAATTAATCTATTGGGGGTGCTATATGCCGAATTCTTTTTATGTAATCAACGAAATAACCGTAACACGCGAACCAGAAGGCGCAAACGGTCTGTATCTCTTGCCGGTTCGATTGATTCTATATCTGGAATTTTCAAAGCAATTTAACTTGGTCATTGTTCATACCAGTTTTGGGCAATATTACACGCCTGGGACAATTAAATTTTGGACGCGAGCATTAAACGCAAGTGGTCATGTATTCAGAATTTTTGATCGAGTTAATTCAGCTAACGTAAGGAACATAAAGAGGATCGATACTGAAAAGATGTATGCGTATTTTGATGGTGGTTCAAAAAAATGTACCCTTACAACGAATGATTATGAGGAATTGGAAAATGAGTTTCCAGAGATAACAACACTTGATTATAACACTTTTTAAATGTCGAAGTAAGTCGAAGTATGTAGTGATTCCAACAACTTTCGTCTGACGAAAGATTCTGTACATATCCATGCATGTGTTCAATAATAAAGGCATGTCCCGGGACGCTTGAAAATTTCATAATGAGTGAGGGTGGATAAAGAAGAATAATGGAACAGTGTGCTTAAAAAGTATACTGGCAGTGTACTCCTATCGAGGTAGAGCCTGTTAGCTCCGGACCCACTCGTAAAGGTCATCCATCCCACATCTCAACGCCTTAGATATTGTATACATTACATCAGGTGACATGTAGGATCGATTATTAGCATAATTTGATATAGCTTGTACCGAATATCCAGTAATAAAAGCTAAATCAACTTGTCTCATACGAGCTTCTTTTAGGCGGAGTTTTAACAGGCATCTACCCCGAGTAAATGCCATGGTGTTTCTCCTTTTGGGGTTATGCTGTTAAGGTGATTATACCATCATTACAACATGAGAGGATGAACCAAATGTCAACATTACCAACATATAAAATTGATGCTACAGAAGATTCGTCATCTTCCATTTCTATCCTATGTCATGAGGCGCGATATTACAGTCCATTTTTGGCAGATGCGATTTTGGAAGTGTTCAAAATAGAGAGAAAAAAAGAATACCGTCTTGCTGCAAAATATATTGATTGGTACGACCCAATAATGATTAAGCGGATTTCTGATGTAGTTAGTTTCTGTGAGGAGGAGGTGAAGGAGGAATATGACGAATTCATTCGTATTTTGAAAGAGGTTAAA
>Ga0102589_1001035_pt1 | contig 42728 bp, 38 predicted proteins | sample AraplaMF_Col_mLB_FD_76858 | JGI IMG/M metagenome (GOLD analysis project Ga0102589, IMG submission 76858) | Arabidopsis root microbial communities from the University of North Carolina, USA - plate scrape MF_Col_mLB | ecosystem: Host-associated > Plants > Roots > Endosphere | place: USA...
GCCGCCATCACCATCCTGGTGCCCATCCTGCTGCCCATCACCGCGCAGCTGGGCATAGACCCGGTGCATTTCGGCCTGGTGATGGTGCTCAACCTGATGATCGGCCTGCTGCACCCACCCATGGGCATGGTGCTGTTCGTGCTGGCGCGCGTGGCCCATCTCTCCGTGGAACGCACCACGGTCGCCATATTGCCCTGGCTGGTGCCGTTGCTTTTAAGCCTGGGCATCATCACTTACTTCCCGAAAGCGGTACTCTGGCTGCCGAAATTGTTCTATTAAATATTCCCCGAAGCCTTCAACAAGCTCAGGACAGGCTAAGGCCGGTTCCGCGCTGGCATCTGATTGAAACCACAGAGACTCTCATGACACCGTTTATTCGCCTCCACCCTGCCGATGATGTGTTGATTGCCCGCGCCCAGCTGGTGGGCGGCACGCAGCTGGAAAACATCACCGTGCGCGGCCTGATCCCCGCCGGCCACAAAATCGCCACCCGTGCACTGGCCGAGGGGGAGCCGGTGCGGCGCTACAACCAGATCATCGGCTTTGCGAGCAAGGCGATTGCGCCCGGGGAGCATGTGCACTCGCACAACCTCAACATGGGCCCTGACAAGGGTGATTTCACACGCGACTACGCCTTTGGCGCCGATGTGAAGCCGGCGCCGGCCAAACGCGAAGCCACCTTCATGGGCATCAAGCGGCCCGACGGCCGCGTGGCTACGCGCAACTACATCGGCATTCTCTCCAGCGTGAATTGCTCGGCCACGGCGGCACGCGCGATTGCCGACCATTTTTCACGAAAGAACAACCCCTCGGCGCTCAAAGATTTTCCCAACGTCGACGGCGTGGTGGCGCTCACGCACGGCACGGGCTGCGGCATGGATTCCGACGGCCTGGGCCTGCAGATTTTGCAGCGCACACTGACGGGCTATGCCACGCACCCCAACTTCGCGGGCGTGCTGGTGGTGGGCCTGGGCTGCGAGTCCAACCAGATCAACGCCTGGCTGGCCCATGGCAGCCTGCGCGAGGGCGAGACCCTGCGCGTCTTCAGCATCCAGGACACGGGCGGCACCGCCAAAACCGTGGCCAAGGGCATCGCCATGATCAAGGAGATGCTGCCGCAGGCCAACGCCGTCAAGCGCGAGCCCTGCAGCGCCTCGCACATCACGATCGGCCTGCAGTGCGGCGGCTCCGACGGCTATTCGGGCATCAGTGCCAACCCGGCACTGGGCGCGGCGGTGGATTTGCTGGTGGCGCATGGCGGCACCGCCATCCTCAGCGAGACGCCCGAGATCTACGGCGCCGAGCATCTGCTCACGCGGCGCGCCGTGCGGCCCGAGATTGCCGAGAAGCTGATCTCGCGCATCAAGTGGTGGGAGCACTACACCGAGATCAACGACGGCGAGATGAACAACAACCCCTCGCCCGGCAACAAGGCCGGTGGCTTGACCACCATCCTCGAAAAATCGCTGGGCGCGGTGGCCAAGGGCGGCACTTCCAACCTCGAGGCCGTGTATGAATACGCCGAGCCCGTGAAAGACCACGGTTTTGTCTATATGGATACGCCGGGCTACGACCCGGTGAGCGCCACGGGCCAGGTGGCCGGCGGCGCCAACATCATCTGCTTTACCACCGGCCGCGGCTCGGCCTACGGCTGCGCGCCCTCGCCTTCGCTCAAGCTGGCCACCAACTCGGCGCTGTGGCTGCGGCAGGAAGAAGACATGGACATCAATTGCGGCGAAATCATCGACGGTGGCGTGTCTGTGCAGGAGATGGGGCAGCGCATTTTCGAAATGGTGCTGGCCACCGCCTCGGGCGAGCCCAGCAAGAGCGAAAAACACGGCTACGGCCAGAACGAGTTCGTGCCCTGGCAAGTCGGCGCCGTGATGTAAACCTCACCCTCATCTTCCAAGGTCCATGCAAAAAAACATCCAAGCCTCAGCCCTGCGGGCACACTGCGCCCGCATCCTCGTCGCCGCCGGCAGCTCGGCGCAAGAAGCCGACAAAGTCGCCTCCAACCTGGTCATGGCCAACCTCAGCGGCCATGACTCGCACGGTGTAGGCATGCTGCCACGTTATGTCGATGCGGTGCTCGAAGGCGGCCTCACGCCCAATGCGCAGGTCAAGACCGTGCTTGACGCCGGCGCGCTGCTCAGCCTGAACGGCCAGCGCGGCTACGGCCAGGTGGTCGGCGAGCAGGCCATGGTGCTGGGCATGGCCCGCGCCAAAGAGCAAGGCAGCTGCATCCTGGCGCTGGCCGAATCGCACCACCTGGGGCGCATAGGCCACTTCGCCGAGATGGCGGTGGCGCAAGGCCTGGTGTCGCTGCATTTCGTGAACGTCCTGACGCGGGCGGTGGTGGCGCCCTGGGGCGGCGCCGACGGCCGCTACGGCACCAATCCCTGCTGCATTGGCGTGCCGCTCAAAGACGCCCCACCCTTTGTATTGGATTTCGCCACCAGCCGTGTGGCCCAGGGCAAGATGCGCGTGGCGCACAACCAAGGCAAGTCGGTGCAACCCGGCCTGCTGATCGACGAACACGGCCAACCGACCACCGACCCCGGCGTGGTGGTGGTGCCGCAGGCGAACGGTTTCTTTGGCGCGCTCATGCCCTTCGGCGAGCACAAGGGCTACGGTCTGGCCGTGGCCTGCGAGCTGCTGGGCGGCGCGCTGACCGGCGGCGGCACCTGGCACCACCCGACGGTAGGCACACGCGCCGTCTACAACAGCATGCTGACCATCCTGATAGACCCTGGCAAGCTGGGCACGCAATCGGCCATGGAAACCGAGGCCATGGCTTTTGTGGAGTGGCTGCGCAAAAGCCCGCCGGCCGACGGCGAACACGGCGTGCAGATTGCCGGCGAGCCCGAACGCCGCGCGCGCGTGGAGCGCGAGCGTGACGGCATAGACATTGATGCCAGCACCTGGGAAGAAATTGCGGGTGCTGCCGGCAAGGTGGGGCTCAGCCTCTAGCGGTCAGGAAAAACGCCAAGCAGGGGCCGCGGAACGGGCTTTGCCCGGCCGCAGGCGCCGTCCCCTGGAAGGGGAAAAGGTGCGACACGAAGTGCGCGCCGATAGGGGTCAGCCCAATATCGTGGCCAGGCTGGCTTCGAGGTGCTCGGACGGCAGGCGCTTGAAGCCCGAGCGGGCAAAACGCTGCAGGCGGCCCACCATAAAAGCCACGATGACCGAGGCGCGGACCTGGGCGTCCACCGTGGGGGTGGCTGCGCCGCTGGCGGCCGCTGCGTCGCGCAGGCTTTGCTTGAGGCTGGATTCCAGTTTGTCGAAGAACTGGTTCATGCGCTCTTGCAGGCGCTCATTCTCAAAAACCAGGGCATCGCCGACCATGACACGGGTCATGCCGGGGTTCTTTTCAGCGAATTGCAGCACCATGACCACCAGCTTGCGGGTGCGGGCGGCATGGTCGGGCTCGCGCTCGCCGATCTGGTTGATGAGGGTAAAGACGGTTTGCTCGATGAACTCGATCAAGCCCTCGAACATCTGGGCCTTGCTGGCGAAATGGCGGTACAGCGCCGCTTCGCTGACTTCCAGCCTGGCCGCCAGGGCCGAGGTGGTGATGCGCTCGGCACCCGGCTGCTCCAGCATGGTGGCCAGCGCCTGCAGGATCTGGACCCGCCGCTCCCCGGGTTTGGGGCGCTTGCGCACAGCGGTCTCGGCGGACGCTGGTGCGGCCTGGTGGCTCAGTTCGGTTTCAGGCGCGAGGTCGGACATAGGCGAAGAGTGAAAAATGTTTCAAAAAACCGGATATCGTTTCAATTCATTCTCGCACAGGGAAGTGACGGTTCATTGCTTGAAGTGCCCCGGTTTTACGACGTGAGGCGTAGCTACAACGTTCTCTTTCGTAACAGCGAGCGCTCACTGTGGCGGGCGGACTACAAACTCAGGCGGACCCGCAATCCACGCGGCCCGGACGCCGCAGTGCCGCCGTCGCCAAGTTCCAGCTCGGAATGGTGGACACGGGCAATTTCACTGGCGATGGCCAGGCCCAGGCCGTTGCCCTCACCCTCCGTGCCCTGGACCCGGTAAAAGCGCTGCAAGGCCTTGGCGCGCTCATCGGGCGCAATGCCCGGACCGTCGTCCTCGACTTCCAGGAATACCCCCCAGCGCGGATGCTCAGGGTCGCCGCCGGCGTCCGGCGGCGGCCCGGCGCTGAGGCCGCAGCGCAGGGTGACGGTGCCGCCGGCCGGCGTGTACTTGACGGCGTTGTCGACCAGATTGCCCAGCAGTTCGCGCAGCAGCCACTCGTAGCCCGTGGTCTGGGCGGGCTCGGCTTCCAGCCCCAGGTCTATGCCCTTGCGGGCGGCGGCGTCCAGGTGCAGCGGCAGTATGGACTCACACAGGTCCTTGAGGTCCACCCGCTGCATGGGCTGGGCGGCCGCGGCCGTGGCGTCGGCGCGCGACAGCGCCAGCAGCTGGTTGGCCAGCTGCGAGGTGCGGCGGGTCGCGTTGCGCAGCTTGGTAATTTTCTCGGCCGAGAGCGTGACGGCGCCGTCTGAACCCGCGGCCTGCGCCACCCGGGCCGCCTGGGCCCAGGCCTCCACTTGGGCCTGCAGCCCGGCCAGCGGCGTGCGCAGCTGGTGCGCGGCATCGGCCACAAAACGGCGCTGGCCCTCGGCCTGGTCGTTCACCAGACTGAACAGCCGGTTCAGCGCGCTGACCAGCGGCTGGACCTCGGCGGGCGTGGTCTGCGGGTCGATCGCGCTCAGGTCGCGCGGACTGCGGCGCTCCACCGCGTCCTTCAATTCGATCAGCGGCTTGAGGGCGCGCGTGACGGCCCAGTTGAGCGCAAAACCCGCGGCCATCACCAAAATGAGATTGGGCAGGATCACCTTGAGCAGCACGGAGCGCACCCACTGCTGGCGCGGGTCCGAGCCGTCGGCCAGTTGCACGATCAGCTCGCCCGCGGCCGTGTTGGCGCGCTGGGCCGCGATGCGGTAGGTCACGCCCTTGTGTTCGATGCTGTGGAACTCGGTCTCATGTGTGGCCGGCAGGAGTTCGGGGATCCATTCCTCCCCCGCCATGAATTCACCCTGGACATCGGAAATCCGGAACCCGGCGGAACCGATGCGGCCCTTGAGGAAGTCATCCACCGGGGGCGCCAGCAGCAGCAAGGGCTCACGCCCGCCGGGCGTGATGCCGGGCCCCACCACGGAATCGGCCAGCAAGGGGATCAGCCGCGCCAGCTGCTGGTCCTTTTGCAGGGCGACATTGCCGGCGGTCTGGTAGTCGAAGTAAACACTGACCAAGGCAAAAATCCCCAGCGGCACCAGCAGCAACAGCAGCAAGCGGCGCTGCAGGCCGGACTTCATGGCCGGCGGCACCAGGCGGCTGTGGCCGGCTCGCGCGGCCAGGGCGGCCAGTCGGGCCTTGAGGCGGTCGGCCCAGGAACGGCCGGGGACGTCCATGTGTGCGGCGCTTACTCGGCGCCCGCGCCGGACAGGCCGGGCGCGGCTTCCGTCAGTTCCAGGCGGTAGCCAAAACCGCGGATGGAGCGCACGGCAATGCCGTGCGGCTCCAGCTTGCCGCGCAGGCGCGAGATGTAGACCTCGATGGCGTTGGGCGTGATTTCCTTGTCCCAGCCGGTCATGGCCTGCAGGAGTTTGTCCTTGCTGGCGGGCTTGGGGGCGTTGATCAAGAGGTATTCCATGACCGTCCATTCGCGCGGGCCGAGCTCTATCAGCTGGCCGTTGGCTCGGGCCTCGCGGTTGGCGGTGTCGAGTTCCAGCGCGCCGAAGCTCAGGGTGGCGCTGGTGGCGGCCTGCGAGCGCCGCAGCAACGCGCGCAGCCGCGCCAGCAGTTCGGGCAGCTCAAAGGGCTTGACCATGTAGTCGTCGGCGCCCAGGTCCAGGCCCTGGACCCGGTCCTGCAGCGCGTCGCGCGCGGTGAGGATCAGCACCGGCATGGCCATACCGCCGCGGCGAAGGCGCCGGGTCAGTTCCAGCCCGTCGATGCGCGGCAGGCCGATGTCGATGATGGCGGCGTCAAAAGTTTCGCCCTGCAGGACTTCTTCGGCCCGCTCGGCGCTGCCGACCCAGTCGACCGCGTAACCGGCGTCGCTAAGCCCCAGCTTGATGCCGCTGGCCACCATCACATCGTCTTCCACGAGGAGTAATCGCATCACGAATTGTCCGGTTCGCTGCCAATACCTAACTATGAGCGCCGCGGCCTGTTCTTGTTCTTTTCGGCCCCGCGACTGCCCGCCAGCCCGCAGTCTGACAGAGCCGCACTTTCACGAGGCTGACGGCGGGCGGCCGCCGGCCCCGTGGCTGTTGTCAGTGCGAGCGAATCATGGTGCCGTAGGCCTGGTCGGTCAGGATTTCCAGCAGCATGGCGTGCGGCACCCGGCCGTCAATGATGTGCACCGAGTTCACGCCGCTCTTGGCCGCGTCCAGCGCGCCTTCGATCTTGGGCAGCATGCCGCCGGAAATCGTCCCGTCGGCGAACAACTCGTCGATCTCGCGGGCGCTCAGGTCGGTGAGCAGCTCGCCGGCCTTGTTGAGCACGCCGGGCGTGTTGGTCAGCAGCACCAGCTTCTCGGCCTTGAGCACCGTGGCCAGCTTGCCGGCCACTACGTCGGCATTGATGTTGTAGCTCTCGTTTTCCTCACCAAAGCCTATGGGGCTGATCACAGGAATAAAGGCGTCGTCCTGCAAGGCCTTGACCACGCTGGGGTCAATGCTGACGATGTCGCCGACAAAGCCGATGTCGTGTTCTTTGGAGGCGTCATCCTTGTCCAGCATCTTGAGCTTTTGCGCGCGGATCAGGCCGCCGTCGCGCCCGGTCAGGCCCACGGCCTTGCCGCCGGCCTGGTTGATCAAGCCGACGATGTCCTGCTGAACCTGCCCCGCCAGCACCCATTCGACGACTTCCATGGTCTCTTCGTCGGTGACGCGCATGCCCTGAATGAAGTGGCCCTTCTTGCCCAGGCGGTTCAGCGCGGCTTCGATCTGCGGGCCGCCGCCGTGCACCACCACCGGGTTCATGCCCACGAGCTTGAGCAGCACCACGTCTTCGGCGAAGTCGGCCTGCAGGGCCGGGTCCGTCATGGCGTTGCCGCCGTATTTGATGACCAGGGTCTTGCCGTGGAATTTGCGGATATAGGGCAGCGCCTGTGCCAGGATTTCGGCCTTGTCGCGCGGGCCGACGTGGGAGAGGTCAGGATCGTTGGACGAGGGGGTTGTCATTTGCGGCGGGTCCTGGGTGAAGACGGGTGAAAGGAATTATCATGAATTGTGCCGCATGCCGCCATACAGGGCAGCCCCACATCAGCTCGGCTGGAAACCCTGGACATGGCGCTGCAGTATGGTCTTGATGGCCGCCACATCGCTGATCTGTGCCGCTTGAAACAATGCCTGCAGCTCAGGGGCCAATTGGACCCAAGGCAGGCAGGGCTCATGGGCCTTCATGATGCGCGGATGCGCCGTAGGCTCCGGGTTGTCGCCGATCAGGAGCTCTTCATAAAGCTTTTCCCCCGGCCTCAAACCGGTGATGCTGATCTGAATGTCACCGGACGCGGAACCCTCTTCTCGCACCCGCAATCCCGACAGCTCAATCATGCGGCGGGCCAAATCCAGTATTTTTACAGGCGCCCCCATATCCAGCACGAACACGTCCCCGCCCACCGCCATGGCGCCAGCCTGAAGCACCAGCTGGGCTGCTTCCGGGATGGTCATGAAGTAGCGCGTGACCTCGGCATGCGTGACAGTCAGCGGGCCGCCTTCGGCCAGCTGTCGGCGAAACAGCGGCACCACGCTGCCGCTGGAATCCAGCACATTGCCGAAGCGGACCATGGTGAAGCAGGTCTGGTTGGCCTGCGGAGCCCTTGCGCCCTCGTCTTCGCCGACAAAAGCCGGCGCCTTGTCGCCGGCCAGCGCCTGCAGGACCAGCTCGGCCATGCGCTTGCTGGCACCCATGACGTTGGTGGGGCGCACCGCCTTGTCGGTGGAGATCAGCACAAAGCGCTCCACCGCGTTCTCCAGCGCAGCCCGGGCCATGCAGAGCGTGCCGTAGACATTGTTGGCGATGCCCTCGCCCGCGTTGCTCTCCACCATGGGCACGTGCTTGTAGGCCGCGGCATGGTAGACGATGGCCGGGCGGTACTGGCGGCACAGCGCAGACATGCGCGGGTAGTTGACGACGCTTCCGAGAAGCGGCACCAGCTCGACCGGCAGCTGATTGGCGGCGCACACCGCCTGGAGTTCCTGGTGAATTGCGTACAGGCCGTATTCGCTATGTTCCACAAGCAGCAACTGGCGCGGCCGCTGCTGCACAATCTGGCGGCACAGCTCGCTGCCTATGCTGCCTCCCGCGCCGGTGATAAGCACCACCTTGCCGGTCAGGTCACGTGCCAGCAAATCCGCGGCAGGCGGAACCGGCGTGCGCCCCAGCAGGTCTTCCACATCGAGTTCGTGAAAGTCGCGTACCGTCACGCGGCCACTTGCCAGGTCGGCCCATCCGGGCAAAGTGCGGACGTGAACCGGCAGGCCACGCAGGCTCTCGATAATGGCGTTGCGCCGTTCCCTGGAAACACTGGGCAGGGCCAGCAGGATGTCGCTGACTTGCTGCCGCTCCACAAGCTCTGCAAGCTGATCGGGGCCAAACACCGGTACGCCATTGATACTGCGCCGCATTTTGGCTTCGTCATCATCGACAAACCCAACCAGCTTGTATTGCCCCGTGACGCCAATCGCGGTCGCCGTCTGCACGCCCGCAGCGCCAGCGCCGTAAATCAGCAACCGGCCTTCCACATTGCGGGCAACCTTGCCGGGATTGGACAACCAGAAGCGCGCCAGCGCTCGGCTGACGCCCACCAGTACCAGGAAAATCAGGGGCTGCAGCAAGCCTATGGTGCGCGGGATGCCCGGCCACTGCTGCCACTGGAGCAGCACGCAAAGGATGACCCCATAAACCGCCACCGCCTGTGCGGTGGCCACCAGAGCAGCGAGCCCGGTGTACCTGAAGATGGCGCGGTACAAGCCGAAGCGGACGAATACCGGAATCGCCAGCACGGGCGCCAGCATGTAAGCCACCCACTGCATGTCGGTGGGCCAATGGAGCATGTCCAGCCTGAGCGAGAACGCCATCCACATGGCGATGACGGCCATACCGGTATCCAGCAGCATGACCAGCAGCCATTTGGTCAGACGCGACCACATCAAGACTCGACTACGCACCGGCATATCTCCAAGCACCGCATTTGGGCATTGTTATTTTCACGATCGCGAGCCGCGCCTTCATCGGCGCCCCGCGTACCCTGCGCGGGCAGATCCCGGAAGTACCCGGTGCCGCAGCGCAAAAGAGGCCTCCCGTCCGGCCAATCACTTATCAAGCGCAAGTTTCGCACAGTCACGGTAAACGGCGGTGAACCCGGCAGGGGCAGGACCCTAACCGCCAGTTGCCGCTTCGCCCGGCGCCAGGACCGCCCCGGGAGCCAGGCTGATGCCGTAACCCATGGCAGAGCCGGCCTGCATCCAGGCGCCGCGCCCCAGAATGGACCCGCCGGCCATGCTGGCATTGACGCCCAGATGGCCGAAATCATCGACACGGCAATGGTGGTCGACGACCGCGCCGCAATTGACAATGGCGCCCTCGCCCAAGGCCGCTTCGGTTCCCACGATGGCCCCGGCCATGATGGCGCACCCCGGTCCCAGGACCGCACTCGCCGACACAAGGGCTCCCGGATGGATGACGGTGGCCAGCGCGAAACCAGCCCTTTGCAGCAGGGCATGCAGCCCCTCGCGAGCCCGGTTGTTGCCGATGGCAACGATGGCGATATCGGCAAAATCCCGGTAACGCGCCAGGTCCGTGCAGGGACCAAGCACCGTCACGCCCATGAGCCGGGTCTGCGGTGCGAGGCCGTCGTCGGCGAACCCCGCGAGTTCGTAAAGGCCCGTCATCTGCGCGGCCTCCGCGACTGAGCGGCCGTGCCCTCCAGCGCCAACGATCAACAAACGCAGCACCATGAACCCACCGTCAATGCGTAATGCCGTCCCGGCGAATGACCTTGACAAAGGTCAGCCAGAGAATGCGAATGTCAAACCACAGGGAACGGCGCGCGAGGTATTCGGCATCGAGCCGCACCTTGGCCGGAATCGGCAACTCGTCCCGGCCGTTGACCTGGGCCCAGCCCGTGAGGCCGGGGACCAACTGGTGCACGCCGCATTCGGTGCGCAGCGCAATCAAGTCATCCTGGTTGAACAGGGCCGGCCGGGGGCCTACAAAACTCATGTTGCCCGCCAGAATGCTCCAGAGCTGCGGCAACTCGTCCAGGCTGCTTTTACGCAGGAAGGAGCCTATAGGTGTGAGGTGGGCGTCCGGGTTCTGCAGCAAGTGGGTGGCCACCGCGGGCGTGCCGACGCGCATGCTGCGGAACTTGGGCATGCGGAACAGGCGGTTGCCCTGCCCCACGCGGTCGGACCAGTACAACGCCGGCCCCGGCGAGGTGAGGCGCACCGCCAAAGCCACGACAGCGATGGGCAATGCCAGCACCAGCGCCGCGCACAGGCCCAGGCCCAGGTCAAATATTCGTTTCACGGCAGGCTTCCCGCGGTTCAGCTCAATACTGCTTCCAGACGGTGCGGCGCACATAGTCTGTGTAGCTGTGCATGATGCGCACCACCTTGTCGGACACATTGGGCATGCTGTAGTCGGCAACCGGCCGCAGGAGGCGTTGGGCCCCGCGGGGCTGGCGCTCCAGCACGGCCAAAGCCTGCAACACACGCTCGACGCTCAGGCCGACCATCATGACCGAAGCTTCTTCCATGCCTTCGGGCCGCTCATGGGCCTCGCGGATGTTGAGCGCCGGGAAATTCAGAATGGAGGACTCCTCCGTGATCGTGCCGCTGTCGGACAACACGGCCTTCGCCTCGGACTGCAGCTTGACGTAGTCTTTGAAGCCCAGCGGCTTGAGCAGGCGCACGGCGGGGTGAAATTTGGCTCCGGCGGCGTCTATGCGCTTTTGCGTGCGCGGATGGGTGGAGACGATGACGGGAAGCCCATGGTCTGTTGCCACCGCGTTGAGCACGTCGACCAGGCGGCTGAAGTTGGCTTCGAGATCGATGTTTTCTTCGCGGTGAGCACTCACGAGGAAATATTTACCGGGCTCCAGCGCCAGCCTGGACAGCACGTCGGAACCATCAATTCCGGCGCGGTAGTGCGACAGTACCTCGAACATCGGGCTGCCGGTCTTGATGACCATCTCGGGCGGCAAGCCTTCGCGCAGCAGATAATCCCGCGCGATGGTGCTGTAGGTCAGGTTGACGTCGGCGGTGTGGTCGACGATACGCCGGTTGATCTCTTCGGGCACCCGCATGTCGAAACAGCGATTGCCGGCCTCCATGTGGAAGATCGGAATCTTGCGCCGCTTGGCCGGAATCACCGACAGGCAACTGTTGGTATCGCCGAGTACCAGCATGGCGTCTGGCTTGACCTGATCCAGCACCGCGTCCATCGCAATGATGATTTTTCCGATGGTCTCGGCACCGTTGGCACCCGCCGCGTTGAGGAAATGCGCGGGCTTGCGGATTTCGAGATCCTTGAAAAAGATCTCGTTGAGCTCATAGTCGTAGTTCTGCCCGGTATGGACCAGGACGTGCTCCGTGTGTTCGTCCAGCGCGGCCAGCACCCGCGAGAGGCGGATGATCTCGGGCCGTGTCCCTACCACCGTCATGACTTTCAGTTTTTTCATCTCAAACCTTGTGCGAAAAAGTATCCGGCCGCTGGCGATCGAAAATTTCGTTGGCCCACAGCATCACCAGCATTTCTTCGTCACCGACGTTTGTGATGTCGTGGGACCACCCGGGCACCGTTTCAACAATGGTGGGTGTTTCGCCGCTCGTCAGGATTTCAAAGGTCTCGCCGCTCAGGATGTGGCGAAAGCCGAAACGGGCCCGGCCCTTGATGACCAGGAATTTTTCCGTCTTGGAGTGGTGGTAATGACCACCCCGCGTGATGCCGGGATGCGCGGTGAAGTACGAAAATTGCCCGCAGTCGGGCGTCTTCAGGACTTCAACGAACACGCCGCGCGCGTCGCCGTATTTGGGCAGGTCGTAGGCAAAGCTGTCGGGGGGCAGGTAGCTCAGGTAGGTGGAATACAGCGCCCGTACGAGGCCGGTACCCACGCGGTCGGTGACCAGGCTGTCCCGGCTCCCGCGAAAGCCTTCGATCTGCGCGACCAATTCACCCACCGTCACGCTGTACTGCGGCCTCACCTGGCATTCGCCGCCGGCCGCCAGTTCACCCTGCATGGCCTGCATGAAGGAATCCACCACATCATCGACATAGACAAGCGACACCGGCGCGGCCGGGTCGTTAACCTGCACGGGCAACCCGCGGGCGATGTTGTGGCAGAAAGTGGCGACCGCCGAGTTGTAGTTGGGCTTGCACCATTTGCCGAAAACATTCGCAAGCCGGTAGATGTATACCGGGGCGCCCGTTTCGGCCTGCCAGGCCTGCAGCAGCCGTTCGGCCTCAAGCTTGCTGGTCCCGTAGGGGTTGTCGCGCCCGGCCTGGATGGATGAGGTATAGAGTACGGGAACCTTGCGCCCCGTGGTTCTTGCGACTTCCCGCAACGCATCGCACAAGGCACCGGTCAGGCCGACATTGCCCTCGGTGAACTCGGCCACATCCTTGGGGCGATTGACGCCAGCGAGGTGGAACACGAAGTCGGCCTGGCCGACGGCAGCGGCCAGGGTTTCCAACGGAGATTCCCGGGTGAACGGCAACACCTCCACGTCTTTGCGTTCGGCAAGGTGTGCCAGCAGATTCTTGCCGACAAAACCGTTGGCGCCTGTGATCAAAACCTTCATGTTGGCTCCGGCTTTATTCGGATTTTCCGGCCAGCAGTTCACGAATGAACCCGAGCTTGAGCAGCATCTTCTTCATGGCCTCGACTTCCAGGCGTTCGGTGTTGTGGGAGTTGTAGTCTTCGCTCTCCGAGATACGCCTCTCGCCCTGCTCAACAAATTTGCCGTAATTCAGGTCGCGCAGGTCGGGCGGTACGCGGTAGTAGCCGCCCAGGTCTTCGGCGCAGGCCATTTCCTCGCGGCTGAGAAGCGCCTCATAAAGCTTTTCGCCGTGGCGCGTGCCGATGATGTTGACCGGGTGGTCCGGCTTGCCCAGCAGCTCCAGCAGGGCCTGCGCCAGGGTCCGGATGGTGGCCGCCGGCGCCTTCTGCACAAAGATGTCGCCGCTGCGGCCGTGCTCGAAGGCATACAGGACCAGGTCGACGGCATCGTCCAGCGTCATCATGAAACGTGTCATGTTGGGGTCGGTCACGGTGAAGGGCAGGCCTTCGGACAGCTGCTTGACAAACAACGGGATGACCGAGCCGCGCGAGGCCATCACGTTGCCGTAGCGTGTGCCGCAAATAATGGTTGAATTGCTGCCGCGCGACTTTGCCACCATGACTTTTTCCATCATGGCCTTGGAGATGCCCATGGCGTTGATGGGGTACACGGCCTTGTCGGTGCTCAGGCACACGACGCGCTTGACGCCGTTCTGGATGGCGGCCTCAAGGACATTTTCGGTGCCCAGAACATTGGTCTTGACCGCTTCCATCGGATGGAATTCGCAGGAGGGCACCTGCTTGAGCGCCGCGGCGTGGTAGATGAAATCGACCCCGCGCGTGGCGTTCAGTATGCTTTGGTAGTCGCGAACGTCGCCGATATGGAACTTGACCTGGCTATCGTTCATTTCCACGCGCATGTGCTCCTGCTTGAGCTCGTCGCGCGAAAATATCCGGATCTCGCGGCAGCCGGCGGTGCGCAGCACGTTGAGCACCGCGTGCCCGAACGAACCCGTCCCGCCGGTGATCAACACCGTGCTGCCGGCGAACACCGGATTTGAGAGTTCCTGTTTTTTCTGGGTCATGTCACTTTGTCCTTGCTGGCACTGCTTTTGCGTTTGTGTCGGTGACTTCGGCCAGCCATTCGTCCAGATGGTCCAGCACGCGGTCACGCGCGAAGTTCATGTCGAAATAGGCTTTTCCGTTGCGGCCCATCTGCGCGAGTTCCTCAGCGGGCATGTCTGCCATCCGCTCCACGGCCGCGGCCAATGCGGCCGAATCCCCCGCCTGGCAGGAAATCCCGGCTTGAGCCTCGTCCACGATACGCGCACCCTCGCCGTCCAGCATGGCCAGCACGGGTTTGCCGCCGGCCAGGTAAGACTGCAATTTACCGGGCACTGTAATGGAAAACAAGGGATCGGGCCTGAGGCTCAGCAGCAAGGCGCTGGCGGCCGCAAAAAAGCCGGGCATGGCCGCCAGGGGGTGCTGGCCGAGAAACACCACGGCGTCGCCCAGCCCGCGTCGTTGCACTTCTTCCCTGGCCCACTGTGCCAGCCGACCGTCGCCCACAATCACCCACTTGATCTCCGGCCGCGACTTCAGCCGCTCGGCCGCATCCAGTATGGCGGGGAAATCCTGGGCAGCGCCTATGTTTCCCCCGTAAAGCACCACAAAGCCATCCGGCAGGCTGGGCAGCGCGACCGGGGATGGCTCATTCAGGCCGGCTTCACCCCAGTTCGGGAAATAGCGGATATTTTCCGGCGCAACCCCACGCTGCTGCACCTCGGGAGAGAAGGTCTTGGAAGACACCAGCACCAGCCGGCAGCGGCGGTATATCCATCGAACCAGTGTTTCGACCCGCCGCAACACCCATTTCGAGCGCACGGCGCCTACGGCGGTCAGCGACTGCGGCCACAGATCCAGCACCCAGAACAGCACCGGCGCACGGTACTTCCAGGCGGCGAGGGCGGCCGGAATGCCCACGGTGATGGGCGAGGTCTGGAACACGAAGACGGCGTCGAAGGCCCGCCCGCGGCCCAGGCGGAACAGCACGCCCCAGCAACCGGTCACGACGAAGGACAGGTAGTTCAGTGCCAGTCGCAGGCCGCCCTGCTTGCGGGGAAGCAGCGGCACGCGCAGCACTTCGGCGCCCGCATGGCGTTCGGCCGAGGGTCCGCCCCAGCCGTAGCCCGGATGGAAATCGCCGGAGGGATAGTTGGGCTGGCCCGTGAGGACGGTCACCTCGTGGCCGCGCTCCACCAGGCTGGCGACGAGGTCGTTGATGCGGAAGTTCTCAGGCCAGAAGTATTGCGTGACGACCAGCACACGAAGCCCCCGCCGGGGGGCTGCGCTCTCCGCGCGGCCCGGGTTATGGCTCATGGCATTTGCCGGCTGACGGCATTCGCGGTCCCAGCAAGCGCTCATGCTCGGCGATCTGTTCTGCAGAGAAGCGCTGTTTTACGACGCGGGCGGGCGAACCCACGACAAAGGAATAGGGCGGAACGTCCTTGGTCACAAGGGACCCAGCGGCCACAACCGCGCCGCGGCCTATGGTGACGCCCGACAGGACGATGGCGCCGTAGCCTATCCAAACGTCGTCTTCCACGGTGACCATGCCGGCATCCCCGCGCGGCCCTTCGAACATGGTGGTGCCGACGATGTCGGTGCTATGAGCATCCCTGGCGATCAGGCCTACATGCGCGGCCAGCATGACGTCGTTTCCCAGGATCACGTCCGTGTTGAGCACACAGAAATGGCCTATGCCCACGTTGTCACCGAACCTGCAGATCTTCTTTGGCGAATAGATCACCACGCTTGACTGGACATGCACATTGCGGCCGTACCGGACCCACGGATAGAAGATCCGGAACAGCAGAATGTTGCGCAGGGTGTTGAGCAATGACTTCATGGGATGCCGGCGCCAGCCTAGGAGGTCAGTATCTGATCGTAAAAGGCCAGCAGAGCCTGCGCCTGGCTCTCATAGCAGTAGCTGTCCTTGAACCCTTGCTGCCCGTTTTTGCCGAGTTGCACCGCGCGGCCGCGGTCCGCTACCAGGGAGGCAATTGCGTCGACGAAGGTATTGATGTCTTCAGGCTGCGCCAGGATTCCCGCGTCCGCAGCCTCCACTACCCCCACCTGGTGGGGCAGGTCGCTCACCACGACAGGCAACCCCGCGGCCATGTATTCAAATATCTTGGTGTGGATTCCCATGATCTGCTGCGGCACGCGCAGGTTCGGGGAAATTCCGATGGTGGCCCGGTTCAGCACCGCCATCAGCTCATGGGGTTTGACGTTGGGAATCAGTTCCAGGGTATTTTGGAGCCCGCGTTTTTCGATCCCGGACGTGATGATGTCCCGAAAGGCCGCGCTGGAAAACCGGTCGGTGGCCAACAGCTTGACCCCCGGCACCCTTTGCGCCATTTTCTCCGCGATATCCAACAGCAGCAGGCTGCCGTTGTTGATGTGTTGCGACCCGATAAAGACCACCGCATCCTTGCGGCTGTCATGGTCATTTGCCACGCCGTCCAGCAAGGCGACGGACGCATAGTTGTATATGTAGGCCTGGCGAAAGCGGGGATTCGAAAAATCAGGCTTCTGGGAAGGCGCGACCAGAACAATGTTACGTACCACCATGGACAGCAGGAACTGGCCCCAGTGCACCGCGTGATAAAGAGGACGGCGCAGCACCACGGGCACCCACTCGCGCACCAGCATCTCGTGAGCGTAGTTTTCGTGGACGTCGTACACCACGGGCTTGAACAAGGACACTGCCGCCATCCAGGGCAACAGGTCGATGTCGTGGAAATGCACGATGTCGACGCCGGACAGCACCGCACGCAAGCGGGGCAGAACCCGTAGCGGCACCTGGAATAACCGCTTGGCCCGCGAGGTCGCCATCGGAAACGGGTGGAAGGTCACGCCGTCGATCTCTTCGCGCTCCTTCACCTGCCAGGGGCAGATCAGGTCAACGCCGACGCCATTGGCGGCAAGCATGCGGGCATGCTTCCAGATTCTCGCGTCAAAGTCTGGATGGATGGACGTGACGATCGCTACACGGCGGGGCTTCATTTCACGCTTCCTTCGTTTCAGCCGCGGATTTCAGCCGATCACGGAATACGAGGTAAAGCAGAAGTGTCACCGCCCACCCCCCCGTTAACAACACAGTGGATAACGGGAGTTCGATCATCATCGCAACGGGAATGAAATTCAGCATAAGAGCCCAGCGCCAATCGCCCGAAAACATCCGGGCGATAAATGCCAACAGGAAGGCAAATACAACCCCGCTCAGCACCAATCCCCTATATCCGAAGTTGGCATAGTCCTCCATGAAACTGGCCGCAGTCATCGTTCCATGAACGCCTTCTCTCACCAGGATAGGATTTTCAATGTCGTGCACCAGAGAGGGATAAAACTGAAATTCACATCCCCGAATCGCAGCTACAAATCGATAGCCACAACCATTCGCAAATGGAAGTCGTGCCGGAATATTGGAGAACCACACGGCAACCACCTGACCGGGAACAACAAAAATCCGCAGGTAGATTGTTTCGACGAATTGCACCAGAGGGTATGAAGATGACTCTGTCTTTTTTCGTGCAGCCATCCTTTCAGCAAGGGTGGGGGCTTCAATGATGAGCGGCTTCCCCGATGCAGTGGCTTTGTCGCGCGGCGTCCAGAACTCAGGACGCACTTGAGGGTTCTGCACGAATACCAACAAAGCCAGGGCCGCAACCGGGATCAAAGCCATTCGTGCGGCCAAAAAGAAGCGCCGGCTGAAAAGCAGATACAACATCAGGGGCGCGTAAAGAATGACAACGAACATCTTGTTCATCAATGCCAGGCCGTAAAACGTCCCAACGCCCAACGCAATCAGAAAAATCCTCCTGCGGCCAGTGACATAGAAGTAAAGCAGTAAAAACGGGATCAGGCTTTTGAGAACTATGTTTGGCAGGTATCGAAAAACAGCCGGGGCCTCGAAAAACACGCTTTGCCGGATTCGCATGATGTCGTAATAGTCATTGCTCACGATTCCGCCCAATACCGGGACCTGGCCGAGGTAGAAAAAATGAAGCGCAATAAAAATGGCACATCCCGCGAGCAGGCCATTGGCCAGGCGGTCCGAAATTCTGGCAAGCCGGCTGTCAGCCAGCATCTTTGGTGCCCCGGAAGAAACACCGCGGATGCCAAGCAGCCTGCTAAACAATAGGTAGCTGAGGAGCAGCGAACCCGCGTATGTCAGCAGGTAAGGGGTATTCGTGAATCCGCTCTCCGCCGTGACGCTGCGGCAAAGGGCTGCCAGCAGCCCGCAATAAAGCAGGAAAACCGCAGAGTTTTTGGCCCGGCCAATAATATTCGGAATGAAGTTCACAAGTACCTAAATGTTGCGGCCAGTCAGACCCTGGCCGTTGTGATTCCGCGCAACTTCTTGACCGCACCCCATACCGCCCCTTTGACTTTGTAGAGCCACTCCTCCGTGGGGTACTCTGAATAGTCGTGCGGAGCTTGCTCGACGATCTGGTCGAACTCCGCGACGGACAGGCCGATTTTCTTGGCCACGAACTCCTTGTCCGTCGCGAGCTTGTCCGCCGGATAGGTGGGCTGCTGCAGTTCAAGCAATGCTTCTTCGCGCGTCATCTGCCCAGACACGATCAAGCTCGAAAGGTGCGCGCGACGTTTGTCGTACCCAAACTTATGAGGCAGGTAATAGGCCTGAAAGAAGCGTGTAAAGATGGACTCGTAGTGTTTGCCGCCGTAGTCGCGCCAACCAAGGTCCTGCTTGATGGCCTCCTTGACCCGGGCCTTGTTGTAGGGCATCAGATTCAGGATGCGCACGGTACGCAGCCCGTGCACCACCGGATAGTAAAAGTAACGAGCGAAGAATCCCAGGGTCGGATAGGTCTTCAGGGGCCGAGTGCCGAAGCGCTTGTGGATCGCCCGCAGGTGCGTCAGGTCGGCGGGGCTGTAACCCCAGGCCCGGGGCAGGATGGCCTCGGTCGCGAAATTGGTGCCGGTCACGATGTGCCGGATGCCATGTTTCGCGGCCACGCGGTACAGCACGGCGAGGAATGCATGGTCCGTGGGCGTGTCGCAGTTGGCTACGCCCGCCTTGAAGAAGGCCAGTTGCAGATCCCTCATCTCGTCCCAGTCGCACACATAGGTGTACAGATCGATATCCAGCCGCTTGACGATGTTCTCGATATTGTTGACCGCCAGTTCCGAATTCCAGCCGCTGTCGAAATGGACAGCCAATGGGCGAAGGCCCAGCTCCTTGACCTTGGCCGCCACGTAGCTGCTGTCGACGCCGCCGCTCAGGCCGATCAGGCAATCGTATTCACGCCCCTTGCCTGCGGCCTTGATCTTCGCGACGACCCGGGCAAGTTCCGGTGCAGCCTGGCCGCTGTCAGCCCGATCAACGATCGGTTTTGCTTCGATCTCGTAGGAGCGGCAATGGTTGCAGACGCCGGCCGCATCAAAAGAAATGTCAGGATCGCTGGTATCCATGACGCAATGCGTGCAGATTTGGTATTCACGGGTCATTTGGATATATCAAAGCCAATCAAGAATTGTTAATAACGGCAGTCTCGCCGCAAAAGCAAGCCGCTGCCGCCTCGCCTGGAAGGTCGCTCACCGTCTCAAGCTGTCAATTTCCTCAGGCGCCGGATAACTTATCAGCACCGCACGGTGCTTGCCGTGAAATACAAACATGCTGCCTGCGGCAGCGCCGGAAGCGCCCGCTTTCAGTGCGGCAGCGAGGTCTTCATTGGAGGCAGCTCCTCCACAGGCGACCACCGGCACCGACACAGCGGCGGCGACCTCGCGTACCAGCTCGAGGTCGTACCCTTGGCTGGTTCCGTCGCGGTCCACGACATTCAATAGAATTTCGCCGGCACCCAGGGCGCAAGCCTCCTGTGCCCATTGCACGGGGTGGATGGCTTTCGACTTTTCCGTATTCTTCCAGGTCGTCTGGTAACGCCCGAACAGGTTCTTGCGCGCATCCACCGCGACCACCACACTCTGGCTTCCCACCGCGGTAGCCAGCTCGCCAATCAGCGCAGGGGTTTCCACCGCGGCGCTGTTAAGGATGATTTTCTCCACGCCCAAGGCCAGGATACGCTTGGCTTGCTCAACCGTTGTCACCCCGCCGCCGTAGGACATAGGCATGAAGGCTTCGCTGGCAATTTCGCCGATCTTCTCAAAATCCGGTGTCCTGCCGTTTCGCGAAGCCTCGAAATCCAGAAGCACGACTTCGTCGACTTCCTTCTCGTTGAATATCCTGACGGTGTTAATCGGATCACCGACGTATACCGGGTTCTTGAACCGCACTGTCTTGTACAAGCCGTTGCCGCGCAGCAGGAGACAGGGAATGATACGAGGACGTATTCCGCTCATAGCGCCGCGAACTGCCGGAACAGCTCCATACCGAAACGATGGCTTTTTTCCGGGTGAAACTGCACACCGTAGACATTCTCACGCTGGACCGCAGAGACGATTTCCGTGCCGTGGTTAGCCACCAGCAGTTTGTCGCTTGCATCTTCACAGACCATGCGGTAGGAATGCGCGAAGTAAAACCGCGCATCGTCAGCCAATGTTTGCGTCAGAGGGTTGGACTTGACGGGCGAGACGCGGTTCCAGCCCATGTGGGGAACCCGCAAACCAGGCGCATCAGGGATCCGCTCGCAATGCGCGTCCAGCCAGCCGAAACCCGATTCGCGGCCTTCCTCGCTGCCCTTGCCGAGCATCTGCATGCCGACGCAAATTCCGAGGACGGGCTTGCGCTCATCAAGCACTTTTTTCATCAAATCCTGTTCAAGTCCGCTGGCGCGGAACTGCGTCATCACATTGTCAAAAGCGCCTATGCCCGGCAACACCAGCTTGTCCGCGGCCCGGACGTCCTCGGGCCTGCCCGAGACCAGCGCGGAAGCGCCTACCCTCTTGAACATGTTGAGAATGGAGCCGAGATTGCCGACGCCGTAGTCGATGATGAGCAGCATGAAGACTCTGATTGGGGGCCGCGGCAGATTACGGTGCGAGCCGTTTCTTGAACTGGGCGATTGTACCGTACGAGGCTATTCCCAAGACCCAAATCGCCCCTCCCACCGCCTGCGCCAACGCAGGCAAAGGTACTAGCAACAAGAGCCCGCAACCGGCGGCGGCAGCGCCCGAACTCAACAACAGCGTGCCGGTCAATGAAGCCAGGCGGGACATGCGAAACCGCCCGACATGGAACAGGCCAAGCAGGTAGGCGACGTGGTAGACGGCATCAGCGGCGGCATAGCCGGCGATGGCCGCAACCGGGCCGGCACCAGCCCACAAGGGGATTAATACCGCGGCAAGCTTGGTAATATTTCCACCGATTTCTATCCCCAGGGACACCGCCTGGCGCTCGGAAACCTCGTAAAGGCGTTCGGGCCAGCTCGTGAACAGGAAAAGAAAGCCCACCGGCGCATACCAGGCGGCAATCTGCCCGGCCATGCGCCAGCTTTCCCCAAACACCAGAACGAAGACCTCCTCGCTCCAGAACATGAAAAACACGGTGAGCGGCGCAACCACCACGCCCAGGCGGTACATCAGCTTGAGGGTCAGGTTTTCCAGGGCGGGCGTTCCGAATAGCTGCGCCGCCTCGCGAAAGAAAACCAGGCCCAGCGAGGACGAGAGGTAGCGCGCGGGAAGCAATAGCACCGTGCGCACCAGCGCGAAATGGCCGGCGATGCCGACATGGTGAAAAGCGAGCAATGCGAAGACCAGGAACTCCTGGGACAGCGCGCCCAGCAGGCTGTAAGGGACGTTGAAGAACGGGAACTGACGGTAACGCCGTGCGACCGCGGCAAGCCCGGCAAACTCAAACCGCAGCCGCGGCAAGCCGGAGCGAAGGCGCAGCGCCAGCCAGACAACCGATGCAAGCTGGCCGGCGAGGCGCCCCGCCAGCAGGCCACCGGCTATCGCCTTGGTCCAGCCGATCACGGAAGAAACCAGGACGTTGCCGCCCTGGTTGAGCACGCTGGCACCCGCCATCTCGCGGTAGGCGCGCTGGCGGTTGGCCCAGGCCGAAAGAATCTGCGAGCCGGCAATCGCCAGCACCATGATGGGCACCAGCGGCAGCACATGGGCCACGGCGGCAAAAGTCGGGATGGTCGCCACCAACAGTGGCCCCAGCCCCCAAAGCAGCAGGCTGATGAGAAAGGTCGCACCCACCAGGATGAGCAGGGACAACTGGAACACCGTGCCCGCATCGCCCTCATCCTGGGGCAGCAGCAGCGCGAGGTCATAACGCAGCGTAGCAAAAATACTCAGGATGGTGGACACCCCGACAAAGGCAGCCACTACCGCGAAATCGGCGGGCCCGTAAAGCCGGGTCAGCAAGGGCGCCGCCAGCAGGGCGATCAGTTGCCCCGCAGCCGTGCCCCCCAGCAGGGTGACCATATGGCGCAAGAGCGCGTTGTTCAACATGACCTTGTCACGCGCAGCAAAGGAGCAAAGGACCGGCGCATGCGGCACGGCGCCCTGCCCGCGCCAGCCGCCGCCTGACTGCCGCGTTTTTTCATGCGGTTACGGCGGAAGCGTCCTGTCGGCGATGGCGCTCAAGCAGATCGAGGATGCGCTCGGCCGCATGGCCGTCGCCGTATAGCAGGGGGCGCGCGGCCGGTCGCTGCAGCGCGGCATAGGCACTGACGATGGTGGCGGCGTCGGCACCGACCAGGCGGTTCCAGCCGGCTTCCACGGTTTCCACCCACTCGGTTTCATCCCGCGTGGTCAGGCAGGGCACGCCGAAGAAATAAGCCTCTTTCTGCACACCGCCGGAATCGGTGACGATGGCCTGGGCGGACTGCTCCAGGCGCACCATGTCGAGAAAAGAAACCGGGTCGACCACCTTGACCGCGCCGAGCGCGCCGGCCAGGCCCTGCTCCGCCAACAGCTTGCGGGTTCTCGGGTGCAGGGGCAACACCACCGGCACCTGGCGGGCGATGACGGCCAGCGCCTCGACGATGCCACGCAGGCGCAGGGGGTCGTCGGTATTCTCGGCGCGATGGCAGGTTGCCAGCACATAGTTGCCCTCGGCGAGCTTCAACTCATCAAGCACGGTGCTGCGCTGCAACGCCAGGTCGCGATAGAAAAGCGATACGTCGTACATGACGTCGCCGACATCGTGAACGCCCTCGCGCACACCTTCCGCCTGAAGGTTGGCAACTGCGGTGGAGGTGGGGCAAAACAGCAGCGTGGAGACGCGGTCCGCAAGGATGCGGTTGACCTCTTCGGGCATGCGCATGTTGAAAGAGCGCAGGCCGGCTTCCACGTGCGCGACCGGAATGTGCAGCTTGGCCGCGGCCAGCGCGCCCGACAGCGTCGAATTGGTGTCGCCGTAAATCAGCAGCCAGTCGGGCTTTTCCTGCACCAGGACCGCTTCCACGGCCTCCAGCATGCGGCCGGTCATCTGGCCGTGGGAGCCGCCCGCGATCTCCAGGTTGTAGTCGGGCTTGGGAATGTCCATTTCCTCAAAGAAGACTTCGGACATATTGCGGTCGTAATGCTGCCCCGTGTGGACAATGCGCTCCACCGGAGCGCCTGCGCCCACAGCCTGGCGCCGCTCGCGCAGAGCGCGCGAGATGGCTGCGGCTTTGATGAACTGGGGCCGCGCGCCGACGATGGTAACGATCTTCATGCCGCGCATGCCCGCGCGCAGGCGTCCACGATGAAATCCTGCGTGGCGACATCCAGGTCCGCATGCATGGGCAGGCTGACCACCTGAGCCGACAGCGCTTCCGACACCGGGAAGGACGGCTCGGGGCACAGCGCCTGGTAGGCCGGCTGGCGGTAGAGGGGAATGGGATAGTGCACAGCAGTCGGCACTTTACGGCCGGCCAGCTCGGCTTGAAACTGTTCGCGATTGGGGACGAGCAGGGTGTACTGCGCAAACACGCTGTCGCGGTCGGCGAGCACGGTCACCGGCCTGGCACCGTTGGCCAGGCCTCCCAACAGGGCCGTATAGCGGGCACCGACTTCCAGCCGACGCTCGATTTCCCAATCAAAGCGTTCGAGCTTGGCCAGCACGACAGCGCATTGCAGGGTGTCCATGCGTCCGCCGACGCCTACGCGGGTGTGGTAGTAGCGGCGCTCCTGCCCATGCACACGGATTTCGCGCAAGGCCTTGGCCAGCGCATCGTCATTGGTAAACAGGGCACCGCCGTCGCCGTAGCAACCCAGCGGCTTGCTGGGGAAAAAACTGGTGCAGCCTATGGTCGACAGGTTGCAGCTTTTTCTGGAGGCGCCGCCTGGGCCGCTGTAGCTGGCGCCGAAGCTCTGCGCGGCGTCTTCAATCACGGGAATGTTGCCGTGGCGCGCCGCCAGCGCATTGATCGCATCCATGTCGCAGACCTGGCCGTACAGCGACACCGGCATGATCGCCTTGGTGCGGGGCGTGATCTTGGCTTCGATCTTCGAGGCGTCCATCAGGCAGGTGCCATCCTCGATGTCTACGAAGACGGGCGTCGCCCCGGCCAGCACGATCATTTCGGCCGTGGCGGCAAAGGTGAAAGGCGTGGTAATGACCTCGTCGCCGGGTCCGATGCCCAGCGCCATCAAGGACATCAGCAGCGCCTCGGTACCGGACGAGCAAGTGATGCAATGCTTGCTGCCGGTATAGGCCGCCAGTTTTTGTTCAAGCTCGGCTACTTCAGGGCCCATGATGTACTGGCCGTGGTCCAGCACCTTCTGGATGCGTGCATCAATGCCGGGCTTGAGCGCGCGGTATTGCGCCTTCAGGTCAATGAACTCGATCTTGGGCAGGCCGGCAAGGTCTTTTAATACGGCATTCATGGAAATTCCTTCAAAGGCAAGGTGTCAGGGCAACAGCGTGCAGACGCCGTCTTTCAATTCATAACGTTCTTGGGTATGCGCGCACACGGCATGGCCGGAGCCTTGCAGCGGTAAGGGCAGTCGCTCGCCGAATCGGCTCATCCAGCCGATCTGCCGGGCCGGCACTCCGGCCATGAGCGCAAAAGACGGGACATTCCTGTTGATGACCGCGCCGGCGCCGACGAAGGCGTACTCTCCGACGGTCACACCGCACACAATGGTGCAATTCGCCCCCAAGGTGGCGCCGCGCCTGACCAGCGTGCGCCGGTATTCGTCTTTGCGGGTCACCGCGGAGCGGGGGTTGTAGACATTGGTGAACACCATGCTGGGCCCGCAGAAAACGTCGTTCTCCAGCGTCACGGCATCGTAGACCGAGACATTGTTCTGGATCTTGACGTTGTCGCCGACCAGCACGTCGTTGCCGACGTAAACGTTCTGTCCCAGCGAGCAACGCTCGCCGATGCGGGCCCCGGCGCTGACATGCACCCAGTGCCAGATGCGAGTGCCCGCTCCGATCTTTGCCCCGTCGTCGACGATCGCGCTGGGGTGGGCTGTATAGCTCATGCGGTTCTCAACCCGTTCGGAATGTCACAGTTTCACAGTTCAAGCGGCAGGCCGACGCGCACGCCGTCGCGTGCGGAGCGGTAAGTCGCAACCAGCACCTCCAGCGACTTCAGGCCTTCCCAGCCGTCCACGTCCGGCAGGGCCTCACCCCGCAGCACCTGGATCACATTGTCGTAATAGAGCGGATGCCCAAACCCGTACACGGAAGTGGTGGCATAACTGGCCGCCTTGATTTTTTCGTCGTCCGGATCAGCATCGGCGAACTGCCATTCCTTGATTTCGTTCACAGCGACGCCGCCGATACGGACAGTGCCCTTTTCTCCCAAAATGGTGATGGAGCCTTCAAGATTCTTGGGATAGGTCAGCATGGTGCAATTGAGCGAGCCAAGTGCACCGCTGCGCCATTTCACGCTCAGCACGCCGGTATCTTCCGCTTCGATGTCGCGCGCCAGCGTGGCCGTATAGGCATGCAGCGACTCGATGGGGCCGACCACCCATTCCAGCAGGTCCACGTAGTGGCTGGCCTGGTTCATGAAAGCACCGCCGTCCATTTCCCAGGTCCCGCGCCACTTGGCCTGGTCGTAATACCCCTGTTGCGGCCGCTGCCAGAAAACATTGAGTGTGACCATGTAAATCTGGCCGAAGCGCTTTTTCTCGACCGCCTGCTTGAGCAGCTGAAGCGTGGCGTTGCGGCGGTTTTGCTTGACTACGAAAAGGTGCACACCGGCGTCTTCACAGGCGCGCACCATGCGCAGGCCATCCTCCCATTTGGTCGCCATGGGTTTTTCGGTGAGCACGTGCCGGCCGCTGCGTGCGATTTCAATGGTCTGCCGCGGATGAAGCCCGCTGGGCGTCGTCACGATCACGCAGTCCGCGGTCGTGGCGTTCAGCATCGCGGTCAACGTGGCGTGACCCGTCGCCCCGGTCGCCTGAACGGCCGCCGCGAGCGCCTGGGGATCGATATCGCAGACGTCGACCAGTTCCGCACGGTCGCCGTGCTGCTTGATGGAATCGAAATGGTTTTTCGAGATGCGGCCGCATCCCACCAGCGCAAAGCGTATTTTCCGGCCGCTGACAGTACTGTTCATAGGTGTGTGTGTTTTAGAGGCGCCAGACGTTGAAGCCGGCGGATTCGAGTGCCTGGCGCGGCTGGATGCACTTGACATCCACCAGCACGGGCTTGTCGCCCCGGGTCATGGCCCGCAGGGCCGCGGGCGTCAGCGCCCTGTATTCGGAGTGGGCAACCGCGATCACCAGCGCATCAACAGGCCTGGAGGCGTCGACTTCTCCCAGCGTCAGGCCGTACTCCTCATGCACATCCGCCGCGTCGGCGTGAGGGTCGCAGACCACAACCTCGACGCCGTAGTCCTGCAGTTCGCGAATGATGTCCACCACTTTGGAGTTGCGGGTGTCTGGGCAGTTCTCTTTGAAGGTAATGCCCAGGATGCCGATGCGCGAACGTGCAACGTCTATTCCTTGCGAGATCATCTGCTTGATGGTGTTGCGTGCGACGAAACGGCCCATGTTGTCGTTGATGCGGCGGCCCGCCAGGATGACCTGCGGAATGTAGCCCAGCTTCTCGGCCTTGTGCGTCAGGTAGTAGGGGTCCACGCCTATGCAGTGCCCCCCCACCAGCCCGGGACGGAAAGGAAGAAAATTCCATTTGCTGCCGGCAGCCTCCAACACCTCCTGGGTGTCGATACCCATGCGCTTGAACACCACCGACAGCTCGTTCATGAGGGCGATGTTCAAGTCGCGCTGGGTGTTTTCAATGACCTTGGCGGCTTCGGCCACCTTGATCGTGCCTGCACGGTGCACTCCGGCCGTCACGACGGAGCCGTAAACCTCGGCCACGATGTCCAGCGTCCGGGCGTCGGAACCCGACACGATCTTCTTGATTTTGGTGAAAGTGTGTTCCCGGTCGCCGGGATTGATGCGCTCGGGGCTGTAGCCCACGGTGAAGTCCGTGCCGAACCGCAGCCCGGATTGCGCTTCGAGCACAGGGACGCAGTCTTCCTCGGTCGCGCCGGGATAAACCGTTGATTCATACACCACGATATCGCCGCGCTTAAGCACCTTGCCTATCGATTTCGAGGCGCCCACCAGGGGCGACAAGTCAGGCGTATTGCCCGAATCGACCGGCGTGGGCACCGCTACGATGAAAAAGTCACAGTCCTTAAGGTCTTCTGTGCGATCGGTAAAAAGAATCTTGGCCTGGGCCAGTTCGGCGGGCTCCACTTCGCCCGTGCTGTCGCGCCCGGCCTTGAGTTCCGCAATACGGGCAGGCTTGACATCAAAACCCACTACCGCATGGGTTTTGCCAAATGCAACCGCGACCGGAAGGCCCACATAACCGAGGCCGACCACCGCTATTTTTCTATTCATGATTAAAACACCCTGTACACCGATATTGCGCGGCGTCATTGTGAAGCCGGCCATTTGGGATTGTATTGTTAAAGCCCTCCCAGCCGGCTAGTCCATTCGGAGGAGGCTCCGGTCGCGCCATGCGCCCCACTCAGCGTCTCAGCGCAATCTCCCTGTAACGAGGTAGTTCGCGCCAGTTGCCTGTGAATTGCAACGTCAGCGGCAGCCTGAGCTTTTGCGCATCCGCGATGCGGGACAAGGCCACCAGGCAGGGACTCTCCGCCATTGGCATTTCAAGCCCCGCAAAACGAAACTCTCCGTCACGCTGAAATACCGGAAACACTACTCGCGTCTGCGAGTCTATGCCCAGCGAAACCCGCTCGTTAAAGTCGTACACCGGCGAGTTGAATTCATAGGCATATTTCACATGAACGGCGTCCCGGCCGCAGCGACGCTGGTCAAAGTCGGCCGCGAGGAACTCGATCCGCGCCTTGGGTACACCGATCAGGGGACTGGCCAGAGGCGCAAACAAACCCTGCGGAGCCACCCTGAGCAAATCACCGGACTGGGTGCGATCGATGCCGGCCAGCGGTTCGGTCTTCGCACCGGCATAGGCCTCGAAAAGTGCCAGGGTGTGGCTTGACTGGTAGGCCCTCGCCCCCCAAAAAATCACCCCAGGCAATACGACGAAAATAATTGCGAACTGGCTGAAGACCCGCCTCCAGCGCACCCGAGGCTCCTCACCCAAGGCAACCAGGATAGCCCGCCCCCGGGAGCCGGACCGGTAAACCACCCACGCCTTGCCCAGCTTACAGGCCAAGGTTTGCAGGACCAGGCCTGCCAGCCACAAGCCGACCACCTGCAGGTAAAAGTAGTGGCGTATGCTGAATTGCAGGAAGGGATAGCCAGCCAGGAAAAGCAGGATGACCATAGCGGCAATCCCCAGCCTCAGGCCGCGCCTCAGGATGATGAGCAGGGCGCTGCACAGCACACCCATCAAGATGACGTCCCACAGCCAGTGATGCGTGAAAGCCCACAGGCGGGGATTGATGAAATCGTCGTAGAAAAAGTAGAGGTCCTCGTAGGTCACGAAGGACGTCACCGGAAGATGAAGAATCCGCCAGGCCGCGGCAAGAAAGCGGGCGGCCATGTCCGCCGGGAAGGTCGCAGCAACGTCGGCGTAATAGCGCGCGCCCAACTGATCGTACTCCCGCGTAGGGTAGCCGATCACCTCGCCGGTGTAGCCACCCAGGGTGGCGTAGCCGTTGAGCAGTGTGCTCGCGTACATATCGAGATAATGGTGGCCCAGCCCGTAAAAGCTGCCTGTCAGGCCCAACTTGGGGTCAAACTCCCCCATCAGGCCCAGAACCAGCACATGCGGCATATTGCTGCCGTTCGACAGGGAGTTGCCGAAAAGCGGGGCCGCACACAAAACCAGCGCCAGCATGAAGGCCAACGCACTCGCCCCTTTCTTGGGCAGGTTGGCGAAGAGCCCACCTGGGAAAAACACCAGTATCGACAGCAGGTAAAGCGGCGCGAGAGTCGCGATGTCTATCCGGAAACCCATGCCGATCCCGGTCAGCGCACCGGCCACGGCGGACCACGCAACCGTGCTTTTGTTGAACCTGGCAACCAGAATCTGCCAGACCAGCAGGGCCAGCACACCCAGAAAGAACGGCGCCTTGATGTAGTCGCGCAGGTGCGGCAGGTTGAACAACTGCAGCGGCGTCAGCAGCATCAAGGCGGCACACACCAAAGCCAGGGGCCTGCCCATCACGCTGCGGCACAGGGCATAGGCCGCCACGCCGGTGATACCCAGCACCAGGCCATACAAGGGCTGCAGCGCCGCCCAGGACACACCGCCCAGTTTCCACGCTCCCGCCACCACCAGCAGCAAGTATTTATGAAATTGCTGGAAAGGCGTGGGAGCGCCCGTCACCACCGATGCCGGAATATCCGTGCAATCAAATGACGGACGCTGAACCGCCAAGTATTCGGTCAGTGCCTTGGGCTCGGGCACCGGCTGGACGAACTCGTGCCCGCACGCCACCATCACCGCCGGCGCAAAAGTGTCCTGGTAGAAATGAAACGCCTTGACGATGCCTGAGCCGGTGAACCACTGCCCAATAAACAGGCCTGCGACCAGGATGACCGCCGCATAGGCAAGATCGCCGGCGCCCGCGCGGGTTTGCGATGAATTGGGCTGCGCATCAGCGGAGGGCAGCAGGGAGCCAAATTTCATGAGAACCAGTAGATAAAACAGGGTTGAAGACCGCACGGGCGAAGGGCCGCAAACAACAACAGCCGACGCACCACTTGGCAGAAGATCCAGACGGCAAAGCAAGGGCCGTTTTACCGACGTTGGCGGCGAGCAGACCCTGCTGCCTCAGGCGATTCTCCATGGGGCCTGAATCTATAATCCGCCAACCCATGGACGACGCCCTCGCAGCCCGAAAGAAGCCACACACTCGCCAAATCTGGCTCGGGCTGGTTATTCTATATATCCTGGGCTTGCATGCCCTGGCGGGCGTCGCGCTCATCAAGACCGATATAGTTGATCGAGCGATCCGGAAACTGTCGCAGATGGTGGCTCCGCCGCCACCGCCACCGCCACCACCACCACCACCAAGCCCTCCCGAAGCGGCGCCGGTGGCCCCAAAAGCTCCGCCGCCGGTCCGTGACTACCCAAAGGAATTGGCCGCGATCATAGACAGAGACCTCTTCTTCTACCCGCTCCATACGCAGCTCGCGCTCATGAATCTGGTCCCCCCGGATCCGGTATTCTTTGTGGGCGACAGCATGGTTCGCGGCTTGAACGTCTCCGAGCTGACACCTGCGGGGGTTAACCTGGGATTAAGCGGCGACAACACCGCCGGCACACTTTACCGCCTCCGGCTTTACCCTAAAGTCATGCCGCATTTTCAGGCGTCCAGACTACTGGTGATTGCCGTCGGCACCAACAACCTGGGCCTGGGCGCCCCGGCCGATTCGCTCATCGCCAAGCACATCCGGTTGATGATTGCGAGCCGGCCCAAAAGCCAGCATGTGGTGCTCAACGCCCTCTTCCCCGTGGACGAGACCGTCAATCCGGTTGCGCTATCGGGATACAACCAGCGCATTGGTGCCATCAACCAGGAACTTAAGCGCACCTGCGCCGGATTTTCGAATTGCACCTTCCTAAACACCGGCAGGAAAATGCGCGACGGCCACGGCAACCTCGCAAACAGATACCACAAGAAAAAAGATGCATTTCACCTCTCACCCGCAGCGTACGCAATCTGGATAGACGAGCTGCGCGACATGCTCCCGAAATTAGACGCAGCACGCGCCGAGAACCCGCAGACCGGGGACACTCCGCCTCCCGAGAAGGACTCGCCGCAAAGGCCCAATTAACAGCCGGAAAACGCCGTTCAACCCCATCTCAGGATCACCCTTGGCGGCAGATGCTTCGCCTGCGGAACTCTGCGAAGCCAAACCGGGCGAACCAGGCGCGGAGGCAGCATCAGCGCAGGCATCACAGAGTGGTAATTCAGTGAAAAAAATTGCTATTTTGCAGTCGAACTACATCCCCTGGAAGGGCTACTTCGACATGATTGCGTCGGTCGATGAGTTCATTCTTTACGACGATGTCCAGTTCACGAAAAATGACTGGCGAAACCGGAACAGGATCAAAACGCAGACCGGCCTGCAATGGCTGAGCGTGCCGGTAGGCCAGGATATCAATCGACTGATTCGTGACGTACAACTGCCTGACAGCCGTTGGCAGGGCAAACACTGGGCGACGATTTGCCATGCATACGGGCGGGCAAAATATTTCAGGAGTCTTGCAGAAAAACTAGAACCGCTGTATCTGGGATGTGAGCATGCGAGCCTCACGGAACTCAATCGGTCATTGATTGAATTTGTATGTGCCCAACTAGGCATTGCAACCAAGATCAGTTATTCCTGGGAGTACCAGTTCCAGGCCGGCCAGACCGAGCGGCTGGTAGATTTGTGTATTCAGGCCGGGGCCGGGGAATATATTTCGGGGCCTTCCGCAAAGAGTTATCTCGACACGTCCTTGTTTTCAAAAAAAGGAATACAGGTAACATGGTTTGATTACTCGGGCTACCCGGAGTACCCGCAGCTATGGGGTCAATTTGAGCACCCGGTTAGTGTCATTGACCTGCTGTTTAACGCTGGCCCAGAGTCCGAGAGGTATATGAAATTTGTGGGCCGAAAACCGGGTCCGGCGACGAATTGATCGCATCGTCGAAGCGAGCCGGGCTGTACTGAAATAGTGGGGAAAAAGAAATATGGAACACCAGAATGCAAGTGGCGCAATTGTTATCGCCGGAGCTGGACTGACCGGCCTAATGTGCGCATTGAGGCTAACCAAGCTTCATCCTCAAAAAAAAATCGTTCTGTTTGACCGGTCTTCAACTCCGGGAGGGATGTATGGCAGCCTGACATACGAGGACAAATGGAAATTTGACTATGGAATGCATGTGATTTATGAGTCCTGCAATCCAAAAATTGACGAGCTTTATAGAGAGGTGATGCCCCAAGAGGAATGGCACATCTACGAAAAAAATGAAAAAGATATTGCCGGGCTTTACTTCCGTGGAAGCCTGCAAAACTACTCGCACTACATCGACTTGCGAAAGTGTTCTGAAGCTTCGCGGGAAAGATTCATTGGGTCCTTGCTGAGAAACCTCGAAGTACCTTTGCCTGAAGATCCGAAGAATGCCTATGAGTTTCTGCGCAATCAGTTTGGCCCGGAAATCGTTGACGAAATTCACCGCCCTCTTCTTCAGCGGATGTACGGAGTCGAGCCCGAGGAAATGGCGGTTTTTGCAACCAAGGTCACAGCACTGGATCGCGTGATACTGTTCGATCCCTCAACGATGCTGGATCTCATGCAATCCCCAAAATTGCGTGCCCGCCTGGCATACGCTGATCAGTTGAACTTGCCGCCGCTTCGAACAAATGACCAAAAGGCGCTATATCCGCGAAAGTTTGGCATGTCCAATTTCGTGGATCGGCTTTGCAAGCATTTGATTTCCAAAGGAGTTGAAATACTGACCGACACAAGCATCGCGACGGTAACTCAGAAAAATGGACGCATAGAAGCAGTCTCGTTAACCCATGCGCAATCGGGCACAAGAACGATTGCCGTTGAGAAGTTCTTGTGGACGGTCGGATGGCCGCCTTTGGCGAAAGAGCTTGGCGTCCAAATCGCCGACATTAAATTTCAGAGGGGGCCGGCGATTGTATTTTTGAACCTGGTATTCAATAAGCCCCTGGCAATGGATCGGCTCTACTACTTCTATTGCTACGACGAAAACTTCGCCACATTCCGGGTGACCAACTACACAAACTATTGCCCCGATGCATCCAACGGTTCCGCATTTCCTGTGTCCGTAGAGTTGTGGCCATCGAAAATAGGTCGCAATGCATCTGAGCTCAGCTTAGGTGAGTGCGTTCAACTCTCACTGGACGAACTCAAGAAGTTTGGAGTCATTGGCGGCGAGCATGAGTTGGTATTTGCTCAGATGGAAAGCAAAGCCGGCGAGTTTCCAATGCCATCGGTAGTCAACGCGAAGGCGCTGGCGGAAATTCGATCACGAGTGGAAAAATCCGCCGCGGCCAACTTGATGGTTGCAGGCGTCATGGCCAAGGACGGGCTGTTCTTTTTGCCTGACGTCCTCAACGATGCTTTCGAAAAGCTGGAAACGTTTTAAAGGTAAGGCCGGTCAGCCAGGCAAGATGATTGAATTTTCCCGGTTCGCCAGGAGTAAAGGAGATGCGCATGAAAAGCGTAGAAATTAAGAAACTTCCGTTCTACTGGAGACTCACCCATAAGGACTCCAAATCGGCCAACGTCGTCGATGACTACTACCCCTTTGCTTTTGATGTGGATTCCGAACATGGCTTGGTTATTGAGCGGCGGGATCCAAGCGTATTGGCCGCGCTCAACCTGATCTACCAACAGGACTACAACATAGGTTATCTGCAGGATGCAAACGAGATTGCCAAGCCGTATGGAAAGGACTTCATAGCCTATTTGCGCGCGGCGCTGGCTGGGAATTCAGGCATAAAGAGCATTTTGGAAATTGGCTGCGGAGGCTGCACAGTGCTGGCGGATCTGAAGAGCAGCGGTTACAAGGTTTGCGGCATCGATTCAAGTCCGTTCGCGGCTGCAGAGGGCAGCAAGAAGGGTATTGACGTCGTGACGGACTTCTTTCCCAGCAAGCAACTGGCACAAAAATTTGATCTCATATTTCATGTGGATGTTCTGGAGCACATCGACTCCTATGTTGAGTTCTTGAAGCATCAATATGAGCAGCTGAATGACGGCGGCCTGTTGGTCGTCAACGTTCCCGATGCCACGGAAAGCATCCAGCTTGGCGATGTCTCCATGGCCATGCACCAGCATGTCAACTACTTCACGGAGAAATCCCTCAGCGCCGTCCTTAAAGGCGCTGGCTTTGAGGTGATATCGGTTGATAAAGCGGGCTATGGTGGATCGCTTTATGCGACGGGCCGTAAGTCCACGCACAAGAACAGCAAGGGGGTTTCTGTTGGCACGGAGGACTATGAAGCATTCGCTTCACGGGCGTCCAAAATGATCGCCGCTTTTGATGAGCGTGTTGACCAAACCCTTTCAGCGCATGGCCGCACTTTGGGGTTCTATGTCCCACTGCGAACCTTGCCTTACATCGCCAAAAAAGACATCTACAACGGATTCAGGTTCTTTGACGATACGGGGCACTGGCATCATCATGTTTTTGACGGTGTTGACGTCCCGATAGAGAATTTCCAGGATCTCGTGCGGAGCCCCGTGACTGACCTGGTCATCATGAGCTTGACCTTTGGTGACGTCATCCGTAACAAGGTACACAAGGAGTTCGGCGACCGCGTGAACGTGACTACCCTGGGTGATTTGGCAGCCAAGGCGAGCAAGAAATGAAAGCCGCCGAGGAAAGGCCGGTGTTGTCGATTATCGCGACCGTGTATAACTCGGCGAAAATAGTCGCGGAGTTGGTGGCGCGGATCAAGTCCGTTGTTGATGCAATGGGTATCGCCTACGAAATCATCCTGGTTGACGATGGAAGCCGGGATGACTCGGCCTTCTTCATGGAGCAGCAATCCCGAGATGACCTGCGGGTTAAATCCATTATCTTGAGCAGGAATTTTGGTCAGCAGGTTGCCATGAGTGCCGGCGTTCATCATGCAACCGGGCGATTTGTCTTAATCATGGACGGGGACTTGCAGAACCCTCCAGAGGCAATACCGCGGCTGTATCAAAAAGTCCTTGAGGGGTACGACATTGTCTACACGTCCTCCCCGAAGAAAAATGATTTGTTCGACAGTCTCACATCCTGGTTGTTCTGGAAATTCCTGAAGTTTGTTGTGAGAGCGGATGTTGCCCAGAGTCAGCTGATGATGCGCATCATGACAGCTGAAGTGGCCGAATACTATCGAAACTATCCAGAGAAAATTCGAACCGTTGCAGCAATTACGCACGATATCGGCATGAATTGCGCAGTCATCCTCGTGGAAAACCAGAAAAGAAGAGAAGGCAAGAGCAACTACAACACGTTGAAGCGAATGAACCTGGCGATCGACGTCATCCTTGATTTCTCCAATCGCCCTCTCAATTTTGTCTTCTATCTGGGGGGGATCATCTTCCTGTTGACCATTGGCGCAGCACTGTACTACCTCCACTCATACCTAACCCAGAATACGTTGCCGGGATTCACTTCTTTGGCGCTGCTGATTTTGCTGTTTGGCAGCATCAACTTGATCAGTATCGGCGTGCTCGCAAGGTACGTGGCAAATATATATACCGAGGTCAAAAGGCGGCCTCTGTACTTTGTCCGCAAATCCATCAATCTCCCGAAAAAGTCATAAGAGACCTGTCAACAACATGATGATCCTGAAACGGATAGTTCCGTGGTGCGAATCGCTGGTTACCTTGCTCGTTTACTGCTTATTCGGTCGAAATTTTGATCGTAGCCGGTACCGCTTTAGCGTCCCCGAAGTTTGGTATAGCCCGTGGCAGGACGACCGGGAATTTGCGACCGTCTATGACGCCATTTCAGGCAATACGCTGGTATCCAAGCGCAAGTTGTATGACCTGTACGGCCTCTCCCGGCAGTTCGCGCAACTGGATGGTGATTTCCTTGAAGTCGGTACCCTGCGCGGAGGAACCGCCGCCCTGTTGGCGTTTGCGTTTTCGGGTCGGAAGTTGGTGTTGTGGGACAACTGGGGCAAGCAGGTACAGCACGATGACTATTTTGTGAAAAAGACATATTCGGCGAGTGAGGACTTGGCGATGACTCGCACACTAATTCAGCGATTAGCGCCAGCGGTCGCGGAGCGCTGTGTGTATGTTGACGAACTCTTCCCGAATGAGGCCATCATCCAGGGTTGTGAACGACCTTTTTCATTGGTTCATTTTGATATCTACGACAAGTCGGCATTTGAGAGTGGCATCGAGATGATTTGGCCAAAGCTCATGAATGGCGGCGTGTTCATTGTCTCGGCGTATGGATCCATTTCGCTGGATTCTTTAACCACTGCTGTCAATGGTTTTGCGCAAAAGCAGAACGATTGCATTTTCATCCAGTCCCAAGCCGGGCTGGGCCTCTTGGTAAAAAAATGCAGCTGAACCAATACCTACATATGGCTAAATGGTGCGATCACTTGAGAAGCAATCAAGAGAGCCGGATCAAAGGGAGTAATTTTCCGTGAGGATTCTTATCGCCACATTGCCAGTCGCATTGCTCGTTGCGTATAGCCAAATTATCGTGAAATGGCGGACCGCAAATCTTGGGGCAATAAGGAGCGACTCGCAACCGCTATTTGACAGATTGATGGGGTATCTTGCTGACCCCTACATTCTCTCCGGCTATGTCGCGGCATTACTCGGTTCGTTTATCTGGTTGTTTCTTGTGGCCAAGTTACCGCTGGCGACGGCATTCCCAATCTACATCGGGCTAACATTTTTTCTGGTGATGCTCGGCAGTGGCATCCTTCTTGACGAACCAATAGGTGCAGGGAAGCTTATTGCCGCAGCGCTGATCCTGCTTGGCGTGACCATCGGAAGCAGAAGCTAATCTAGCAATCAGAGATGGCACCATGATGTCACTCGGCGCCCCCAACTTACCAAGACCGTATCAATCATGAAGCCCACCTATATAGATGGTTTTGAAGCCTTCGCGCCTGAGTTGGCCGCAACCAGTGAAGGCTTCAGGGAAGAGTTCTTTCTTGAGCTTGCAGGGCTTGAGGAGGGTAACTTCTGGTTCCGGTCAAGAAACGAACTGATCTTATGGGGGCTGGGTAAATTCGGAGGCGATTTCAAGTCGCTTTTAGAGGTGGGGTGCGGCACCGGGTATGTTCTCTGCGGCGTGAAGAATCGGTTTCGCGAAGTAGCGCTGACAGGCAGCGAAATTTCGACGGCCGGGCTGGTGCATGCAAAAAAGCGGCTACCCGGCGTTCGGCTGATTCAAATGGATGCTCGCGAGATCCCTTTCAAGAACGAGTTTGATGCAATCGGCGCGTTTGATGTCATCGAGCACATTGCTGAAGATGAATTGGTTTTGCGCCAACTTCATGAGGCATTAACTGCCCGGGGGCTGATGATCATTACAGTGCCGCAGCATGCGTGGTTATGGAGCGCGGTGGACGAAAGCGCATGTCACGTTCGGCGTTACGATGCCGCGGACTTGCATAACAAGATTGCAAGGGCTGGGTTTGAAGTGCTGTGCAGCACTTCTTTTGTATTTGGGTTGTTGCCCGGGCTGTGGCTGTCGCGCTTGCTGCATCGACCCAAAAAGGCCGATGAACATAAAGATGCGCTCGATGGACTCAGACTTCCCAAATGGCTCGATATCTTGCTCACGCTGGTCATGAAGGCAGAATTTTTCCTGATTCGGACAGGTATTCGCTTTCCAGTGGGTGGCTCACGGTTGGTTATTGCGAGGAAAAAATGAGCAACATTCCATTCAACAAGCCTCACATGACTGGCAAAGAGCAGTTGTATATCGCTGAGGCGCACCTCAATTCGAAGCTGGCAGGCGACGGCCCCTTCACCAAACGCTGCCACGGCTGGATCGAAGAGCAGACCGGCTGCGCCAAGGCGCTGCTCACCCACTCTTGTACGGCGGCCCTGGAGATGGCGGCCCTGCTGCTGGATATCCAGCCCGGCGACGAAGTCATCATGCCCTCCTACACCTTCGTCTCGACGGCCAACGCCTTTGTGCTGCGTGGCGGCGTGCCGGTTTTTGTGGACATACGGGCAGACACGCTCAACCTCGACGAGCGCCTGATCGAGGCAGCGATCACGCCGCGCACCCGCGCCATCGCCCCGGTGCACTACGCGGGCGTGGCCTGCGAGATGGACACCATCCTGGACATCGCCCGCCGCCATGGCCTGCGGGTCGTCGAAGACGCCGCGCAGGGCGTGATGGCCCGCTACAAGGGCCGCGTGCTGGGCAGCATAGGCGACCTGGGCGCCTACAGCTTCCACGAAACCAAGAACGTCATCTCCGGGGAAGGCGGTGCCCTGCTGGTCAACGACCCCGAGATGGCCCTGCGCGCGGAAATCATCCGCGAAAAAGGCACGGACCGCAGCCGCTTCTTCCGCGGCCAGGTGGACAAATACACCTGGCAGGAGGTGGGCTCCTCCTTCCTGCCCGGCGAGATCACCGCGGCCTTTCTGTGGGCGCAACTGGAAGATGCCCAAAGCATCACCGCCCAGCGCCTGGCGAACTGGGAGCACTACCACGCGGCGCTCGCACCGCTGGAGGCCCAGGGCCTTCTGCGCCGGCCGATTGTGCCCGCGGACTGCCAGCACAACGCGCACATGTATTACGTGCTGCTCGCGCCGCAGATCGACCGGCAGGCGGTGCTGGCCGAGCTCAAGCGCAACGAGGTTTTTTCAGTGTTTCACTATGTGCCGCTGCACTCCTCCCCCGCTGGAAAGCGCTATGGGCGCACCCACGGTTCGCTGGAGGTCACCGACAGCCTGTCGGACCGCCTGGTACGCCTGCCGCTCTGGGTAGGATTGACCGATGCGCAACAAGACCGGGTGGTGCAGGTGCTGGCCGACGCCTTGCACCAGGCCGGCCGCCTGAAGCCATAAAACGCGGCCTGCGCCGCGGCCGACCTCCCCGCGGAAAAGCTATTGGCCGCCGACAGGTAGCGCCACCTTCATGATCAGCGGCGCAACCCTTCGCGAGCCCACCACGCTGAGGTGGTTGTCGTCGGCGTACATCAGTTGCCCGTCGATCAAGCCGGAGCAACCGCCGGCGCTGCAAAGGGCCGACTCGACGTCGATGATGTGCAGGTAAGGAGCTTTCGCAGCCAGACTGGCCATCTGCGCCCTGTAGGTCTGCATTCGGCGTTGATAGATGTCGTAAGGCACTGTGCACCCATCACCCTCTCGCCTTGAAAGGGTCAATGGACGCCCCAGGCAGTCCCGGGCGGAGATGCCGAGTTCCGGCACTTGCAGCAGGTAGGACACCCGCATCCCGCGTTCATGAAGTTGTGCAGCCGTATTCATCAACCCCTCGCTAAACGCTTGTTCGGGGCTGATAGGAGCCCCACCTGCGGGCGACGAACGCGCCGCAATGGGCGGGTAGTTGTAGTTGGCTTCGACCGGCCCGAATCCCAGGCCGTTCAGGTACTGAGGTCCGCGTGAGGCCAGCACCACGCTGACTATTCGCTTGTCCTTGCGCAGCGCTTCGATGATGGTGTCTATGCTCTGCGCACATTGCGCGTGCTCGGCGGGTGTGCGCCCCGTCACCGCACCGACAAAGGGCGGACAGCCGGAGTTTGCCAGCAACAGGGTGCCATAGCCCTGCTGCGCGGCAAGCTCGGAAACACCGGTAAACAACACGTGCGCATGCGAATCCCCGACCAGGGCAATCATGCGTTCGCCGGCATGGCTTTGCCGGCAATAGATGGGGGCAGCCTTGCCCGCAAACAGCGCCAGGCAGGAGGCGTCATTGCGCGCTTCGCGAACCATCTGCCCCTCGTTTTTCTTGAAATACTGGAGTGCGGGACGCTCCGGCAGGCCCTTGCCAAAAACCACGGCCAGCGCCGCCGCCAGCAAGCCGCCCATGGCGCAGCACAGGAAAACCGTCACCCAGCGTTTGCCCCGGGCATTGCTTGCCGCCCGGCGCAGCGGCAACTCAACACCCGCATAGGTCGCCCAGGCCAACACCATGGCCAGCGCGGCACCGAGCCAGAGCACCCAGGGCGCGGGGCTGCCGGACTCGGCAATCCGGGCATAGGAGAGGATAGGCCAGTGCCAGAGGTAAAGCGGGTAGCTGATCAGCCCTATCCACACCAGGGGGCGCCAGGACAGCAGGCGATTGGCCGCGGCGCCGGGCCCGCAGGCGATCAGCATGACCGCCCCCATGATGGGCCACGCCGTAGCCCAGCCGGGATGCTGCAAGCCTTTGTTGAAAAGCAGCAAGGCGCTGGCCGCCAAGGCCAGCCCGGCCAGCGACAGGGCGTCGCGTGTGCGAGCCGGGTCCAGCTTCGTGGGCAACCAATGCGTGCCCTTCTTCTGGTGCACCCAGGCAATGGCCACCCCGGACAGCAGTTCCCAGAACCTGGGCAGGGAGTGGTAGTACAGCTTGTCGGGGCTGATGCGGCCCAGATGGAGCCCATAAACCAGCGACAGCGCGGCGCAGGCGCCAATCACCCAGCCGGGGTTGCAGCGAAAACGGCGCGACGCCAGCAGCAGAATCGGCCACAGCAGATAAAACTGCTCCTCCACCGACAGCGACCACAAGTGCAACAGCGGCTTGCTGTAGGAAACCGCGTCGAAGTAGCCCGCCTCGCCGAGCAGCTGGAAATTCAGGACAAACCCAATGGCAGCGGCCGCATGCTTGCCCAGGCGCTCGTACTCATCGGCCAACAAGGCAAAAAACCCGAATAACAGGCTGGCGGCCAGAACCAGTACCAGCGCAGGAAAGAGGCGCCTGACGCGCCGGCCGTAAAACCCGGCAAAAGTGAAACTTCCCTCGGCCTGCTCCCTGAACAGGATCAGGGAGATCAGGTAGCCTGAAATCACAAAAAAGATGTCAACACCCAGAAAGCCACCCGGTAGCAGCGAAGGCTCCACATGAAAAACAAGCACCGACATCACGGCCAGCGCGCGCATGCCGTCGATGTCCGGCCGGTACTTGACGATGCTCATGGCAGCTCCGTCGCCGGGCTGCGCGCCGGCCCCTCAAGCGCATGCCAAGCCTGGGAAGCCGGCCTCAAGCCAGTGGGAAATTTCGCGGTCATTCGGGAGGGCCTCTCTTTGGCAGGTACGAACGCGCAGCGCTCAGTGCCGCGGATGCGCTTCAAGATGGAAGCTCGCAGGAGGACAGGAAGGGAGCGTCCTGGTCTCTCTGCGAGAGCACGATGGAAGGCAAGGCCGGCCATTCAATCGCCAGGTCGGGGTCGTCCCAGCGTATGCCACGCTCATGCTCGGGGGCATAGTAGTCCGTGACTTTATAGAAGACCTCGGCCGTTTCGCTGAGCACCACAAAGCCGTGGGCAAAGCCCGGCGGCGTCCACAGCTGCTTGTGGTCGCTGCCCGTCAGCTCTATGCCCACCCAGCGCTTGAAGGTGGGAGAAGAGCGCCGGATATCGACGGCCACGTCAAAAATGCGGCCCTGGACCACGTGCATCAGCTTTCCCTGTGGCTGCCGTATCTGGTAATGCAGACCACGCAACACGCCCTTGACGGAATGGGAATGGTTGTCCTGAACGAACTCCGCCTCCACACCGGCGGCAAGCGCGAAATCGCGCCGGTTGAAGCTCTCGAAGAAAAAACCGCGCTCGTCGCCGAAAACCCGTGGTTCAATGACTAGCACTTCCGGCAGGGCGGTGGGGGTGACTTTCATGGGCCGGAATTCTCTCTCAACAGCCTCTGCAGGTATTGCCCGTACTCATTCTTCGACAGGCTCGCCGCCAGCACTTCGAGCTGCTCGTCCGTGATAAAGCGACTGCGCCACGCGATTTCTTCGGGGCAAGAGATTTTCAGGCCCTGGCGCTGCTCCAGCGTGGCGATGAACTGGCCGGCTTGCAGCAGGCTTTCGTGCGTTCCGGTATCCAGCCAGGCATAGCCTCGCTGTAAAGTCTGGACATTCAGTTCGCCGCGTTCCAGGTAGGCCTGGTTGACTGAGGTAATTTCGAGTTCACCGCGCGTGCTGGGCCTGATGCTTTTGGCGATGTCCACGACCTGCTTGTCGTAAAAATACAGGCCCGTCACCGCGAAACTGCTTTTCGGCCGCTCCGGTTTTTCCTCAATGCTGCTGGCCTTGCCCTCGGCGTCGAAAGCGACCACGCCATAACGCTCGGGATTGGTCACATGGTAGGCGAACACCGTGGCGCCGCTGGGCTGCGCGTGGGCATCCGCCAGCACCTGCGCAAAGTTGTGGCCGTAAAAAATGTTGTCGCCCAGCACCAGCGCACTCGGCGAGTTGCCGATGAATTTTTCGCCGACCAGAAAGGCCTGTGCGAGCCCGTCGGGCGATGGCTGCACCGCGTACTGCAGGTTCAGGCCCCATTGCGAACCATCGCCCAGCAGCAACTCGAAGCGGGGCGTGTCCTGCGGGGTGCTGATGATGAGGATGTCGCGTATACCGGCCAGCATGAGCGTGCTGAGCGGGTAGTAGATCATCGGCTTGTCGTACACGGGCAGAAGCTGCTTGCTGATGGCCAGCGTTGCCGGATGCAGGCGGGTGCCGGATCCTCCGGCCAAAATAATGCCTTTGCGCTGAATCATGGCGGGGGGAGCAGTCATGGTAGTTCGTTCAACATTCGTTCGACACCGGCCTGCCAGGCCGGCAAGCTCAGGCCAAAAGCGTTTTTAAGCTTGCCGCTGTCGAGGCGGGAATTGCAGGGGCGCCGGGCCGGCGCCGGAAAGGCCGCACTGGCGACTGGCGCAATGGTAGCGACATTTGCCTTCAGCGGGATACCCCGGCGCTGCGCCTGGGCCACCACAAAATGCGCATAACCGTGCCGCGACACCTCGCCGCCGGCCGCCAGGTGGTACAGACCCGCGTAGCGCAGGCCCTCGGCCGGATGCTCCTGCAGAACCCGCCGCAGCGCATGGGCCGTTACGTCGGCGATAAGATCGGCGCCCGTGGGCGCC